>Ga0187815_10000397_pt1 | contig 21164 bp, 10 predicted proteins | sample NC_S_5_FD_132962 | JGI IMG/M metagenome (GOLD analysis project Ga0187815, IMG submission 132962) | Wetland sediment microbial communities from Neuse River Estuary, North Carolina, USA - ASW-S_5 | ecosystem: Environmental > Aquatic > Freshwater > Wetlands > Sediment | place: USA: North Carolina...
GCGCACCAGCTGGCGCAGCATCTGGATGTCCACCGGCTTGGAGACGAAGTCGAACGCGCCGGCCTTCAGCGCGTTCACCGCGGCGTCCACGTTGCCGTAGGCGGTGATCATCGCCACCGGCATCTCCGGGTGGTTGGCGGCGATGTGCTCGATGATTTCGTGGCCGTTGCCGTCGGGCAGGCGCATGTCGGTGAAGCACAAGTCGTAGGTCTTGTCGGCCAGCGCGCGGCGCGCCTCGGCGACGGTGCCTACGGCATCGACCTGCAGGTCCATTCGCCCCAGCGTGATGGTGAGCAGTTCGCGGATGTCGCGTTCGTCATCGATGACCAGAACGGTCTGCTGGCTCATGGGCTGTGGCAATGGTTGCGGCGTTGCCATGAGGATACCCGTGGCGTCGACGGGGGGCAAAGAGCGGTTCCGGCCGACGTGACCCGGGTCAACGGGCCAGCCGGCGGTCGAAGAAGGCGACGATGGCGGCGTAGGCCTGGCGCGACTCAGGCAGCTCCGGATCGGAGAAGAACGAGTGCCACATGCCCTCCCACACCCGCAGTTCGGTGGGCACGCCGGCCTGGCGGAGCAGTTCGTTGCTGTGGACCACTGAGCTCAGCGCCATGTCGCGTGTGCCGGTGATCAGCAGCGTGGGCGGGAATTTCGCGAGCAGCGCGGGCGACAGGCCCGGCTGCACCAACGGGTCGCGCGGGTTGGCGCGATGGAAGTAGGGGATCGCCTGTAGATCCAGCGGGTGCGCCGGCACGCCCTGGCCGTTGAGTAGCGGCGCGACGAAAGAGGAGTCGCCGGCGATGTCGGTCAGCGCGCCGCAGAACATGCCGATGGCGCCGGGTACCGGGAGCCGGTCGGTGATCAGGCGCGCCACCGCTTCGCCGGTGAGGATGCCGCCGGCCGAGCAGCCGTAGATGCCGATCTGGTCCGGCCGGTGGGTTTTCAGCAGCGCACGGTAGACCTTCTCGACGTCCACGCTGGCGGCGGGAAAGACGTGTTCGGGGCCCAGCCGGTAGTCCACCGCGATCACCTCGATGCGGCCGAGGCTGGCGATCGGGATGGCTTCGACCAGCGCGCCGCTGTGCGCGCCCCACAGGAAGGCGCCGCCGTGCAGGTTGAGCAGCACGCGATGGCGGTTCTGCGCCGCCACGCCCTGGGCGGGCAGCACCACGTCGACACCGACGCCGGCGATCGTGCCGCGGTGCGTCTTCACCGGATAGAGCTTCTCCATGCGCGTAGCACGGTCGCTGTTCATGCGGTCGTAGAAGGCGCGGCTCTCGGCGATCGGCGCGCTGAGCGGCGGCGCCTTGCCGCCCGCGGCGAGCATCTTCGGGAAGAAGGCGCGCGCCTGCGGCGAGGCGAACGCGGAGTAGGGCACGCTGGCGGGCGGTGCGGTGACGGTGCCGTCGGACTGCAGGCCCAGCAGGCCGTCCTGCGCGGCGGCGCTGCCGGCGAACAGGCCGCCGCAGAGCAGCAGCGTCGAGGCGAGGCGCGAAAAGCGTGGGCGGTTCATGGCGGTTCCTCGCTGGGCGCCGTTGGAGGCGATGCGTGTCGTGGACGCTGTTCAGTGCGCCGCTGCTGGCCGCGCCGCGGGTTCTGCGGTCGCATCGTCGAGCAGCTGATGCAGCTTCAGGTAGACGCCGTTGGTCCAACCGAAGCCGATGACGTTGGCGGTGTAGCCCGCGCTCACTTTTACGTCGGCATTGCCGAGCGCCATGTTGTATTTCTCGCGGATGGTGCCGTCGCTGGCAAAGCCGCGATCCACGGTGGCGCTGAACTTGCCGGCGAGGCGGCGGGCGTCGGCATGGAAGCCGTAGGCGTCCAGGCCGGCGATGGCCAGCCAGTTGGTCGGCGCCCAGCCGTAGGGCGCGTCCCACTGCGCGCCGGTGACGCGCGTGCTCATGGCCAGGCCGCCGTGCTGCTCGAACAGCGCCAGCTTGCCGCGCAGCGCCTGCGCCTGTGCGGCGGAGGCGGCGCCGGCCCACAGCGGGTAGAAGGTGGTGAGGTAGGGATCGGCCGACGGCTTGCCCGCGACGAAGTCGTAGTCCAGGTACATGCCCTGCGCGGGCCGCCACAGGTAGCGGTCCATCGCCGCCTTGCGCGCGGCGGCCGCCTGCGCCCAGCGCGCCGCATCGGCGGTCTTGCCGAGCGCGGCGGCGAAATCGTGCAGGTCGCGCTCGTAGCGGTAGAGCAGGCTGTTCAGGCCCACCGGCGCGTAGTGGTGGGTGGAGCCGGCGAACGGGCCGAAATGGAAGTTCACGTCGAAGCCGGATTCGCGCATCGCGCGGTCGCCGAGGTAGTAGTCGGCGCTCAGGCGGTAGCCGCCGGCCCAGGCGTCGGCGCAGACCTTCGACGCCGCGGTGTCGCAACTCGCGGTCTTCAGCCGTTCGGCTTCGGCGGCGTCGGGGTGCTGCGGGGCCTTGACCAGATAGCCGGGGTCCTCCGCGCGATGCGCCAGCAGCCAGCGGATGACGCCCTGGTAATAGCCGGCGTCGTGCGCTTCCAGCACCGGCCCGTGGCCGTAATCGAAGTAGCGGGCCAGGCCGGTACGGCCGGCGCGGTGTTCGGGGCGCGTCCACAGCGCGTGGTTGCGCACCGCCAGCGGATAGGCCTCGGCCAGCCAGGCGCGCCGGTCGGCGGCGTCGCGGAAGCTGGCGGGGTCGGCCAGCAGCGCCGCGATCATCGCGCCGAGGAACGGCGGCTGCGAACGGCTGAGGTAGTAGCTGCGGTTGGCGTTGAGCACGCCGCCGTAGTGCCGCACCTCGAACAGCGCGTTGTCCACCATGTCGCGCGCCAGCGTCTCGTGGCGGTCGGCGAGCAGGCCCAGCTCGATGAAGTAGCTGTCCCAGCCGTACATTTCGTTGAAGAAGCCGCCGGGCACCACGTAGGGATGCGGCAGGTAGAGCAGGCCCTGCACCGGCAGCGTGGCCGGATCGAAGCTGCCGAGTTCGCGGATGGTCTGCGGCAGCCGGCGCACTTCGACGTGGCAGGCTTTCGCGATGCGCGGCAGGTCGCCCGGCATCGGCAGCCGGTGCGGCAGGTAGATGGCGAGCCGGGTGTCGCCCGGCCCTTTGCCGAAGGCGGAGCAATCGTCCATCCGGCGCGTGAGCGTAGGCCAGGCGTGGTGGATGTAGTCCAGGGTCTTCGCAGCATCGGGCGTGGCCGCGGAGGCGAGCGGGGCGGACAGCAGCACGAACAGCAGGGCGGCGAGGCGGGTGCGGGTATTCATGGGTGCGGATTCCCGGTGGAAGGCAGGGCGGTCATCGACAGCACGGGCTTGCCGTCGGCATCGCGCTGCACGCGAACGTCGTAGTGCCGGCCGCGGAACGCGAGGTCGCGCAGTGTCAGTGCGCTCCAGCGCGCGGGCAGCATCGGCGGATAGGCCGGCACCAGTCCCCTGGCCTCGATGCGCAGGCCGGTGAAGCCGTAGACGATGTTCTGCAGCATGCCGCCGCTGGCGGTGAGGAAGTAGCCGGTGTTGTTGCCGGCGGTTTCGGTGCGCACGTCGAACGGCGGCTTCACCACGTGCGCATGGAGGTTGCGCTCGAACCAGCGGTCGGCATTCGCGCTGTCGCCGGCGCTGGCGGCGGCGATCGACAACGGGGCGAGGCCCATGCTGTTCGGATCGTGGTGCGAATGCTCGATCGGGCCCAGCGCGTAGGCGTAGTCGCGGCGGCGCACGGCCTCGCTCATCGGCAGGTCGAGCGACGGCAGCACGAGCATCGGCAGCGAGCTGCCGCCCCAGGTGTCGCGGTCGTGCGGCACGGACGGATCGAAGTCGAGGTGGTGCCCGTCCTGCGCGGAGAACGGCAGGTACAGCCCATCCGCCACGGCGGCCCAGCGCGGATCGGGCGCTGCGCCGACCACGGCCGCGGCAGCCGCGGCGATGCGCAGCGCCTTGCGCGCCATGGCATTGGTGTAGGTGTCGTTGGGCACGTCGCTGTAATCCTCATCCACCGAGGTGACGTGCTCGATCTCGTAGCGGTGCTTCGCCGCCACCCAGGTGGCGCGGCTGGTCCAGAAGTCGGCGACGGCGCGAATCACCGGCCAGCCGGATCGTTTCAGCCAGGCCTCGTCGCCGCTGGCGAGCCAGTACTGCCACTGCGCGATGGCGACGTCGGCGTCGACGTGGATCTCGTGTTCGTCGAGCACCTGCGCCGAGTGCGGCGTCTGCGAGCTGCCGTCGTCGGGGTCGGCCTCCCACGGGTACATCGCGCCGCGCAGGCCGCGGGCACGCGCGCGCGCCTCGGCCGCCGGCAGCGTGCGGGCGCGGAACGCCACCAGCGACTTCGCGCGCTGCGGATGCAGCAGGAGCAGGGCGGGAAACACCCAGGTGTCGCTGTCCCAGAACACGTGCCCGGCGTAGCCCGGCGTCATGCCGCAGGCGCCGGTGGCCCACGCGGTGCCGGGCGCCACGTTGCTCAGCAGGTAGTAGAGGTCGGCGTGCACGACGCGTTGCGCGGCGGGGGCGCCGTCGATCACCACGTCGGCCTTCCACAGCGCCTGCCAGGCTTCCCGTTGCGCGCGCAGCAGCGCGGCGAAGCCCCGTTCGCGCGCCTGCACGGCCAGCGCGAGATCGGCCTGCGCGTCGCCGCCCCAGCCCGCGCGCGAGACGGCGACGAACTTGGCGAAGCGGTAGCGCCGGCCCTTGCGCACGTCCATCACCACGGTCAGCGCCAGCCGCAGGCCGTCGCGCACCACCTTGACCGACACCGGATGCAAGCCTTGCGGCAGCGACACGGCCACGGCCTCGGCCATCGCCGCGCCGTTCGCGGCGCGGCCGGAAAGCCACTCCGTCAGTTGCTCGGCGTCGCCATCATGAGCCAGCACGGCGGTGGTGCCGGGATACCACAGCGCGGCGCGGTCCGGTGTGGCGGGCGCTACGGGCTGCAGCTTCAGGTGGTACTTGTCCAGCTCCTGGTGCATCTGCGCATCGGTGATGCGGGCCAGCGCGAAGCGCGGCCGGTGCGGGGCCCAGCCGTCCAGCGCGAACGACAGTTCCACGCGACCGTCGAAATGCGGCGCCAGAGTGAGCTGGCTGCCGGCCAGATGCGGCGATGCCTGGCTCACCAGCGAGAGGACGTCGACATCGGTGGCGTGCCCGCCGTCGCGATAGGTGTAGCGCGTGGCCAGGGTGCCATCGTGCATGTCCAGCACCTGCGCGTAGTCCTGGAAATGCGCGGCGTCCAGCGGGGCGGCGTTGAGCCAGGCGCCGCCGTCGGCGCGGTAGTCGATGCCGCTCCACGCGGGCACGACGGCCGGGCGCGCCATGTCGCCGGGCGTGCGGTCCATGAAGGCGACCAGATACGCCGGCGCGTCCTCGGTGCCGCGTGGTGCGGTCAAGGTGGTGGCGTAGCCGTTGCCCAGCTGTGCGGGGAAATAACTCGCCCAGTCCGCGGCGCCAGCCCGCAACACGAAGCCGGCATCGGTGGCGGCAAACGCGGGCGCCGCCGCGAGCGCGAACCAGGCCGTGGCGATGGCGATGCGTTTCATGCGGCGGCTCCCGGCACCGTGTCGAAGGCCACCGTGAGCCGCGCCTGCTGGCTGCAGAACGGCACGGTGCCGTGCCAGACATAGGAGGGGAACAGCGCCAGCATGCCGGGTTCGGGGCGCACCAGGTGCTGCGCGTGCAGCGGCGGCGCCGTCGCGATGCCGGGTTCGCCGAAGGCGAGGCAGCCATCCAGCGTGGCGGCCGCGGCCATGCCGTCGGGCAGGTCGACATAGAAGGCCGAGGAGATCCAGCCGCGCGGATGCACGTGGTTGGCGTGGTAGCCCGCGTTGCGCAGCCGTACCGACCAGCTGCCGTGGTAGCGGTAGCTGCCGCGGTTGCGCCGGCGCAGCGGGTCGTCGCCGTGGCCGATGTGCGCGAGGTAGTCGCGGATCGGTGCGTCGAACGCCTCGAACAGCGCCTGGATCACCGGGTCGGCGTGGCGGGCCAGGTCTTCGGTAGTCTCGGTGCCGTGGCGCAGCGATTGGAACAGCAGCGGGTGGCCCCGCGGATCGTGCAGGCGCTCCAGGCTGCGTTTCAGCTCGGCGAGAAAGCTGGCGAGGTCCGGCCAGCCCGGCGGCGTCGGCAGGCGATAGGGCCGCACCAGGCGGGCGTAGTCGCAGTACGCGTCGTGGCGGGCGTCGCCGAGCAGGCGCCAGGCGGTGGTCTGCAGCGCGATCAGGTACTGGTCGTCGGGCGCGCCCGCCAGCAGCGCGTCGCACTGCGCGAGCGCGCCGCGCACGTCGCCGGTGCCGAGCATGGCCGCGGCCAGCAGGCTGCGCGCAGCGGTGGCGGCAGGCGAGAGCCGCAGCGCGCGTTCCGCCAGCGCGCGCGCACCGGCGGGATCGAATGCCAGGGCGGAGAGCCCCGCACGTACCAGCAGGGCCGGCGCGGCCTGCGCCCCTGCGACCGGCTCGGCGAGGCAGGCATAGGCGCCGCGCGCATCGCCAGCGCCCTGCAGGATGGCGGCCTTGGCGGCGAGCAGCGCCGTATCGCCGGGACAGGACTGCAACGCCGCATCCAGCGCGGCGGTGGTCTCGGCGAGGTCGCCGCTGCGCATCCAGATGAGCCGGGCGAGGTGGTCGTGCGCGGCCACGTGGCGCGGCTCCAGCCGCAGGCCGTCGCGCAGGGCCGTCTCGGCGCGCGCGAACTCGCGCAGGGCGACCAGGCTGCGCGCATGGGTGAAGTGGGCGGCGGCGGTCGGGGCGCCGAGCGTGATCGCCCGGGTGGCGGCGCGTGCGGACTCGGCGTGCTGGCCGGCCGCAGCGAGCGCGATCGCCAGCGCGTGCGTGGCCGACGGGTCGTCGGCGGCTGCCGCCGCGCGGCGATAGAAGTCCACCGCTTCGTCCCGGCGGCCCAGCGCGCCCAGCGCCGCCACATGCTGCGCGGCCAGCTCGGCGTTGACCGGTCCGGCGGCGCACAGCGGCGCCAGCAAGGCGAGCGCCTCGGCCGGACGCTGGCTGTCGTTGCAGTGGCGCGCCAGCAGCAGGGCGGCCTGCGGCAGCTTCGTAGCCGCGCGCCGCAGCAGCGGCTCGGCCTCGTCGGGGCGGCCGCCGTTGAGCAGCAGCTCGCCCAGGGTGGCGAGCGTGGGCGCCCAGTCCGGATCGAGCGCCAGCGCCCGGCGCAGCAGTGCCTCGGCGCCGGCGGCGTCGCCGAAGCCCAGGCGCAGCCCGCCGAGCAGGCGCAAGGCTTCCACGCAATCCGAATGTTCCGCGGCGATGGCCTGCAACCGCTCGTGCGCATGGCGCAGGTCGCCGCCCTGCAGCAGCGCGCCGACCTGGCGCATGGATTCAAGCAGCGTGGGCGAAGGCGTGGCCATGGAAGGCTTTCCGGCCCGTCAATCCCGCGTGGGCATGGGGGGCATGGGTTTCATCCGGGATTCCTCACAACGCCTTTTGCACCAGCTTCGCCTTGCCCGCCGCGTCGCGCTCCACGCTGATGTCGTAGCGCTTGCCGCGGAACTGCACGCCCTTGAGCGTGAGCGACTTCCATCCGGGCGGCAGCACCGGCGCGTAGGCGGGGTCGAGTCCCTTGCCGTCGATGCGCAGGCCGGTGAGGCCGTATACCAGGCTCTGGATGTAGCCGGCCGAGGTGGCGAGGATGTAGCCGGCGTTGTTGGCCACGGTCTCGGTGCGCACGTTGAACGGCGGCTTGAGGAAGCCCACGAGGTTGCGCTGCAGCCACTCGCCGGCGGCCTTGCCGTCGCCGAGTTCCGCCTCGCCCACGGCGAGCATCACCATCATCATCTCGTTCGGGTCGTCGCCATGCGTCTTCAGCTCGTGCAACTGGAAGTCGAAGTCGTTGCGCCGCACCTGCGGCGACATCGGCAGGTCGAGGTTGGGGTACATCAGCCAGGCTAGCGAGGAACCCATCCAGGTGATCTTGTCGTGCGGCACCGAAGGGTCGAAGTCGTAGTGGCGCTGCGCCGCCGCGTCGAACGGGATGTACATCCGGTCGGCGATGCGCGACCACTGCGGGTCGGGCGTGGCGCCCACCAGTTTCGCCGCCTTGACGGCGATGCGCAGCGCCTTCTGCGCGGCGGCGTTGGTGAACGAGTCATTGGGCACGTCGCTGTAGGCCTCGTCGGGCGAGGTGACGTGCAGGATCTCGTAGCGGTCGTGCGCCCGGTCGTGGGTGACGCGGCTGGCCCAGAACTCGGCGACGCCACGGATCACCGGCCAGCCGTACTGCTTCAGCCAGTCGCGGTCGCCGCTGGCGAGCCAGTACTGCCATTGCGCGATGGCGATATCGGCGTTGACGTGGATCTCGCGGTACACGTCGTAGGCAAAGTGCGGGGTGTTGTCCACGCCGGTCTGCGGATCGGCTTCCCACGGATACATCAGGCCCTTCGCGCCGTACTGCTTCGCGCGTGCCAGCGCCGGCTGCATGGTGCGGTGGCGGAACATCACGATGGGCTTGGCGCGCTCGGGATGCAGCAGCAGCAGCGCGGGGAACACCCACGAGTCGCTGTCCCAGAACGCGTGGCCGGCATAGTTGGGGGTGAGCGCGCAGGCGCCCATCGGCCAGGCGGTGCCCACCGTGGTGTTCGACAGCAGGTAGTACAGGTCCGAATGCACGGCCTTCTGCACCTGCGGATCGCCGTCCACCACGATGTCGGATTGCCACAGCCGCTGCCACGCGGCCTGGTGGCGCGCGAGCAGCCGGTCGAAGCCGGTGGCGCGCGCCTGCGTGGCGAGGGCGAGATCCGCTTTCGCGTCGCCGCCCCAGTCCGCGCGCGAGATGGCGACGTACTTGGTGAAGGCGTAGCTCCTGCCCCGCTCGACGTGCACGGTGAGCTCAAGCGAGAGCTTGTACGGCCCCTTGGACAGCTGTGCACTCTTCACCGTGATACCGGCCGGCAGCTGCAGCGCAGCAGCCTCGGCCATCGCGAGGCCCTGCTTGGCGCGGCCGTCCAGCCACAGCGTCAGCGTCTTCGCATCGCCATCGTTCGACAGCACCTGGCTGTAGCCGGGGTACCACACCGCCGCGCGGTCCGGCGTAGGCACCGGCTTGTTGTCCAGGTTCTGCCCGCTGGCGATCACCGCGGCGATCATCTGGTCGCCGGTCATGCTGCCGATCGGGAAGCGCGGCTGGTATTCCGACCATAGGCGGATCGGGAAGCTGAGCTGCACGTCGCCGTCGAACTGCGGGGTGATCGTGAAGCGGATCGCGGCGAGGTGCGGGTCGGCCTGGCTGACGAAGCTCTGCACCTCCACCCCGGTCGACTTGTTTGCGTAGTCGAAGCGGTAGCGCGTGGTGAGCGTGGCGTCGTGCATGTCCAGCGTCTGCGTGTAGCCGGCGAAGATCTTCGCGTCCAGCCGCGTCGCATTGAGCCAGCCGCCGCCCGGGTTGTAGTCGATCTCGTTCCAGCCGGGGATCGCCGCGGGGCGGGCGATGTCGCCCTTGCCGTAGTCCATGAACGCGACCATGTAGGAGCGGTCGGGCTCGGTGCCGCGCGGCGAGGTCATCACCGAGAAATGGCCGTTCGCCAGGTAGCTGGGGAAGTAGCTGCCGAAGTTGTCGCTGGTGCCGGTCAGCAGGAAGCTCGGGTCGGTGGCCGCGACGGCGGGTACGGCGAACAGGGCCGCGGCGGCGAGGCAGGCGAGGCGGACGAGACGGGCTTTCATGCGGGCTCCGGCAGGGGCTGGGCGTGGATCGATGGACGCGTGGCGGCGGCGGGGGTCATTTGGCGAGCAGGCCGATCGCGGCCGGGCCGACCGGATTCGTGCGATCCGTCTGGCGCTTGAAGAAGAACAGCGCCAGCAGCACCAGGCTCATCGGCAGCAGCGAGAAATAGAACGCGTCGATGCCGTTGGAGCGAGCGAACACGATCGCAGTGATGCGCGAGCCCAGGGTGCCGCCCAGCGCCGAGAAGATCACGATCAACCCGGTCATCGCCGCATGCGCGGGCTTGGGCAGGGAGCTCAGCACCACGGAGTTGATCACCGGATAGATCGGCGCCATCAGCAGCCCCACCAGCGGAAACAGCCAGGCCGCCAGGGGCGCGTTGCGCCAGCCGATATGGGCGCTCGGCACCACGTCGCGGGCCAGCGGCAGGCTCAGCAGCACGATCGCCGCCATGCCGACCACGCAGAAGTTGAGCAGGGTGTACCAGTGCAGCCGCCGCAGCGCCTGGCCGGCCGCCAGGCGCCCCAGTGCGATCGCGGCGGGCAGGATGCTGGCGAGCTGGATGCTCATTGCGTTCGGCAGCTTCAGGATCTCGTTGTTGAAGGTCGGCAGCCAGGTGGAGAAGCTCTGCTCGATCAGCACGTAGAGGAAGGCCGAGATCAGGAACACGTAGACCAGCGGCCGCACGAACAGCTGCAGCATCTCGACCAGCGAGCCGGCCAGTGTGGCGGTATGCACGTTGTGCGCCGCCGACTCGTCCATGCGCGAGCCGGCGAACAGTGCGATCACCACGACGCACAGCGCGGCGAGCACCCAGTACACGTTGAGCCACGAGAGGTCGGCGGGCGCGGCATGGTTGATGAATGCGCTGAACAGCCAGTTGCCGGCCAGCACGCCGAGCATGAAGGTGCCCTCGATCGTCGAGGTGAGGCGGCCGTGCGCGGCGCGGTCGCTGGTGAGCAGGCCGATCGAGGAGTACACGCCGACCTTGGCCAGCGCGAACGAGATGCCGACGCAGGTGAACAGCGCCTCGGTGGTGCGGAAGCCCGGCCACAGCGGCATCAGCACGCAGGCGGCGCCGAGCAGCGCCAGCGCCAGGATCATCGCGCGCCGGTAGCCGATCAGCGGCAGGAAGGAGGCCACGCCGAAGGAGACCGCGGCGATGGTGAGGTCCTTGAACAGTTCGAGCAGGCTGGCCTCGGTCTTGCCGACGCCGAAGCTGGCGATGGATTGCAGGATCACCGTGCCCACGCTGTTGAGCAGGATCGCGAAGACCACGTAGGTCAGCGCGAGGGCGGCGATCATGCGGAAACGGTTCATGCACACCTCGGACCGGTGAGCCGCGTCGAAAAAGGCGGCCCGAACCGCCATCGCGCAATCCGGGCCGCTACGCGGGGAAAGTGTGGGAGTTCAGGCGGTGAAAGTCATTCGAGCCGGCAAACCCGCCGTGCGGCCGGTATTTCCGCCGATCCGTGGCCCATGGAACCGACATGGGCCAACGCATCGTCGAAGTCCGTTCACGCACGGCGAGCTATTGGGCTTGGATGTTTCCACCATCCAGGCTCGTGGTTCAGAACTGGTACTTCACCTGCAGGTTGTACTCGTGGCCTTCCAGCGGGCGCGCCAGGATCACCCCCGACGCACCGGCCGCCGAACCGGCGATGCGCGAGTTCGATTCGGTCAGGCCTAGCGTGTCGGTCACGTTGGAGCCGACCAGGGTGAACAGCCAGTGCGGGCCGTAGTTGTACTGCGCGCCCACGCTGAAGTCGGTGTAGCTGCCCAGCTGCTGCAGGGCGAGCTGGTCCTGGGTGTGGTTGCCCACGTACTCCATGGTCACCCACAGCCGCAAGTCGCCGTAGGCGGTGGGCAGGCGCAGGGCGGGCGTGAGGCGGATCTGGAACTTCGGCTGGCGCTGCAGCTGCTTGCCCTGGTAGGTGCCGTAGAAGATGCCGTTCAGGCCGGAGAACTCCGCGTCGCCCTCGAAGTGCGTGTAGTGGCCGTCCATCCAATCGCCGACCGCTGTCACCGAGAAGATCTGGTCCGGCGTGTTGGCGTGCAGGTTGAAGTTGATGCCGCGGGTGTCCGAACCGTAGGTGGACTTGCTGCCGAACGGCACGCCCAGCAGCGAAGGCTGGTAGCTCAGGCCGTCGAACTGGCGGTGGTAGAACGAGACGTCGGCGCTGAACACCGGGATCTGGTACTTCCAGCCCACCTCGAAGTTCTGGATCTTCAGCACCGGCGGCGTGTCGCCGGTGACGCTGCCGCGCATGTCATCGAAGCTGTTGAAGTGCACGCCCTTGTTGGCGCGGGCGTAGACGGACATGTCGTCCTGGATCTTGTAGGTGGCGCCCGCCGTCCATGAGGTGTGGGTCTTGTCGTAGTCGGTGCGCGAGTAGGTGCCGTTGCACATGGAGACGCTGTTGTCATACAGCGTGTTGGGGTTGCCGTCGATGTTGACGCTGGACAGGTTGCAGACGGTGTTGTGGGCGTTCTCGTTCTCCAGCCGCGCCGAGGCGTCGAAGATCCACTGGTCGAGTTTCCAGGTATCGGACAGGTAGAACGCCTTGTTGTCCGCCACGCCGTTCTCGGTGATGTTGTAGCCGCCGTTGAAGATCAGGCCCTGGCCGTTGGTGACGTAGTAGGTCTGGCCGCCTTGCACGTAGCTGACCGCGATCGGCGTGGCGTTCGGCGTGTTGCTCATCAGCATCGGGTTGCCGAGCGACCAGCGGTCGTTGTCGGTGTAGTGCGCCAGGTACAGGCCGGCGGTCAGCGTGTTGCCCTCGAACAGGTCCCTGCTTACGCGGAAGTCGTTGACCACGCTCTTCAGGTTCTTGTGGATGTGCCACCAGCCCTGGCTGATCACGTCCGTGTTCGGATCGGTGACGATGCCGGAGCCGTTGGTGTAGCCGGCGGTGGCGGTCACGCCGGTGGGTACGCCGTTGCCGCTCTCCCACGAGGCGAGCGTCTGCGGATTGGAGCCGGAGAACAGCGCATTGGTATCCATGTTGCCGCCGTCGACCAGGAACTTGTCGCTGACGGTCCAGCCGTTGCCGAAGTCCCAGTCGAAGTTGGCGCCGAAGAAGCCGAGCTGGGCGCCGCGGCCGTCGGCGAGGTTCGCGTTGGTGCCGCCGCCCGGATAGCTTTCCAGGTACACGTGCTGCATCGCGCGGCTGTAGTAGGTGCTGGTCTGCGGATCGAAGCCCGGATAGTCGGTGAACTGGCCGGAGCCGGTCTGGATCAGCGGGATCGGAGTGATGAACTGGTTCTTGTCGTCGAGGCCGCGTGCCCAGAACATCAGCGAGCCGTTGTCCCAGTCGCGGGTCAGCGTGGCGGTGAGCTGGCCACCCTTGTCGGACGGGTAGCGCGGATTGCGCACGCCGTTGGAATCGCGGTAGAAGCCGCCCACGCTGCCGTACCAGCCGGTGTTGTGGCCGATCGGGAAGCCGTAGAAGCCGTCGATGCGCCGGAGGTTTTCCGAGCCGTAGGTGACGCCGATGTCGCCGGACGGCGTGTCGGTGCCCTGCTTCAGGATGTAGTTGGAGGTGAGGCCGATCTGGCCGTCGCCGAACACCACCGACGGGCCGCCCTGCAGGATTTCCACGTGGTCGACGGTGTCGTCGAGGCGGAACATCGAGCTCTGCTCGAAGAACGACAGCGACGGCATGCCGTACAGCGGCGTGCCCATGATCTGGTTGGTGTAGAACGGCGCGTCGCCGCCGCCCGGGAAGCCGGCGATCTCGATGTTGGCGCCGGTCTGGCCGCCGGTCGACTCGGGCCACACGCCGGGTGCGAGCTTCAGCAGGTCGGCGGAGCTGCGCGGGTTGGCCATCTGGATCTGTGCGGCTGTGGCGGTGGTGATCGAGTAGCTGGCGTCGATCTTGCGCACGCCCACGGTGCTGGCCGAACCGGTGACGACGACCTGCTGCAGCGACTGCACGGCCTTGCCGTTCTTCTGCTGCTTGCCGTCGGCTTTCTTCGCAGTGCCGGTGGTGGCCGGCGCGCTGCTGGCGGCCTGGGTCTGGTTGTCCTGCGCCAGGGCGGCGCCGGATGCCAGGGCAGCCGCGATCGCCGCGGAAAGGGTCAAGCTTGTAAGTAGCCGAGCGCTCATGTTCTGACTCCCCATCAGTTCGGATTGCGTGGTGGTGCGGCGTCGGCGGGATGCCGAGCCGATGGGCCGCTTGTCGTTGTGATCCGGCCAATGTCGAACGCGGCGATGTCCGACAACAGCATGTCTGCCTCGGCCAGGGCCTCCGCCTGGCCGATGCCTATCGCCGCCATCCCCGCGGCGTGAATGCTGGCGATGCCTGCCGCGGCGTCCTCCACGCCGAGGCAGTCGGCCGGCGCCAGGCCGAGGCCGGCGGCGGCAGCGAGGAAAATTTCCGGGTCGGGCTTGGAGCGCGCGATGCGGCTGGCGTCGACCACGTAGTCGAACAGCCCGGCGATGCCCAGCCGTTCGATCAGCTGCGGCGCGTTGCGGCTGGCCGAGGCCAGCGCGGTCTTCAGTCCGGCGTGGCGTACCGACTCCACCGCGGCGTGCGCGCCGGGCAGCAGGTGCCGCGGGTCGAGGCGGTCGATCAGCTCGACGTAGCGGGCGTTCTTGCGTGCGGCCAGTTCGGCCTTTTCCTCGTCGCTGTAGCGGCGCGGCGCGCGCTCCAGCAGGATCTCCAGCGAGCCCATGCGGTCCACGCCCTTCATGCGCTCGGCGATCGCCTCGTCGAACGGCGCGCCGATCTCGGCGGCCAGCTGCTGCCACGCCGCGCGGTGCAGCACCGCGGTGTCGGCGAGTACGCCGTCGAGGTCGAAGATCACCGCCTTCGGAGCATGCGTTGCCGCGGCCGGCTGCGGCAGCTGCAGCGACTCGCCCCGGCGCAGGTGCTGCGGCTGGCCGCGGTGCAGGAAATCCAGCGCGTCGCCGTCGACCAGCGTGTAGCGCACGCCAGCGGCGTCCACTTCCACGCGCAGTTGCGCGTCGCGCCAGCGCAGGCCGAAGCGGTAGCCGCGCCAGGCCTTGGGCAGCTGCGGCGCCAGCGCAGGCCGGCCGCCCAGCACGCGCAGGCCGCCGAAGCCCCAACTCAGCGCCAGCCAGCTGCCGGCCATCGCCGCCATGTGCAGGCCGTGCCCCGCGTTGCCGTGCGAGTCGTCCAGGTCCACCCGCAGCGTGTCGAGGAAATGGCGGTAGGCCTGCGCCTCGCGCCCCACTTCGGCGGCGATCACCGCGAAGGTGGAGGCGGACAGCGTGGAGTCGTGCACGGTGACGCCGTCGTAGTAGTCGAAGTTGCGCCGTTTGGCGGCCACGTCCACGCCCTCGCCGGCCAGCATCAGCGCCAGCAGGGTGTCGGCCTGCTTGCACACCTGGTGGCGGTAGATGGTGAGCGGGTGCCAGTGCAGCAGCAGCGGGCGCAGCGACGGGTCGCGCATCTGTGCCGGCGTGAGCCGCGGCTTGTCGAGGAAGCCGTCGTCCTGCGGGAAGATGCCCAGCTCGGCGTCGACCGGCAGGTGCATCGCCTCGGCGGCGCGCCGCCACTGCGTGGCTTCGTCCGCACCCAGGTCGATGCGCTTCGCCAGCGCGGCGTGGTCGGCCGGGTGCGCGGAGCGCAGCCATTCGACGGTGGCGGCGGCATCGCGCAGGTGACGCTGCGCCATGCGGTTGGTGTAGTGGTTGTTGTCGACCAGAGCGGAGTATTCGTCCGGCCCGGTCACCTCGTGGATGCAGAAGGCGCCGCCGCGGCGCGGGTTGTAGTGGCCGATCTCCAGCCAGATGCGTGCGGTCTCGCACAGCATCTCCGCGCCCATGCCGCGCAGGAAGGCCTTGTCGCCGCTGGCGTCCACGTACAGCCGGATCGCCCAGGCCACCGCCGCGTTGATGTGGTACTGCGCCGAGCCGCCGGGGAAGTAGGCCGAGCATTCGTCGCCGCCGATCGTGCGCCAGGGATACAGCGCACCGCGTTCGTGGTTCAGCTCGCGGGCATGGGCGCGGGCGCGATCCAGCGTGGCGTGGCGCCAGGTCAGCATGTGCCGCGCCAGCTGCGGCGCCGCCGTGGCCAGTACCGGCAGCATGAAGGCCTCGGCGTCCCAGAAGCAGTGGCCTTCGTAGCCCTCGCCGGTGAGGCCTTTGGCAGCGACGCCGCCGTGGCCGTCGCGGTTGCCGGACTGGAACAGCTGGAACAGGTTGAAGCGCAGCGCCTGCTCCACCTCCGGTGCGCCGTCGATGGCGAGATCGGCGGCGTGCCACAGTGCCTCGAGTTGTCCCGCCTGGCCGGCCAGCAGTGGGGGGAAGCCTGCATGGCCGGCCGAATCCAGCGCTTCCGTGACGCTGGACAGCAGGACAGGGTCGACACTTGCCGCGGCGCCTGGCGGAGACCAGGCCCAGGCCGCGAATTTCTCCAGGGTCACCTCGCCGCCGGCGGCGAGCATGCCGGTGTAGGTGTGCATCACGCCGTGCGGCGTGCGCGCCGCGCCGCGGAAGGCCAGTGTGTGGTCGGTGAGGCGGTGCGCCTGTGCGCAGACCAGCCGGATGCTGCTGTGTGTGGTGTGCTGGCCCACCCAGGCGAGCGCCACATCGGCGTGCGCGTCATGCAATTGCAGGCCGCCGTTGAGATGCGCGCCGATGCGCGGATCGTCGCCCTGGCCGGTGGCCGTGCGCGCGGTGTCGATCGCCGATTCCAGCGCGATCGGGCCGTAGTAGTCGATCGAGCGCACCCGGTAGCGGATCGCCAGCAAGCCGGGGCGGTCCAGCACCACCAGCCGTTCGGCGATGATCTCCAGCGTGCCGCCGCCCGGCGCGCGCCAGCGCAGCGTGCGGCGGTAGCAGCCGGTGCGCAGGTCGAGCCGGCGCTCCAGCGCCAGCAACTCGCCCTCGTCCAGCCGCACCGGCATATCGCCCAGCCGCAGGCGGATGCGGCTGGCGTCGGCCACCGGCACGCGCGTGTCGGTATGCCGGGCGAAGCCGGTGAAGCGCTCGTGGTAGGCGATCGGCGAGCGCTCCCACACGCCGGCGAGGAAACAGCCCTGGCTGGGGCTGTCGTCTTCCTCCAGCCCGCCACGCACGCCCAGCGAACCGTTGGCGAGGGCGAACAGGCTTTCGTCCTGGGCAAAGCCCGCGAGGTCATGGCCATGGCGGACGAGCTGCCAGGGGTCGACCGTGGCGGAGGCATGCGGCGCCGTGCCCGCATCGGCGGGCAGGGCAGACGGAGCCGCATCATGAGTCTGCACGTGATGGTTCCCCTCGCATGGCTGCAGTGGGCGCCGCGGTGCCGTCGGCGCAAGTCCGGGTGGAGCATACGAGCCAATGATATCGATATCAAGATATCGATATCATTTTCGTGAGGCAGGCTCGGAGTGGCCTGTGGACCGTTCGTCGGCGCATTGAACATGTCGCCATCGCGGGCGACACTAGCCAAGGCTGGGCGTGCCGCCCGCATCCATCGCCCGGAGGGCCGTCGCGTGAGTCCCGCCAAAAAGAAGCAGCCGGCCGCGACGCAGCCCGGCCTGACCATGGCGGACCTGGCGAAGCTGGCCGGCGTGTCCAAGATCACCGTGTCGCGGGCGCTGGGCGAAAGCCCGCTGGTGACGCCGGAGACCCGCGAGCGCATTCAGGCACTGGCCCGCAAGCACGGCTACAAGCTCAACGTCAGCGCACGCAACCTGCGCCTCAGGCGCAGCCACACGGTGGCGGTGATCGTGGAGATGAAGCCCTCGTCCAGCCGCACCATGTGGGATCCCTACCCGCTGTCGCTGCTGGGCGGCATCTCGCAGGAACTGACCTCGGCCGGCTACAGCGTGCTGCTGACCACCCGCCACGACGCGGCGAACGCCGCGGTGCAGGCTGCCGACGGGCTGATCCTGCTGGGCCAGGGCGTGCACCAGGACGCGGTGCGCCTGTACGACCGCGTGGGCCTGCCGATGGTGGTGTGGGGCGCCGAGTCGGCCCACGACGACCACATCGTGGTGGGCAGCGACAACCGCCAGAGCGGGATCAGCGTGGCAGAGCGCTTCCTGTCGATCGGGCGCCGCCATCCGGTGTTCATCGGCAATTCCGACCACCCGGAAATGGCCCAGCGCCTGCACGGCTTCGTCGACGAGCTGGCCGGACACGGCATCAAGCCGCTGCTGCTGCAGCGGGTGGACTGGACGCTGGAGTCGGGCGTCGAGGCGGTGCGCTCGCTGGCGGCCCGCAAGGTGCGCTTCGACGCGATCTTCGCCTGCAGCGACCTGCTGGCGATGGGCGCGATCCGCGCCTTGGTGGAACTGGGCCTGTCGGTGCCGAACGACGTCTCGGTGGTGGGCTACGACGACACTCCGCACGGCGCCAGCTTCCTGCCGCCGCTGTCCACGGTGCGGCAGAACTGGCAGGAGGGCGGCGTGCTGCTGGCGCGCAAGGTGCTGGCGCTGATCGACGGCCAGCCGGTGTCCTCGCAGATGCTGCCGACCAGCCTGATCGTACGGGCGACCTGAGTCTCGGATCGTCTGCCCAATGTCTCCATGAGCTACGTGGAGACATTGAGCCGGCGTTCAGCCCGCGGCCGCCTCGCCCGCCACGCGGTTCATCTGCGGCGGCGTGAGCACCAGCCGGAAACAGCTGCCGCCGCCGGCCACGCGCACGTATTCCAGCGAGGCCTGGTTCGCCTCGGCCATCTGCCGCGCCAGGTACAGGCCGAGGCCGGTGCCGTATTCGTGGGTGGTGTAGAACGGCTCGAAGATCTGCGCGGCCACCTTCGGGGCGATGCCCGGGCCGCGGTCGGTCACCTCGAGGATCGGCTCGCCGTGCTCGCCGTTGCGCACGATCACCATCACCCGCGCCGGCTCGCCGGGCAGGCGGCCGTAGCGCAGCGCGTTCTGCACCAGGTTCCACGTCACCTGTTGCAGCTGTTGCGGGTCGGCCATTGCGGCCACCGCGGCCGCGCCGCCCACGACCACGCGCAGCGTGTCGTTGCCGATGTCGTTGCCGAGCTTGTATTCGTCCACGAAGCTCTGCGCCCAATGGCCCAGGTCCAGGGTCTCCGGCCGCGAGCGCTCCCGGCGCGACAGCTGCAGGATGTTCTCGATGATCTCGTTGAGCCGCACGCAATGGTTGTTGATGATCTCGACCATGCGCTGGTCGGCGGCGTCCATCTTTTCCGACTCGGCGAGCAGTTGCGCCGAGTAGCGGATCGCCGCCAGCGGGTTGCGGATCTCGTGCGCGATCGAGGCCGAGAGCCGGCCCAGCGAGCTGAGCGTGAGCTCCTCGGCGCGCCGCGACAACAGCGAGGTGTCGTCGAGGAAGATCAGCACCAGCGAATCGTCGTTCGGCGCGAGGCGGGAGAAGCGCGGCACCACCTCGGGCACGCCGTCGGCGAGCTGGGTGGCGGTCTCGTCCAGCTTGCCCGAGGTCATCCAGTGGTACAGCCGGCGCGACAGTTCCGGCGCCAGCCGGCCCAGGTCGCGCTGCTCGGCGCTGGGGTTGCCCAGCAGCATCCAGGCCGATTCGTTGATCTGGTGGATGCGGTTGGCGTCGTCCACCAGCAGCACGCCGGTCTTCATGCGGCGGATGATCAGCTCGTTGACCTGCGAGAGGTTGGCCAGGTCGGTGCTGCGCTGCTCGGCCAGCGCCTCGCTGGCGCGCAACTGCCGACCCAGCACATGGCACAGCGTGGTGATTGCGAAGTAGGCGAGGCCGAACAGCGCCGACTCCAGCAGGTTGCGCTCGCCATTGGCGCTGCCGGGCTGGACGAACAGGGCGTGGGCCAGCAGGCCCAGCGTGGCCAGCGCGGCGAAGAAGCTGGACAGCCGTAGCGACAGGATCAACGCGCCCACGCCGAGGTTCACCGCTAGCATCATCGCGATGCCGATGCGGGCGTAGTCGATCGCGCTGAGCGCCAGCACGGCGGCGACGATGTCCACCACCAGCCAGATCGATACGGTCGCCTTCGCGTAGGGTACGCAGCGCCTGGTCAGCGCGAGTGCCGCCACGGCGAACAGCAGGTAGGGCAAGGTGACGATCAGCGCCAGCCGCAGCGAACCCAGCGGCACGCCGCCGATCTGCATCGGCGCGAACGCCAGGCCGATGTACAGCAGCGCCTGGATCAGCCGGAAAGTGTTGAGGAACAGCATCTCGTGGCGGATCGCCGCCGGAATGGCCCGCTGGGCGTTGAGCTGCGGCAAGACGGGGCTGGACACGATACACGGCACTCCGGGGCGGTCACGGCGGAGTATAGGTACAGGGTCGCCTTCCCGAAAACTTCGAGTCCCCGGGCCGGCTGCGGCGACCCGGCAACTGATCCGGGACGCGGCCTCCCGGCGGCAGCCCGTCGGGGGTGCGGCGGGTTCCGGCGCCCCGGCGGCCGGCCGCGTCCCGGGCCGGCTCCGGGGCCGCCCCTTTCCATCGGGGGCCGCTTCCGCGAAAATAGGCGGCCGTTTCGCGCGGTTCCCGCCTCCTCGGGGCATCGCCGCGCGCATCGCAAGCCGGCAGCACTCAGGAGTGTGGCCGGTGGAAGCCGCCCGGGCTGCAAAGCCCGTCGCGTGGTCCATATTTCCGCCGTTTCTTGACCCATGGGACCACTATGGGCCGGCAAAACGACGAAAATCTGCCCTCCCGCGACGAGCTTTTCGCTCCAGGCGTTTCCACCAGCCAGACTCCGCGCCGTCCGACCCCCCGCCAGCCCGCGCCGCGTTCCTTCCGCGCGAGGCCCGTGTTTCCCCGTTCGCTCGAGGCTATCGAATGAATTTCCACGAATACCAGGCCAAAGAACTGTTCGCGCAGTACGGCATCGCCGTACCGCCGGGCAAGGTCGCCAATTCTCCCGACGCCGCCGTCGACGCCGCCAAGGCGCTGGGCGGTACCCAATGGATGGTCAAGGCGCAGATCCATGCAGGTGGCCGCGGCAAGGCCGGCGGCGTGAAGTTCTGCCGCAGCCTCGATGACGTGCGTGCCGCCGCCAAGGGCATGCTGGGCACGAAGATGGAGACCTACCAGTCGGCCGGCCGCGCCCTGCCGGTGAACCTGGTGCTGGTCACCGACGCCACCGACATCGCCAAGGAGCTGTACCTCTCGGTGCTGGTGGACCGCGACTCCAAGGCCGTCTCCTTCATCGCCTCCAAGCACGGCGGCGTGGACATCGAGCAGGTGGCGAAGGATACCCCCGAGGACATCCACACCGTGGTGGTGGATTTCGTCGAGGGCCTGCAGCCCTACCAGTGCCGCAACCTCGGCTTCGCGATGGACCTGAATCCCAAGCAGGTCGGCCAGCTGACCAAGATCATGCTGGGCTTGTACAAGCTGTTCAACGAGAAGGACCTCTCGCTGGTCGAGCTGAACCCGCTGGCGATCCTCGTCGACGGCAGCCTCGCCGCGCTGGACGGCAAGGTCAACTCCGACGACAACGCCGAGTTCCGCCACGACGACCTAGCCGCGATGCGCGACCTCACCCAGGAAGACGCCGCCGAGGCGGCCGCGGTGCAGAACAACCTCAACTACGTGACGATGGACGGCACCATCGGCTGCATGGTCAACGGCGCGGGCCTGGCCATGGCCACCATGGACGTGATCAAGCTGGCGGGCGGCGAGCCGGCC
>Ga0187815_10000398_pt1 | contig 21135 bp, 24 predicted proteins | sample NC_S_5_FD_132962 | JGI IMG/M metagenome (GOLD analysis project Ga0187815, IMG submission 132962) | Wetland sediment microbial communities from Neuse River Estuary, North Carolina, USA - ASW-S_5 | ecosystem: Environmental > Aquatic > Freshwater > Wetlands > Sediment | place: USA: North Carolina...
ATCCGTGACCTACCTTCCTCTCCAGAACACGGCGTGGAAGACGGCGGCTCTGCGGCAGGTCGGGTTCGATACCCGAATCCCTTTCGCCGAGGATCATGACCTCGAGACCCGAGCCGCGCGCTCCGGCCTCGTGGGAACGTTCGTCCCAGAGGCATGGGTGTATCACGATGCGAGCGCCGACGTCAGCTTCGTCCGCTGGGCCCGCAAGCGCTACCGGTATCTCGTCGCGATGGGGATGTCGCTGATGAAGAACGGGGAGCTCGGCCGTCGGCTCGGGGAGCGCCGGCGGCCGGTGGCCCATCCACTACGGTTCGTGGAGGCGGCGATGAAGCCGATCGCCCTGGTGCACGCGTGGGCGCGCTGGCGCCGGGTCTCCCGCCCTGCGGACCGCGGAATCGGGTCGGGGGGACCCGCGCCTACGCCCCCCGCCCGATGAAGCGTTCGTAGGGCGTCCGAACGAGCCGCCGAATACCTCCGAGAAAACCTTATCCCGCTCCCCGGTTCGGCGGGGCGATGTCTCCCGAGGCCCACCACGGCTCGGCTCCCCGGGTCACCGAGAAGGGCGACCTGGTTCGCCTGGAATTTGACCTTTGGACGGAAATCGGCGGAAAGTCCGAATTGCTCGACACGACGCACGAAGAGCTCGCCCAGAAGGAGAACGCTCGGATCGAGGGACGCACGTGGGGACCGAGGCCGCATGAGATCGGGGGGGAGTACTTCCCTGCCGGCATCGAGAACTCGCTCGTCGGGGTCGCGGTCGGAGAAGAGCTCGCTCGAGAGTTCGCACCCGCCGACGCCTTTGGCGAACGGGACCCCAACCTCATCGAGTTGTTCTCGATGCACGAGATCCAGCGCCTGCCCGAGATGCGTCGCGAGGACGCCCACCTCGACATCGGCACCACCGTGACGATCGAGGGCCGACGCGGACGCGTCGTTTCGCTGACGGCTGCGCGCGTCCGGGTCGACTTCAACCCGCCGTTCGCAGGTCGCAAGGTCCGTGGGACGTTCAAGGTCGTCGAGCGGATCACGGATCCGGCCGACCAGGCCCGCTCGGTCATCGAGCTCCAGTACGGACGGTCCGCCGAATTCCACGTCGAGGTACACGAGAAGACCGTGACGGTCAAGGTGCCCGACCGGACGAAGTTCGACATCGCATGGATGGCCTCGAAGCCGCGCGTCATCGACCGGCTACGCACGCACCTGCATCCTCAGACGATCCGGGTCGTGGAGGAGTACGTGACTCCGGCGCCGGAAAAGAAAGAGGCGGCCGAAGCGGCGAAGACCCCCGAAGGTGAACCGGCGTCGACCGACCACCCACCGGCCGCGCCCGAGGAAGCGGCGCGCCCCGAGACGCCCAGCAAGCCGAAGGGCGCGAAGGCGGCGCACTCGAACTCGAAAGCGACCGCCGGCTCGAGCGACGCCTAGACCGCGACCGGACGCCCTCCGGAACGAACGTCGACCTCTTGAACACCGCCCGTTTGGAAGGGATCATGCCGAACGAGAGCGGCGCGCCGGCTCCCTCGCAAGCATTCCTGGTGATCACGTTCGTCGCAGCGGCGCTCGTCGGGGTCGCCATCGCCTATCTCGGGATCACGGGACAGATCGGTGCTGGGATCCCGTGAATTATCCCCGGTTGGTATCGATACCTGATAAACCGGGCGCGTGCTGAGCCATCGGTGGGCCATGTCGGGGGACGCTTCGTCCGTCCGCGAGCGCGGGAGTTACGCCGGCTGGTGGGCCGCCGGGATTATCCTCATCGCCATCTTTGCGGCGGCGGCCGCGCTCTGGCTCATGTTCCATCCGTGATGACCGCCGTCTTGGAGGCGGGCCAGCGGTAGAGGTAGACGTCCGACGCCTTGTCGTACTTTTCCGGGGTCCATCCCGGAACGCGGTGGCAGTGGCTCACGACGCGGGCGCCCGGCGGGAGCTCGGCCTCGAGCCTCGGCCGTAGCCGGGCCATGGCCCCCGGCCAGAGGAAGACCGTGATCACGGTCGCGTCCCGGAACTCGAGGTCGAAGAGATTGCCCCAATAGAGCGTGATCCGGTCCGCGAACGGCCCGAGTGCACGCCGCAGCCGAAGGATGAGGAACCGTAGCGGTTCAACCTCGACCCCGACCACGCGCGCCCGGTAGATGCGCGCGGCGCGAAAGACGATCGCGCCGGTCCCGGCCCCGAGGTCGTAGAGCGTGTCCTGGGGGCCGACCTCGGCGAACCTCAGCATCGTTTCGACCGCTCGCCGGGGCGTCGGCTCGTAGCCGGCGCCGAACGCGAACGACGCGAAGATGAAGTACGCGAGCGCCACCGCCACGATGAGCAGTGCTACCGAGAGGGCGACGTCGATACTGACGAACGTCATCCCGCGCGCCGTCCTCGGCTCACGAGCCGGTCGGCGGCGGTGCGGGGGTCGATTCGGCGCGCTACGACGTCATCGAGCAGGCGCCGCAACCCCGGGTCCCGCTCGAGGCGCTCCATCAGCACCCGGCCGACGTGGTCCCGGGCGAGTCCGACGATCTCGGCCGAGAGTCGCTTGCGTTCCCCGCGCGCGCGCTCTCCCGAGGAATCCAGGTATTTCTCGTGCGCGAGGACGCCGTTCCAGAGGTCGTCGATCCCGACCGTCGGGTCGACCGTCGAGGTACCCACGATCGGGGGCGCCCAGTCCCCCTCCTTCCCCCCGAGGGTGACGAGCTCGGCCAGGTCCCGCTTGGCCAGCTCCGCTCCGGGAAGGTCGACTTTGTTCACGCAGAACACGTCGGCGATCTCGAAGAGGCCCGCCTTCAGGGTCTGCACCTCGTCGCCGAGGTGCGGCACGACCACGACGATGCTCGTGCTGGCGATGTCTCGGATCGCCACGTCGACCTGGCCGCTGCCCACGGTCTCGACCAGGACCACATCGAAACCGGCGGCATCGAGGAGGCGGGAGACCTCTCGGGTCGCGGCGGCGACGCCGCCGGCGGCTCCGCGGCTCGCCATCGACCGGAAAAAGACCCCGACGTCATCGGCCCGCCGCTCGAGACGGATCCGGTCGCCGAGCACCGACCCTCCTGTGAACGGGCTCGAGGGGTCGACCCCGACCACCCCGACCGTCTGGCCGAGGGACCGTAGGCGGCCCACGAGGGCGTTCACCAGGCTCGACTTGCCCACGCCGAGCGGGCCGGTGATCCCGACCACCGGCGCGTGGCCGGAGCGCGCGTAGAGGCTTCGCACGACCCGGTCCGCGGAGGGGTCCCCGTTCTCGACCGCGGTGATCGTCCGGGCGAGGACGCGACGGTCGCCGTCGACGATCGCCCGGGCAGCCGCCGGGAGTCGCGACGCCGCCCCGGTCATGCCGGCCGTCGGACCAGCGACTGTGCGGTCGCGACGATCTCCTCGAGGGAGGTGCCCGGACCGAAGATCGCTCGGATTCCCGCCTTCTTGAGCCGCCGCGCATCCTCGTCCGGAATGATCCCTCCCGCGAACACCGGGATCGGATGCCCCCCTTCTTCCTTGAGGAGCGCGAGGATCCGGGGGAAGAGGGCCATGTGGGCGCCGGAGAGGATCGAGAGGCCGATCAGGTCGACATCCTCTTCGAGAGCGGCGCGGACGATCTCCTCGGGGGTCTGGCGAAGTCCGGCATAGATGACCTCCATGCCGGCGTCGCGCAACGCCCGGGCCACGACCTTCGCCCCACGGTCATGCCCGTCCAAACCGGGCTTGGCGATCAGCACCCGGATCGGGGACCTCTTCGTGACGCGGGCCTTCGCCATCGGCTACGGCTCTCCGACGGGGGTCGAAAAGAAAAGCTTTGGCAGGGGTGGCTCAGAGGCTGAACAACAGGTCGAACAGTAGGTTGCCGGCGAGGAGCGCCCCCACGACCCCGGCCGCCATCACGACGAGGAACGGGATCTGCGGGGTCACCCAGATCCGGGTCGCGCCCTTCGACCGCAGTTCCGCAGCGATCGCCTCCCGGCGCCGCCGGTCGTCCTCCGAGGTCTCGATCGACCGTTCTTCCTCCCGTGCGTCGCCGAACATCGGGTCGCGGACCCAGACGAACGTGCGGGGAAGGTCGTCGACGGCGATCGAGTAGCCCACGAACGACGACACTCCCCGGAACTCGCGAGCGCGGATGTTCCGAACCGCGATCGCGATGGGGACGACGACCGAGAACAGCGCCGAGTTCATCAGCACGTTGACGCCGAACGGCAGGATCGCGGCGATCGGCGCGGAGGCGGAGGGCTGCCCGAGGAGAGGGTTCGGGAACATCGGTACCAAGAGGCCCGCGATCATGAGGGCTTTCGCATCGGCGCCGCCGAACAGGATGCCTGCCTCGAACAGGCCGCGAGCGAACAGGACGGTCACCAACACTGCGACGGCGGGGACCGGGACCCCCTGAGGTCCGAGCCCCACGTGTGCCAGCGCGACCCCGATCACGGCGACGACCGCGACGTACACCACGAGCTCGAGGATGTCCGCGTACCGTTCGCCGGAGCGGCCGAGCCTCACGTCCCAAGGGAACAGGTGCTGGAGGACGAAGATCCCGACGACGGCCCACAGGACCGAAGGCACCCACCCGCCCGGAGCCACCGCCAGGAACCCTATCAGGAATCCCGCGACCCCGAGCACCTGCCAGAGGGCATCCGTGACCTCGCGGTCCCGGTAGTCCGCCCACGCAGCGTAGGCGAACCCACCCACCAGGAGCGCGGCGCCGGCGGCGAGCGCGTAGGTTGCGAGCTCGGTCATTCCCGGACGCCACCCACGAGACGCACGACGGAGTGCCGGTTGATAAGAGGGTTTCCCGGTACGGGACGGCGCCCTTCCAGGGCCGCACGGAACGAGGCGCCATCACGGGTGCCCGCCCCCGGGCGGAGGCACGCTCAGGCTCCGCCCGGGCCACCGCGGAGGCCGAGCGAAGGGGCGACGCACGCTTCGAGGGCTGGAGAATGGGCCCGGCGGCGACCCCGCCTTTCCGGATAGGCTTTTAAACGGCCCTCCACTGGCGCGCACTCGCCTCTTGAGGACCGGATGGTAGAGTACAAGCTCGTCATCTCCGAGCGCGAGAAGTCCGTCGCGCGGACGGTAGGTGACCCCCAGGCCGCCGGCTTCCTCGGGAAGCGAATCGGCGAGGCGGTCGGAGGCGAGCTCATCGGCGCGAACGGCTACACCTTCCGCATCACGGGGGGCACCGACAAGAGCGGGTTCCCGCTCCGACCGGACCTTCCGGGCGCTCGCCAGACCCGGCTCTATGTCGGCGACGGGTTCGGCTTCCAGGCACCCCGAGAGGGGATGCGTCGACGCCGAACGTTCCGCGGCAACACGATCAGCGAGGATACCGTTCAGATCAACCTGATCGTCGAGCAGAAGGGCCCAAAGCCCCTCGCGGAGCTGTTCGCCGCGGCATGAAGGTCCCTCGCCAGCCCGAGGTGAACATTGGCCTGGTCGGCCATGTCGACCACGGAAAGACCACGCTCACGCAAGCGCTCACCGGGGAGTGGACCGACCGACACTCCGAGGAGCTGAAGCGCGGGATCTCGATCAAGCTCGGCTACGCTGACGCTGCGTTCTACAAGTGCCCGAACTGTCCCGAGCCGTCCGGATACTCGGTCGAACCGAAGTGTCCGTCCTGCGGCGGCGAGGCGAAGTTCCTGCGCGCGGTGTCGTTCGTGGACGCGCCCGGTCACGAGACCCTGATGGCCACGATGCTCTCGGGGGCGGCGATCATGGACGGCGCGCTCCTCTTGGTCGCGGCGAACGAGCACTGCCCCCAGCCGCAGACCCGGGAGCACCTCTACGCGCTCGACATCATCGGGGTCCACAAGGTCGTGGTCGTGCAGAACAAGATCGACCTCCTCACGTCCGAGGAAGCTGAGGGGAACTACAAGGAGGTCGCCGAGTTCCTCAAAGAGTCCCCGATCGCCGGGGCCCCGATCATCCCGGTGAGCGCCAACCACCGGGTGAACATCGACGCGCTTATCGCCGCGATAGAGCAGACGATCCCGACCCCGCCACGGGACCCCAAGAAGCCGCCCCTGATGTACGTGGCCCGCTCGTTCGACATCAACCGACCGGGCACGCGGCCCGCGGCACTGCGCGGGGGCGTTCTCGGGGGCTCGTTGCTCCAGGGACGCCTCACGCTGGGTGAGGAAATCGAGATCCGGCCCGGTCCGGCGGGTTCCCCCGCCGACCGGACGGAGTCGCTCACCGCCAAGATCACGTCGATCGTTTCGGGGGGCCAGGAGTGGGAAGAGCTCCACCCCGGAGGCCTCGCGGCGATCGGAACGAGCCTCGACCCGTCGCTCGCCAAGGGGGATGGCCTCACGGGTCGACTGGTCGGCACGGCGGGAACGCTCCCTCCCGTGAGCCAGAAGATCCGGCTGCGCGCGACCTTGCTCGACCGCGTGCTCGGCGCCCAGCGGGAGATCAAGGTCGAAAAGATCCGTACGAGCGAACTGCTCGCGGTCACGGTCGGAACCACGATCGCGGCGGGCAAGGTCACGAGCGCGCGCGGCGATGACCTCGAACTGTCGCTCAACCGGGCCGTCACGGTCTTCCCGGGGAGCCGGGTCGCCATTTCCCGCGAGCTGAACGCCTGGCGGTTGATCGGCTACGGGATCGTCGAGGGGGTCGCGAAATGAAGCCGGACCTCCTCGAGGTCCTGCGTTGCCCGCTCTGCCGCGGAGAACTCACGCTCACGTCCCGGACCACCGAGGGCACCGAGATCATCGAGGGGACGCTCGCGTGCGCGAACTGCCACGTCGACTACCCGATCTCGGACGGGATCCCGGACCTGCTCCCCCCGGACGAGCGCGACTGACCCCTCCGCGCCTTCGGGGGCCTCGAGCTCACGCGTTCGCGTAGTAGTACGCGAAGATAGCAAAGAACATCAGGACGGCGATCAGGACCGAGGGCAGCAGCCATCGGATCGCGCCGCGAGAACGGGCCTGCACGGAGCTTCCTACCGTCACGACCGGGATCGCGAACGCGAGCCAGTACCCTGAGAGGATGGTCTCGAAGAGTGCATAGGCGGTCACGTTGCCGTGAGGGTCGCGGGTCGCGAGGACGACGACGAGAATGACCCCGAAGACCAGGAACGCCAGGCTCACTCCCGCCGCGTCGAGGTACCCTTCGAGCCCCCGCTTTCGGGTCGGGTAGAAATGGCGGAGTAGGAAGAGCATCACGACGAACAGGGCGAGCGACGCCGCGAGCAGGTCGAAGGCGGGGGTCGAAAGGGATAGTTCGTGGGCGCCGGGGCCGGGGGGTACTATCGACATCCCGATCGGTCTACACGGTCACCAGAGTCGCTCGGGCGGGGCTCCCGTCGCCGCCGCGGAGACGCAGAGGAAGGCACTCGAGCCGGTACGGGCCTGCCGGGGCGCCCGCGAGGAGGAGCCCTTCCAGGATGAGGCTTCCCTGGGTCAGGAGGGCCCGATGGACAGGGTACGCCTCGCTCGGGTCGTTCTCGATCGACAGCGCGTCGATCCCCACCAGCCGGACGCCCCGCCGTACGAGTGCATCGGCGGCGGCGGGCGTGAGGCCAACGTAATCGGGGAAGAACGTGAGCGACCGAGCCCAACGGGCGGAGTTCGCCGTCCGGAAGAGCACTCTCGAGGTCCCCGACGCGAGCCGGTCGGCCGTGTCCGAATCCACCACGGACGCCGCCTCGTCCACGTCGACCACCTGGCACGGACCGTTCAGGGCTTCGAGGTCGACGCGGTCGGCAGGGATGCCCCCGGGAAAGAAATGGAGCGGAGGGTCCACATGGGTTCCCACGTGGGACCCCAGGAAGAGTTCCGACATGGAGTACGGGTCGCCGCGCGCGACGGAACGTCCCGGCATCGACCGGAACGGAGGGTCTCCGGGAAACACGGGCATCCCCTCGAAGAGCGGCATGGAGATGTCGATCCGACGCATGACATGCGCCGGCGGGCCGCCGGCGAGCGCGGGTGCCCGCCGGGCGCCTTAAGCGTTCGCTCGGAAGGGCATACGGTCGCTCGACATAGTGCCGTGACGAGAGTTCCGTTGGAAACGAAGGGTTAAGGAGTTCACGGAGGAGGCGCGACCGATGCCCCGTCCCCGCTCCCCGCGTCGCTACGTTGAAGACGACGACGAGGACGACGAGCCCGATGCGGACGAAGAGGAAGAGGAGGAGGAACCTTCGCCCCGCCGGAGGGCGAGAGCCCCCGCCCGACGAGGGCGCCATCGTGGCCACCCGGCGCCGGTTCGCCGATGGCGCTCCTCGGAGGACGAGGAGGAAGAGGACGAGGAGGAGGGCGCCCCGAGCGTTCCGCCCCCGTGGCAGAAGAAACCCATCTACTGGCGCGCCCGGGACTCCCTCTTTTTTGAGCCGCTGGTCGCCCTGGCGATCGTCGTGCTGTTGCTCGTTTCGCTCTTTGCGTACACTCAGAACTGGCCGCCCGTCTACGTGGTGGAATCGAACAGCATGCAGCACGGGTCGGCCGACCAGCTCGGTCTCATCAACGCGGGCGACCTCGTTCTCGCTCAGAAGACCAACGCCGCCGACATCACCACGTACGTTGCGGGTCTCAAGACCGGATATTCCACGTACGGAGAGTACGGCGACGTCATCCTCTACTGGCCGGACGGACAAGGGTCGACGCCCATCGTGCACCGTGCGATCCTCTACCTGCAGTATGACCCCCTCAGCCGTTCCTACAACGCGACGGACCTCTTCGGACTCAAGTGCGCGAACGAGGCCGGGGCGGTGTACTACACTCCCGGCACACCCTCCCAGGCGGGGGTCCCCGCCGGATGTGGAACGACCGACCTCACCGGGGAGCTTGTCCTCTACGATGTCGGCTGGAATTCGACCAACATCTACCTCGACCTCTCGGCAACGGCCTTGGGGGGGCACTCCGGATTCGTCACGATGGGCGACGCCAACCCGTATCCCGACCAGAACGGCTCGGCCGTTCCGGCGCTGAGCACCCTGGTGGAGCCGGGCTGGATCATCGGGGTGGCCCGCGGCATGATCCCCTGGTTCGGGGCTGTGAAGCTCCTCCTCCAAGGGGAATCGGGCCGCGTGCCGTCCCAATCCTGGGAGCTGATGGGGCTCACGATCGTCGGCGCCATCCTCGTGGCGTTCGGAGTCCATTACGCCTTCCGGCGGGAGGGGTTCGAAACGCCGCTACGGCGCGAGGAAGAGGAGGCAGCGCGCGCGGAAGCCGAATCCGAACCGCCGACCGAATCGGCCCCTCGAAGATGGCTCTCGCACCTGCATTGGCGACGCAAGCCGGAGGAGGAAGCCGGGGAGGACGCGGAAGACTCGGCCGAGACGACGCGCCGGCGGCGTAGCCGACCTCCTCCCGCGCACACCTCGACCCGACGCGGACGACCGGTCCCCCACGTCCGGCGGACTTCGAAACCAAAGAAGGGTCGTGGTTCGGACGACGAGCTCTGACCTCGGGCCCCGGCGCACCGGCGGGTCCTAGCTCGACGTGCGGGAACGGCAGGGTAGCGCCCGGGCGTCGCACAATGTTATAGTCCCACCCCGGGTCCCATCCCCTGGGAACCGAGATGCACGTCATCGGCGGCACTGCGTCCACCGCGCTCGCTGAGAAGATCTCGCGCGAGCTCGGGAACGCACCCTTCGGCATTCCGTTCACGAAGCGCTTCCCGGACGACGAGATGTACGTTCGGGTGGGCGGTCGCCTCGAGGGCGAGGACGTTGTGGTCGTCCAGTCGACCCGAACCGACAACGACTTCCTCGAGCTGATTCTCCTCGAGGACGCGGTCCGTGAAGCAGGGGCTCGCCGCACGTTCGTCGTGGTCCCGTACTTCGGCTACGCGCGTCAGGACCGACGCTTTTTCCCGGGCGAACCGGTGAGCGCGCGGGCGCTCTGTCGGCACGTGGAGCTGGACGCCGATGCCGTCGTGACCGTCGACCTCCACTCGTCGCAAACCCTGACGCAGTTCACGAAGCCGGCGTTCGAGGCGAGCGGCATCCCGGCGATCGCCCGACTCCTGCGCGAGCGGCCGCTCGACGTGCTCGTGTCGCCCGACAAGGGAGGCGTGGACCGGGCACGTCGAATGGCCCAGCTCCTCGACAAGCCGTGGTTCGCGCTCGAAAAGCGCCGGATCGACAGCGAGCACGTGGAGCTCTCCCTGCCCGCGACACTTCCCGTGCCGGTCGAGGGCAGCCATGCCGCTCTCATCGACGATGTCATCTCGACCGGCGGGACGATCGTGGAGGCGGCGAAGCTGCTCAAGAAGAACGGTGCGGTCGGGATCAGCGCCGCGTGCACCCACGGGCTGTTCCTCAAGGACGCGTTCGAACGCATCAAGGCCGTGGTCGCGGACGTCTACTCGACCGACACCCTCGGCAACCCCGCTGAGAAAGCCTCGGTCGCTCCCGACATCGCTCAGATCCTTCAGCGGCTCGTCGCCGCATAGCTTCGGGGCGATCGTGGACGCTCCGGTTCGGGCGAACGGTGTCCGCCTGGACGAGCTCGTCGAGATCGTCCACCAGGTCCGAAAGTCGCTCGTCGCGCGCGACGAATCGCCGGCCGGGGACTGGGTCGAACGCACGGCGGAAGCGTTGCGTTCCGGGGCGACTCCGGGATGGTGCTACCCGGTGGGTTCGGGCTCCGGCCTCTCGTTCTTCTCCACGAGCGGACCGGAAGCCTACGGCCACGTTCACGTCGCGGAGGAAAGCGGAGCGACCGAACGCGCCGAGCGGCTGACCGGCTTGCTGCTCGCGAACCTTCCTTCGGGCGTTCGGTCGATCAACATCGGGTTCACCGGCCTTTCCCCCGCCCATGAGCTCGAGCTCCTGAGCCGGCTCGCGGAGCGACCCGGGTCCGCCATCATCGAACGCCTGGCGATGGAACGATCCCTCGGCACGGAGGACGGCCGGCCTCCCGGACCGGTGCCGGACGGCCTCTCGATGGTCCCGATTCGCGCCGTGACCGTCGAGGCGCTCGCCGACCTCGACTACCGCTCGGTGCGCGGCAGCGCCGACGCCCTCCTTATCGGCGAGCGCCCCGAAGAGTACCGGCGGGTGACCGCGGCCCTCCTCGAGGGCAGCCTGGGCCGCTTCCTCGACGAAGCGTCTACCGCGCTCTACCAGCCGGACCCGCCCCGGCTCGTGGGAGCGATCCTCTCGGCCGAGCGCAACCCGCGCAAGGGAATCTTCGTGAGCTTCATGGTCGACCCCGAGTTCCGCCGTCGTGGGTACGGCCGCTTCCTGTTCCGGTGGGGACTTCGGGCATTGTGGGCGCTCGGCTACGAGCGCATCCACCTCTGGGTGACGGCCGCCAACGAGCCCGCGCGTCGATTGTACAGCGAGTTCCGTCTGGAACCGACGGTGCGGTCGACCATCTACCGCGTCACGCTCGCACCGGACTCCCCGCAGCCGCATTCCGAACGGTAGGGACAGTCGGCGACCATCCAATCGGGGCAGGCGGGCAATCCTTTCGGGCTCCCCTCCCGCACCGCCGCCGCGAGCTCGCGGTGGCGCTCCCGGATCCGTCGGGAGAAGGGCGTCAGAGCGCGGAACCGGACCTCGAAGACCTGCACACGGTCGAGGTCGACTTCGGCCCGCTCGAACCCGACCACGACAATCCCTGAGTCGGTTCCGCTGACCGCGCAGCGAAGACCGAGCTCGAGCGGGTACTGGGGGCTCCGCGCGATGAGCCCATCCGCCGGGACATGGGCCCATGCGCGGGAGGTCCGCACCAGAAGGGGGCGCCCGCGGAACCCCGTCACTTCCTCCTCGGGCTCGGCCGAGCGGGGAGGGAGGCGGGAAACCTCCCCGGCCGGGCCGCTTTCGAGCGCCTCGGTGAGTCGGGCATAGAGGTCGGCCTCGAGGGAAACCGCACCCTCTGGGGTCGGGGCTGGGGTCGGAGCGGTCGATGCCGGTGCGGTTCGATCAAAGTAGGCCCGGCGGGGATACAGGACCTCCCGGAATCGTACTAGAGCAACCTCGTTCCCGGGCGGAAGCGGCTCGGTGAAGGCGGACCGGACTCGATTCCGGATATCGTCGCGCGATGCGACCCCCGTCGCCTCCTGGAGAATGGCGGGGGACCCGGGCTCCTCCCCGCCCGTGCAGTTGCAGGTGTGGGACTCTCCGAACTCACACCCACGACCGTACCAAGGACACCGTGGGAGCGAGTCCGCCCGACCGGCGGACCACGCCGTCCGCAGGAGCTCGGCCCGGCGTTGCATCTCGGCACGAAGTCGCTCGATGGAGCCGAACGTCACGTCCACGGCTTGCGCGTCGGTGACAGCGCCCGCCTCGGTGACCAGGGTGAGGAGCCGACCGGTCGGCCGCCCGATGAGGGCGCAGTACATGCCGAGCTGCTCGATGTGATCGGGCCGGTGGGTCGAGAGTTCCTCGGGGGCGGCCAGCGAGGTGGCCGTCTTCACTTCGACCGGGACGTCGGCCAAGATATCGATCCGGCCGACGATCCCCTCGCGTCGCACGCGGGCCTCGAGCGTCCCCTCGGCTGCCAAGCGTGCGCCCAGAGCGCGGTGGAACAGCCGCCCCCTGTCGAGACGGGCCTGCCGGGCCGGCGGGATGGGAACCTCCGGCGCCACCGCCCGATAGAACGCCGGGCGGAGGGAGACAAGGTCGGTGACCCCGATGGACTTTCGACCGCTCTCCAGGGCGAGACGAGCGACGATCTCCCGACCGAGCTCGGCGTCCTCTCGGACCGAGACCATAGCCTGCCAGGACGGCATCGAAGAGGGGTCACGCCCGAGCACGTGCGACCGATGCCGAAGGGGTATTCGAGCCCCGCGTGCCGGGGGAAGCCGCTATACCACGCACCCGGCTCGACGGGAGGCGTGCGCGGCCACGACGGGCGTCCCCTGGTAGTCGGGACGGGCATCGCGGGGCTCTACGTGGCGCTGCGTTGCCGCGAGCTCGGACTGCATCCGACGCTGATCACCAAGTCCCGACTCGAGGAGGCGAACACCCGCTACGCGCAGGGCGGGATCGCCGCCGCCGTGGGACCGGACGACTCTCCGGCGCTCCACCTGCGCGACACCGTGAGGGCGGGTGCCGGCCTCGTCGATGTCGCCGCCGCGAAAGCGCTCACCTCCGAGGCGCCCGCCCGCATTGCCGACCTGGTCCGCTACGGGGTACCGTTCGACACGGTCGAGGGACAGGTCGCCCTCGGACGCGAAGCGGCCCACTCGCGGGCGCGGATCCTCCACGCCGGCGGGGACGCGACCGGGTTGTCGATCGAGGAGACCCTCAAGGCTCGGGTGTTGGACGCGGGGATCGAGGTTCGGGAGCGAACGGCCCTTCGGGCGTTGCGGCCCGCGGGTCGGGACGGGATGGTCGCCCTCATCGCTACCGAACGGAGCAAGAACGTCGAAGAGACGGAGCCCGGTCCCGTGGTGCTCGCGACCGGCGGGGCCGGCAGCCTCTACCGGCAGAGCTCGAACCCCTCGGTAGCGACCGGGGAAGGCGTGGCGATCGCCTTCCGGGCGGGAGCCCTCCTCACCGACATGGAGTTCATGCAGTTCCATCCGACGGTCTTCTGGCGCGAAGGAGCCCCGCGCTACCTCATCACCGAGGCCGTCCGCGGCGAAGGGGCGGTGCTCCGCAACGAGGCCGGTGAGCGATTCCTCGTCGGCCAGCACCGGGACTCCGAGCTCGCCCCCCGCGATATCGTGGCCCGGGCCGTGGACCGCGAGATCCACCGCTCGGGCCATCCGTGCGTCTATCTCGACGCGACCGGCATTCCGAGGGACCGGTTCTTCGCGCGGTTCCCGTCCGTCTGCCGGTTCCTGGCCTCGTACGGCCTCGACCCCTCGAGGGACTGGATTCCCGTGACACCTGTCGCGCACTACATGATGGGCGGTGTGACGACCGACCTCGAGGGCCGTACGAACCAGCGGGGTCTCTACGCGTGCGGCGAGGTCGCTTCCACGGGGGTCCATGGAGCGAACCGGCTCGCGAGCAACTCGCTCCTCGAGGGCCTCGTGTTCGGCGAACGGGTGGCCCGTCAGCTCGTCCACCCGGTCCCCGGGAAGCTGCCTGTGCCGGGCCGAATGGTCCGGTTCTCCTGGCCGGCGGGGGGCGGCAAGGGGGACCTTGCCAGAGCGTTCGACCGGGTCCGCGACCTCCTCTGGGACGAAGTGGGGATCGTTCGCAACGGTGGCGGCCTGCGCCGCGCGCTGGGGGAGCTCGCCGAGCTCGGGAAGAAGATCGAGCCGGGCCGTCCCACCGAGGCGCCCGGGCCGGTGGCGAATGCCCTGCTCACGGCCTCCTTGATCGCCCGCGCGGCGCTGACCCGCACCGAAAGTCGCGGCGCCCACTACCGGTCCGATTTCCCGGAACGCCGCCCCAGCTGGGAGCTCCATATCGGAATCGTTCGCCAGGAGCCCTCCGGCCGCCACCCCTGACCCTCCCAACAACCGTATGGCCTCGGGCATCGTCGCCCGGGCATGGACCTTGCGCTCTCGCAGGAGGACCTGGACCTTCGGGAGGCGGCACGTCACTTCGCCCGCAAGGAGATCGCGCCCGTCGCCGAACGGATGGACCGGGAGGACTTCTTCCCGAGGGAGGTGTTCTCCCGCCTCGGCGCTCACGGCTTCCTCGGGATCACGCTGCCCGAGAAGTTCGGCGGCCTCGGACTCAGCTACCTCGCCCAGGCGCTTGTGCTCGAGGAGATCGCCCGGGTGAGCCCGGCGCTCGCGCTCAGCGTAGGAGCGCACTCCAATCTGTTCGGTGACAACGTCGCCCACAACGCCGACGATGGCCAGCGGGCCGCGTTCCTGCCGGCGGTCGCGTCCGGGGAGGCGGTCGGAGCTCTGGCCCTCACCGAGCCGGACGCCGGGTCGGACGCCGTTTCGATCCGGATGCGGGCCGAACGCTCGGGCAACCACTACATCCTGAATGGGACCAAGCAGTTCATCACGAACGGGCCGGTCGCAGACGAGCTCCTCGTCTACGCGAAGACCGCTCCCGAAAAGGGCTCCCGCGGCATCAGCGCGTTCCTGGTCCGGCGGGACACCCCCGGCTTCTCCGTGACGAAGAGCCTCGACAAGATGGGGATGCGGGGGTCCCCGACCGGCGAGCTTGCGTTCCAGGACGTGAAAGTCCCGCGCGACCAGCTGATGGGCCGCGAGAATGACGGCGTCCGGATCATGATGAGCGGCCTGAACGTCGAACGGGCGGTCCTGACCGCGATCCCGGTCGGCATCATGGCCGAATGCCTCGACCGCTCGGTGGCCTACGCTCGACAGCGCGAGCAGTTCGGCCAGAAGATCGGTCGGTTCCAGCTGATCCAGGCGAAACTGGCGGCGATGCACTCCGACCTCGAGGCGTCCCGGTGGCTGATGTACGCCGCGCTCGAGGCTGTCCGCACCGAGTCGCGGACCCTCCGGGCGAGCGCGACCGCCCTTACGTTCGCCTCCGAGGCGTCCACCCGGGTCGCGCTCGAGGCCATCCAGATCCACGGCGGGTACGGCTACATGCGCGAGCTCCCGCTCGAGCGGCTCGCGCGGGACGCGAAGCTGCTCGAGATCGGCGCGGGAACGTCCGAGATCCGACGGCTCATCGTGGCCCGCGAGCTGCTCGGAAAGGAATTCGTCGAGTAGACCCGCGTCCCGGGGGCGGGGCGAACCACGGCGCCGGACCCCGAGAGCTTCGCGAACCCCGGCGCAAGAGCGCCCGGCCCCGGCGAGGGTATATAGCATCGGGGACCCCATCCTCCGTCGATGGCCGGGCGACCTGCGAATGCCGGCACTTCCACCTCGTTCCTTCGGGTGGAGGTGCTGAAGGAGCTCCAAACGCTCATCGACGATCGCGATTTCCGGGACCGGGTCGACCGGGGACCGATCGCCGAGACCAAGGGCCGGGAGCACTGGGTCCTCCACCTTCTCCTCCGGAGCCAGGAACTGAGCAACGCCCACTTCGACACGCTCGTCGGCACGGCGTACTCGAACATGCTCGCCCGCCTCCAGTCCGTGGAGGACCGCCTCCAGCGGATGGAGTCGGGGAACCAGGAGATGGACCAGGAGGTCAAGACCCGGCTCGAGGGAATGGAGAGCGCGCTCGCGGAGCGCGTCTCCCGGGAAGTGAGCACGGGGGTCCAGACCGCCGCCGACAAGATGGCGGCGACCCTGAACGCGAACCTCGACGAGAAGTGGAAGCCGGTCGGCGCTTCGATCGAGACGTTCGCCCAATCGTCCCACCAGCTCACGAAGGACCTGTCGGACACCTACCGTGTTTCCACCCAGAGTCGCCTCCTGCTCAACGAGAACGCCCGGCGGATCATCGACCTCGGCCGCGACCTGGTCGCGCTCGAGGAGAGCCTGAAGCTGACGCTCACGAAGGCGATCGAGGACGGTCTCGCTCCCCTCGAGGAACGGATCGCGGCCCTCGAGGGCCGTCGGGCGCCCCCGGAGGCGACCGCGGCCGACCCTCCACCCGAGCAGCACTGAGCGGCCGACCCGATGCGCCTCTCCCCCCGACATCCCCGCTTCCAAAGCTTGAGGGTCCGGCACCGGCTCGCCGAGGCCCACCGGCGGGGTCTGGTCGTACCCGAAGGGCTGATCGCGCAGGGCCGCGGCGAGGCGTTCGACTACCTCTTGGGCGAGCGCTCGACCCCCGGGGCCCGTCGGGCTGAGCGGACCGCGGCCGCCTGGCTCCGCGCCGCCCGTCATCCGGTGGTCAGCGTCAACGGCAACGTCGCTGCCCTCGCCGCGAACGAGGTCGCGGCCCTCGCCCGGGCCATCCCCGGCCTCGGAGTCGAGGTCAACCTGTTCCACCGAACGGGAGCGCGGGCTCGCCAGGTCGCCGAGGCCTTGCGAGCGGCGGGCGTACGACAGGTTCTGGGCGTCCGACCGACAGCGACGATCCCCCACCTCCCGTCCGACCGGGCGAAGGTCGACCGTCGGGGGATCTTCGCGGCGGACGTTTGCCTCGTCCCGCTCGAGGACGGCGACCGAGCTGAAGCGCTCCGTGCGCTCGGCAAGCGCGTGATCTCGATCGACCTCAATCCGCTCTCCCGAACGAGCCGGACGGCCGACCTGCCGATCGTGGACGAGGTCCAGCGCGCTCTCGCGGAAGTCGCCCGAGAAGCCGCGCGCTCCTCCGTCGTGGTCCGGCCCGGGCAGTTCGCCCGGTTTGACCGCCGTGCCGCCCTCGCGGAAGCGCTCGCGACGATCGCGCGCGAGCTCAGCCGAGCGGCAGCTCGGCGCCCGATCGCTCGACCACCGGGCCAAGCTTCGCGGCGACGCTCTCGAGGAAGCGTCGGTCGCTCGCGTCGAATGCCTTGACAGTGTTCCCGTCGATGTCGATCTCCCCGACCACGCGACCCTCGTGGTGGATCGGCACGACGATCTCGGCCCGGGTCTCGAGGAAGCAGGCGAGGTAGTTCGGGTCCGCGCGGACATCGTCGACGATTACCGAGCGGTCCTCGCGCACGGCCTGCCCACAGATGCCGCGTTCGACCGGGATACGGGTGTGTTCCGTAGCCTGGTCTCCGTCCCAGGCGTCGAGCACGAGGTCGGTCCCCTCGACACGGTAGACGCCGACCCAGGGGTAGTGAGAGAACGAGTGGCGCAGGAACCGGCACACCTCGGCGAGCGCCTGCCGCCCGGAAAGGCGTCCGAGGATTGCTTCGAGCTGGAGCATCGCGGGCGTCGACGCCCGGGGCGGGACCGTCATGAAGGGGCGGCGCCCCCCGCGGTGAGAGGTCCGGCGATGGGGGCAGCGCCGAGGGGGAGAATCTCCGCCGCAACGGTTCGGCCGTCGGCGGCGTTTGAACTCCCGAGGCGTATTCCGCCACGAGCTTTCCAGACTCGCGCCGTACCGGACTGAGCCACCTCGGCACGCCCTCCGGCGACGGACCGAAGTCGGCCGATAAGCTTAGCGGAGCCGCGAGGGACGACGCTAGTCGCGGAGCGGATACCAGCGGCAGTTCGCGCAGCCCACGCCCCGCTCCTCGCCGGGGATCATCTCCCCGCAGCTCGGGCAGGGGGCGGCCGGGCGCACGGAGAGCGCGAGGCAGTCGAAGCACGCACCGTCGCGTCGGTCGTCCGGAAGGAGCACGAGCTCCTTCCCGCAAAAGAGGCACCGAGAGAACCGTTCGTCGGGCAAGTCGAAGCTACGACTGTCCGCAAACGAAAGCATCGCGGCTCCACCAGTTGGCCGGTACATAAGGCCTCGCGCGACGCGCTCGGCCCGGCGCCCGACGAACCCGGTTCCGGCCTCTCAGGGCTCCTTCCAACGCGCTTTCACCGCCGCGACCACGAACAGGGCGGCGGTGAACCCGATGAGGACCGCCCAGTCCAACACTGCCCCCGAAAACGTGAGCGGGGCGAGGCCGCACGCTCCCTGGACGAGTCCCGCGGCGTAGGTCGTGGGCGAAACCCGGGCGGCGATCTGGGCCCAGGCAGGGAGGGCGGAGATCGGGTAGTACACCGGAGGAAGGACGGTAAGCACGAGCGAGATCATCGGGCTGAAGAGGAACGTCTCGCGGACGTCCTGGAGGTACGTCGCCAGCGTGAAAGCGAGCGCACTCGCGAACGCCCAGACGAGCACGCACACCCCGGCGATCACCGCGAGGTTCGTCACCGTGGGGTGGCCCCATGCCACGAACAACGCGACGAATACCGCGAGTGAGGGGAGCGAGTAGACGAGCTCGCTCAGGGCCATACCGGCAACGTAGATCGGCGCCTCGACCGGCGAGGCGACCACGATGTCCTGGAACTTGAGGTCGTGGCGGTAGTGCGTGAGGTCGGATTGGAGACTCGTGCCCACGGTCAGCATCGTGAGCACCATGCCGCCGGTGATGCCGTAGTCGAGGTACGCTCCCCGCGAGACGATGAAGATGAAGAAGAGAAACGAGAGCGGCGAAGCGAGCGTGTTGAGGATGTAGAGCGGTGTCGTGCGGATCGGGATGAGGCCGTTCAGCTGGACCAGGGTGACGACCGACCTCAGTCGGTTGCGCTCGCTCATGCGTCCGCCTCGGGGGCATCCCCGTTCGCCTCGGACGAGGGCGAGTCCTCCTCGATCGACTTGCCGACGACGTCGAGGAAGATGTCCTCGAGGCTGACCGGTGCCATCGAGATACGCAGGCCGCGCTCGAGGGCGCGTCGGGCGACCTCGTGGGCCTCCCGTTCGCGGGTGAACAGGAGAACGCCGCCTTCGATCGGGGAGACCTTCCCGTACGATGCCAGTTCCTCGGCCGGGAACGTCCCTTGGATGGTTACACGGTAGGGGTAGCGCACGCGGCCCCGCAGGTCCTCGGGGGACCCCTCCAACCGGAGCTGTCCCGACTCGATGAGCGCAAGGCGCGAGGAGAGCGCTTCCGCCTCGTCGAGGTAGTGGGTCGTCAACACGATGGTTCGGTGTTCCCGGCTCGCCCGCCGTATCGCCTGCCAGACCTCCCGCCGGGCGAGCGGGTCGAGCCCGGTGGTCGGCTCGTCCAGGAACATGACATCGGCATCCGACGCGAGGACCATCGCGCAGAGGATCCGCCGGCGAACTCCTCCCGAAAGTCGGGAGACGAGCGCCCGCCGGTACTCGGTGAGCGAAAGCTCCTCCATCGCCTCGCGGGTGCGGCGGCGCGACTCACGGGGGTCAAGTCCCCGCAGCTTCAGGTAGAGGTAGATGACCTCCTCGGCGTTGAGGAAGTAGAGCGGTCGCGACTCCTGCGGAACGCACGCGATCTGGAGGCGAATGGCCCGTTCCTCGCTGCGGACATCGTGGCCGAGGACGTAGACGGTCCCCTCGGTGGGGGCGAGCTGCGTCGCCGCGATCCGGACGAAGGTCGTCTTCCCGGCCCCGTTGCGGCCGATCAGGCCGTAGACCCTCCCGGTCGGGATTTCGAGCGAAAGGTCCTTGAGCGCGTACTTCCCGGCCCGCGCCTTCGGGTACGTCTTCCCGAGGTGAACGGACGAGATCGCCGACGTCACCGACCCTTTCCCCCGCTGTGGAACCACGACGCCCGGACCGCGCGGTCGCGACGGCCTAGCTCAAAATCTCCGCGAGGCGCTGCTCGGCCTGGCCGCGTTCGATCTCCTGGGCGATGCGCTTACCGGTCGAGAGACCGGGCTCGACAAAGTCGGAATACGGGCTCCCCGAGATGAACAGGTTCGTCCCCGCCACGATGCGGGTCGAGATCTCGAACACCTTGAACTCGAGCTCCTCGGTCATGATCCCCTCCACGCAGAACGGTCCGACCATCCCTCCGAACAGCTCGATCGAACGCTCGACGATCCGTGCCGCCACCTCGAACGCTCGCGGCAGCAGCGACTCCCGCAAGATCACCGGCACGTTGCCGGTCACCACGAACGTCGGGCGGATGCCGGCCTTCAGGAGCTCCTCTTGGGCGCCGAGCTTGTACAACTCGTCGATGTTCGCCTCGTCCCGCCGGTCCATGCCCAACAGCTCAAGGGAGCCGTGCCCGACGCGGTAGCCACGGTCGGAGAGCGGGGAGTAGAAGAAGTGCATGTAATAGCGGGTGCCGAGCACGTACTCCTGGATCACGTGCGGGCCGGTCGGCGTAAACTCTTCGAGCGCCTGGCGGTTCTTGGCGAGGAAGAATCCCTTCCCGCCCTTCGCCCCGTAGTACTTCACGATCACCGGTCCGTCGACCTCGGACGGGTCGTCATACCGCCGGGGCATCGGCACGCCGGCGGAATCGAGCCACTCGCGCTCCTTCCTCCGGTCGGACTCCCAGCCGAGGACCGCACGATTGCCGAACACCGGAACATCGAGTGAGGCGAACGTCTCGGCGCCCACGTACTCCACGAACGACCCGTGGGGGATCAGGATGGCCCCGGCGGCCCGAAGGGGTTCCACCGCCGAGGGCAGGTCCTTCGCCCGGGGGACCGAGAGGAATCGGTCGGGACGGGCGAGCGGGAACGCGTCATAGAACTTCGGCGGCGGCCCGACGGAGATCCCGATCGTCGGGAACCCGCGCGCCCGGGCTCCGTGGAAGATCTGGAGCGACGAATGGGAGCACAGCGTCGCGATCGTCGGTGCGCGACCCTTCAGGGAAGCGAGGCGAGACTCCGAAGCGAGGGGAATCCCCATACGGGGAGGTACTGGGAACGAAACATAGCCTTTGCGCGGGCGCGATATCGCTACGACTCGCTCGGGCCGTCCTCGAGCTCCCAGTACCACTTCACCCGGCGGGCCCCCGTCTCGGCGACCTTGCGGCGGAGTTCCGGGTCCAC
>Ga0187815_10000399_pt1 | contig 21099 bp, 14 predicted proteins | sample NC_S_5_FD_132962 | JGI IMG/M metagenome (GOLD analysis project Ga0187815, IMG submission 132962) | Wetland sediment microbial communities from Neuse River Estuary, North Carolina, USA - ASW-S_5 | ecosystem: Environmental > Aquatic > Freshwater > Wetlands > Sediment | place: USA: North Carolina...
AACTGAAGCAGCTCTACATCATCCCCCAGCTTGCGCTCCCTCAGTCGAGTTGAGATTTTCTTGCCAAAAACGGCAAGCATTTATGCATCCAGGTACTAAGTGGTTTCGAATGAATGGCGGGGACGACGAGACTCGAACTCGCGACCTCTGCCGTGACAGGGCAGCGTTCTAACCAACTGAACTACGTCCCCGCGATATACACGGATGGTGGGCGGTCAGCGATTTGAACGCTGGACCTTCCGGGTGTAAACCGGATGCTCTGACCGCTGAGCTAACCGCCCGATGAACATCCTCATGGTATCGGAAGCGGTAGCGGGCGTCAACGAGGCGGGAGGGAGGAGGGAGGCGCCGATGAGTTTCCGATTCGGATCAACGATTGGGCTGGCGCTGCGCGTTACCTCAGAATGGCCTGCTTGCACTGAAGGATTGCTCCCGAATTCGCTTACGCGGGCAATCGCCCGAGTATAATCCGCCCAGTTCTCGACGCCGCGCGCAAGGTCACGTAGGAAAAACAAGTGGGGGATTGTGATGAAGCCTGTGATGTTCGTTCTCTGTGTTGTCTTTGGGTGTGGTGGTCTGAGCACGCAGCAAACTACCTGGCAGCCGTCGGCGGGCCATACGCAAGTGCCGATCTGGCCGGGCGCGGCGCCTGATCCACAGCCAGCCTCGGGGCCGGAGGTCACTAAGACGTCGTCGGGGAAAGATGGGCTGATTGCCGGCAGGCCGGTGGTGGGGGTGAGCGACGTGACGCGGCCTACGATGACCGTCTATTCGCCACAGGGAAATAATACGGGCGCGGCGGTCGTCGTCTTCCCTGGCGGCGGCTATCAGATCCTGGCCATCGATCTTGAAGGCACGGAGGTCTGTGATTGGCTGACGCCGAAAGGGATCACGTGTGTGCTTTTGAAATACCGCGTGACAGATGTGGGGCCGTATCCGAAATCGGGGCCCTATCCGGAATCACCGATGGCGTTGGAAGATGCGCAGAGAACGGTGGGGCTGGTGCGCTTCCACGCCGCGGAGTGGCACATCGATCCGCACAAGATTGGAGTGCTTGGGTTTTCGGCTGGCGGGCATCTGTCGGCAGCGATCAGCACGCACTATGAGAAGCGCTTGTATGCGGCTGTCGATGCCGCTGACAAAGAGAGCTGCCGGCCCGATTTTGCGGTGGCTATCTATCCAGGACATCTGTCGCTTTCGGCGGCGGAATGGGATGCAAAGCAAGGCACGAAAAAGTACGCGCTTCGTTATCCGGCGAATGCGGATAAAGACTTGGGGTTGAATCCCGATGTCCCTGTCACCAGCCGGACGCCGCCTACGTTCTTGCTGCAGGCTGAGGATGACCACGTGGACAACGTAGACGACTCGCTGGCCTATTACATTGCGCTGAAGAACGCCGGCGTTCCCGTGGAAATGCATTTGTATGCGCATGGCGGGCATGCCTTTGGGTTGCGGCGCACAAAGTACCCCATAACGGGATGGCCTCGGTTCGTGGAGACGTGGCTGGGGACGATTGGGATGATTCCGGAGTAGTGCTCGGGATCACATACCGCGAAGCAGACCGTGACCCTCTCGCAGGACACCTGGTCCGCAAGTCAGGCGTTTTCGATTATCTGGCGGTGACCCTCCCGTAAGCCCTTAACTATAAAGGACCTGTACGAAGGTACAGAGCCACAAAATCGCCTGTACGAGGGGACAGGTGCGGAACGCGGCGTATCGGATGTTAACAGATTCACTACGACTGACCTCCGGGAGCCAGCGGGCAGACGGAGAGCGTGTTACGCTGCGATTCAGCGGGTTCTAGTACCCGCACGTGCGCCCTTATGTCTTCGCGCCTTGGCGAAATTCTGGTCAAAGACAGCCTGATCTCCGCCGATCAGCTTAAGCAGGCACTGGACTATCAACGTAAGAATGGGGGAAGGTTGGGGACCTGCCTGGTCAAATTAGGTCTAGTGAGTGATGACGATATTACTGCTGTGTTATCGCGGCAGTATGGCGTGCCGTCGATCAACCTGAAGTTCTACGAAGTCGACCCCGCAGTCATCAAGCTGGTCCCCCAGGAAACGGCGATTCGCTATCAGATCGTCCCGCTGTCGAGGGTTGGGTCGACGTTGACCATCGCAATGACGGATCCGACGAACGTGTTTGCGATGGACGATATCAAGTTCATGACCGGCTTCAATGTGGAGCCGGTGGTGGCGTCAGAAACGGCGATCAGCGAGGCGATCCACAAGTTCTACGGCGACATCGAGAGCGTCGAAGAACTCGACAAGGTGATGAAAGACCTCGCCGGGGATGACGCAGCGCTCGAGTTAACCGGCGAAGATGCCGAGAACATGGACCTCGAGGAGCTCGAAAAGGCGGCCGAGGAAGCTCCCATCATCAAGCTGTGCAACCTGATCTTGACGGACGCCGTGAAGCGCGGAGCGAGCGACATCCACATCGAGCCGTATGAAAAGGAGTTTCGCGTCCGGTTCCGCATCGACGGCGTTCTGCAGAACATCATGGCGCCACCCATGAAGCTGAGAGACGCGATCACCAGCCGAGTCACGATCATGTCGAAGCTGGACATCAGTGAAAAGCGGCTGCCGCAAGACGGTCGCATCATGATCAAGTACAGCAAGGACGGCAAGAAGAAGGAGCTGGACTTCCGCGTTTCCACGGTTCCCACGCTGTTCGGGGAAAAAATCGTTCTGCGGTTGCTCGATAAAGAAAACCTGCGGCTGGATATGACCAAGCTGGGGTTCGAGTCGGAATCGCTGCAGAAGTTCGAGCGCGCGATTCTGAAGCCATACGGGATGGTGCTGGTTACAGGGCCGACTGGCTCGGGAAAGACGAACACGCTGTATTCGTCTGTCGCACGGCTGAACACGCCGGAAACGAACATCATGACGGCGGAAGATCCGGTCGAGTTCCAGCTTCCCGGAATCAACCAAGTGCAGATGAAGGAGCAGATTGGGCTGAACTTCGCGTCGGCGTTGCGCGCGTTTTTGCGGCAGGACCCCAACATCATTCTGGTCGGTGAGATTCGAGACTTCGAGACAGCCGAAATCGGAGTGAAGGCGGCACTAACGGGCCACTTGGTCCTTTCGACGCTGCACACGAATGATGCACCGTCGACGATCAGCCGGTTGATGAATATGGGTATCGAGCCGTTCCTGGTGGCGACGTCAGTGAACTTGATTTGCGCGCAAAGGTTGGTGCGACGCATCTGCACGGGGTGCAAAGAGCCGTTACACATTCAGCCCCAGGCGCTGATGGATGCGGGATTCAGCGCGGAAGAGGCCGACAAGGTTGTGATTCAGCATGGACGCGGCTGTGGGACTTGCAACAACACGGGATACAAGGGGCGAGTCGGGCTCTACGAAGTTATGGAAATTAACGACGATGTGCGGGAGTTGATTCTGGTGGGTGCTTCGGCGCTGGAACTGAAGAAGAAGGCGATAGACGGGGGAATGATCACACTGCGGCGGAGCGGGTTGCAAAAAGCGGCCGCAGGGTTGACCACGATCGAAGAAGTGTTGCGCGAGACCGTGCTCTAACGGAGAAAGAGGAGAAATGGCCGGGATTACGTTAAGCGAGTTGCTGAAAAAAATGATCGAGATGGGAGGAAGCGATTTGCATCTTTCCACCAACAGCCCGCCGCGCATCCGCGTGCACGGCAAGTTGCGCCCGCTTGATATGCCGCCACTCACGGCGGCAGACACCAAGGCGCTGGCCTACAGCGTCCTGACCGACGTGCAAAAGCACCGCTTGGAAGAAAACCTGGAGCTGGACTTCTCTTTCGGTTTGAAGAGCCTGGCTCGCTTCCGCGGCAACATCTTTCACCAACGCGGCGCGGTGGCTGCTGTTTTCCGAACGATTCCTTGGGAAATCAAGGGATTCGACGCACTGGGCCTGCCTCAGATTGTGAAGAGCTTGTGCGACAAGCCTCGGGGGTTGGTGCTCGTGACGGGGCCGACCGGGTCGGGCAAGTCGACGACGCTGGCGGCGATGCTGGACAAGATCAACAACGAGCGTGAAGAGCACATGATCACGATCGAGGACCCCATCGAGTTTTTGCACAACCACAAGAAATGCCTGGTGAACCAGCGCGAGGTGCACTCGGACACGCATTCGTTCGCGAATTCGCTGCGCGCCGCGCTTCGGGAAGATCCCGATGTAGTGCTCATCGGTGAAATGCGCGACCTGGAAACGATCGAGTCCGCGCTGCGCATCGCCGAAACCGGCCACTTGACGTTCGCCACCTTGCACACCAATTCCGCGGTGTCGACGATCAACCGTATCGTCGACGTCTTTCCGGCCCACCAACAGCCGCAAGTGCGCGCTCAGCTGTCGATGGTGTTGGAAGGCATTCTTTGCCAGGCGTTGCTGCCGCGCGTGGATGGTCGCGGTCGGGTGATGGTCATGGAAATCATGATTCCCAACGCGGCCATCCGGAACCTGATTCGCGAAGACAAAATTCACCAGATTTATTCGGCGATGCAGACAGGAACGGGACAAACGGGGATGCAGACGTTCAACCAGAGCCTCGCCAATGCTTATTTCCAGAAGGTCATCAGTCTCGAAACGGCCCTTTCGCGGTCTTCGAATCCAGACGAATTGCAGGACTTGATCAATCGTGGGGTGACCTCTCCGCCAGTCAGCGGCAGGGTGACCGTCCGAAGGTAGAGAGAAGAGGAGGGAATAGAGTATGCCGGTCTACACGTACAAGGGAACGAACCGGGCGGGCGCCGCCGTCGCGGGGGAGCGAGTGGCCGCGAGCAAAAACGAGTTGGCCACGGCACTACGGCGCGAGCAGATCAGCGTCAGCAAACTATCGGAGAAGGGCAAAGAATTCAACATCCCGACATTTGGCGGAGGAGTTGAGTCGAAGGAACTGGCGGTTTTCACGCGCCAGTTTTCCGTGATGATCGACGCCGGCTTGCCGCTCGTGCAGTGCCTGGAGATTCTTGCCGGGCAGCAGGAGAACAAGACTTTCCAGAAGATCCTGAACGGCGTGCGAGCGTCGGTGGAAGGGGGCACGACACTTTCCGCTGCGATGAAGCAGCACGAAAAAGTGTTTGATCCCCTCTACTACAACATGGTCGAGGCGGGGGAGACGGGCGGTATTCTGGACACGATTCTGCAGCGGCTGTCCACATATATCGAAAAGAACGTGAAGCTGAAGCGGGCGGTGAAGTCGGCGATGATCTACCCGGCTTCGGTGATGGGAATCGCGGTGGCGGTCATTACTCTACTGCTGTGGAAAGTAGTCCCCATTTTCGTGTCGCTGTTCAACGGGCTTGGCGTTGACTTGCCGCTTCCGACGCGCATCGTGATGGCGGCCAGCGCTTTCGTCGGCAGCATCTACGGTTTCCTGCTTGTCGTGTTCGTTGTGGGTGCGGCAGTCGCGCTCAAATTCTGGTACGGCACCCCAACCGGGCGAATGGCCATCGACACCGTCTTGCTAAAACTGCCGGTCGTCGGGATGGTTCTCCGCAAGATTGCTGTCGCGCGATTCACGCGAACGCTTGGCACGCTGATCTCGAGCGGAGTGCCGATCCTGGAAGGGCTCGACATTACTGCGCGCACATCCGGCAACGCTGTGGTTGAAAAGGCGATCGCGCAAACTCGGAAAGCTGTGGAGGCAGGCCGGTCGCTTGTGGATCCACTGAAGGAAACTGATGTGTTCCCGGGAATGGTGACGCAGATGATTGGGGTTGGCGAGCAAACCGGCGCAATGGACGCGATGCTGCAGAAAATCGCCGACTTCTACGAGGACGAAGTGGACGCTGCTGTCAAGGACCTGTTGACGGCCATCGAGCCGATCATGATCGTCTTTCTTGGTGTCGTGGTTGGCGGCGTAGTTGTGTCCATGTACCTGCCGCTGTTCTCGCTGATCAGCAAGCTGGCGGGCTAAATTTGCTCGAGGAGGACTCAAGCACGTATTGTGCACTCTCTCGTCGGCACGCTAGCTGGTGCAGGCGAATAGCAGGGAGGGATCGAACGGCGGAGTCTATTCTGCGGAAAACGGGAACATAAGACGATGACATCAAAGCCCAGCATCGGCGAGTGGCTTTCCTGGATGGGCCGCATCCGCTTTCTGCTCATCACGTTCCTTCTGGGGGTCGTCGGTGTTGGGCGTTTTACCCCGATTCCCGTTCAACTGCGGACCTTACTGCCCCTGATCGTTCTGTGGTACACCCTCGCAACCGTTTACCTCATTCTGCAGCGGTGGCTTCCAGAGTCACCGTGGCAAGCGCCGCTGCAGGTCATTGGCGATATGTTAATGGTGACTGCCGTAGTGTATTCGACAGGCGCTCAGGATAGCTACTTCGTTTCACTGTATCTGCTGATCATTTTGATGAGCAGCATCGTCTTCTCGCGCCGAGCAGTGTTTGCTGTAGCAGGGGCGAGCTTCGTTCTGTTGGGCTCGGTCGTTGAGTTGATGTTCTATGGCGCAATCTCGCGAACGTCGTTGGTTGTGCCCACGATGAGAGGGCTCGAATCCTGGCTTGGCAGCAATCTGTTTGCCTTCTTCGCTATGGCCTATCTGGGAGGGTTGCTTTCACAGAACCTGCGCAGGAAGAACATCGAACTTGAGGAGAAGAGCGAGCAACTCAAGGACCTGCAGACATTCAATCAGGACATCATCGAATCCATGCGCGGCGGTTTGTTGACCACGGACCTGGAAGGCCGAATTCTGCTTATCAACCAGGCCGGCGCAGAGATCACCGGGCACGGCTTTGGGCTCCTGCGTGGCGAGAATGCTGCAACGGCTCTCCCCGGATTCTGGCCGGTCGAAACAGACGAGAACGGAAATCCGACAGCTTCGCGTAAGGAGATCGAGTTTCGCACTTCATCTGGCGCTGTTCGTTACCTGGGACTCTCTGTATCTCCGCTGCGAACCGCTCAAAAGCAGACTGGCTACGTCTTCAATTTCCAGGATCTTACGGAACTGAAACGGCTCGAGCGGGAAGTGGTCACGAAGGAACACATGGCCGCTCTGGGCCGCCTTTCCGCGGCCATTGCTCACGAGATACGGCAGCCCTTGACGGCGATGAGCGGCGCGCTGAAGGAGCTCGTTCGGCTTGCACCTCTCGGGGACGACGACAAGAAGCTGGTTCAAATCGTCAGCCGGGAATCACAGCGTCTGAACCAAATCGTGTCCGACTTCCTCGATTACTCGCGCGAGAAAGCGTACTCGTTTTCAGATGTCGATGTCGCCTCTGTAATCGATGAGACGCTGGTGCTGCTGCAGCACGATGAATCGTTCCGCGGCAAATACAAAATCGAACGAAATTACGAGGTGCGGGCGAAGGCGCGGGCCAATCGCGACGCGCTTAAGCAAGTGCTTTGGAACCTGTCCAACAACGCGATGCGCGCGATGCCGGACGGGGGAACGCTCAGCGTCAAGCTCGGAGCGGACGCAGAGTGGGTATTCATCTCGATTCGCGACACAGGAATCGGGCTGGACCCGCGAGAAGCCACACGGCTGTTCGAGCCGTTTCAATCGGGCTTCGTGGGCGGAACAGGGCTGGGGTTAGCGATCGTCTACCGGATTCTTCAAGCGCATGGCGGCCACATACGCGTGGAAGCAGCAAAAGGGTGCGGGGCAGATTTCATTCTCGAACTACCGAGCGCAATGAGAGCGGGGAAATCGCATGGGCCAGTGCGTGGGGCGATGTCGGTTGCAGGTAACAGCGAAACAGGGCCGGTTACGGGCGACGGCAAGAAGAGACATCATGCAGGGTCAAATGGGCCGGCAGCGAGGTCAGCAGCGGTCGCGATGCGGGAGGGGATGTCACGAGTCCCGCCAAATGGTGCGACATCGGAACCAATGGCGCTGCGCGCGGTAGGGAAGGATTAGCGGAGTTATGGCGCATCTTTTGATCGTTGATGACGAGCGTTCGATCTGCGAACTGCTCGAAATCAGCTTCCGCAAGGAAGGGCATAAGATCGATGTCGCCGGCAATGGCGAAACGGCCAAGCGGAAGCTCGCTTCGCAGATCTTCGACATCGTGGTTTCCGATATTCGCATGCCCGATATGGATGGCGTCGAGCTTCTCCGTTATTGCAAGGAGGTGTCTCCCGCGACGAAATTCATTCTGATCACGGGAGTGCCGACACTCGATACGGCCATCGATGCGGTGAACTTCGGGGCCGATCGATACGTGATCAAGGGCGACCGCTTGCTCGACGAATTGCGTCTCGCCGTCGAGCAAGTTGCAGAGAGCATCGAGTTGACGAAGGAGGCCGGTTACCTGCGGCGCGAGCTGCGGCGACTGACCGGTCTTGACCACATCATCGGCACCAGCCCGAAAATGAAGGCCATTTTTGAGCTGATCGAGAACATCGCGCCGCAGAACAGCCGCGTGCTTATTACCGGCGAAAGCGGCACCGGAAAAGAGCTGGTGGCGCGCGCCATTCACGAGCACAGCACGCGCGCGAAAAACCCGTTCATCACCATCAATTGCGGCGCTTTTCCTGAAACGCTCCTGGAGTCGGAGCTTTTCGGCTACATGAAAGGTGCATTCACCGGCGCGAACGAGAACCGACGCGGACTGTTCCAGGCCGCGCATGGCGGCACGCTCTTCATGGATGAAATCGGCAACATGAGCGTCACCATGCAAGTGAAGCTGTATCGCGTGCTACAGGAAGGGAAAGTGCGGCCAGTCGGAAGCACGGAAGAATCGGATGTAGACGTGCGCGTGATTGCGGCGACGAACAAGAATCTCGAAGAAGAGATCACCGCGGGGCGCTTCCGCGAAGACCTGTTCTATCGGCTGAGCGTCATTCCGATTCATCTCCCGGCTTTGCGCGAACGCCGCGAGGATATTCCGCTTCTGGCGCGCGAGTTTCTCGATCGATTCTCCAAATCCATGAACAAGAAAGTGGAAGGCATCGATACCGAAGCGATCCGGCGCCTCGAAGTTTACGATTGGCCGGGGAATGTAAGGGAACTCGAGAATACCGTCGAGCGAGCCGTGGCTCTCGAAAGCGGGAACCGCATTTCGGTGGAAGCCTTGCCCGACCGTATCCGTAACCATTTCCAGCAAGTCGTTCCGACGAATGGGAATAACGGCAACGGAATTGTAATACCGCCAGAAGGGCTGAATCTCGAGGAACACATCCGTAAGATGGAACGTTCCTACCTGCTCGCTGCGCTGGAACGCTCCGGCGGAGTTCGCACACGCGCCGCCGAACTGCTGAAGATGACTTACCGCTCCTTCCGGCATTACGCCAAGAAGTACGAAGTCTGAATCCTACCTACAAGTCTGCTCGTTAATATTACCGAATCTGAACTGCTCCCGCCGCGGGTGAAAATCAAACGGACAGGGGAAAAGTGAAAATGGAAAGCGGGAGCCCGAAATCTAGGGCTGAACGATGGCGGCGCGAATAAGTTTATCGAGGAGAGGAAATTCGCGGTCGAGGTAAGCGTTGCCTTCCTCGAAGAGTTTCTGTTGATGACCCGCGCGCATGCCTCCGCCCGAGCGTTCGCCGTATCCGGCATAAAGGGCGTCGACCACATTCATGCCTTCGACGACTTTGGCGAACGGGGCGAAGCCCATGGCGTCGAGACGCGACTGGTCGCCGGTGTTGATGTAAATCTGAGTCGTGCGTGCGTCCGGGCCGGTCATGGCGAAGGCGAAAGTGCAGCGCACGTTGGAGGCGCGCACAGGATCGTCGGGAAACCGCTCGTTCTGCCAAATCTTGGCAATGGGTGGATCACCGGCGATGCCGAACTGGGCGAATCTGCCCGCAATCACGCGAAAGAAACGCGAGTTGTCATAGAAGCCGGTCAGGACGAGATGGTAGAAGCGGTCGGCGCCGCGCAGGGCGAGCGCACGGGTTACTTCCAGCACGATATCGCCCTTCGTGGTTTCGATTTTCACACGATAGAGCTCAGGCGCAGGACGGCTCCAGATCGGATCGTGGGGATTGTGCAGGGCTCTTTCGCGCTGAGAGGGCGACAACGCCTGCGATGCTGTGATCAGCAGCAGGCCTGCGAACGCACGCGTTATTCGGCACATGATCAGGCGGCAGAGCGCTGCGCATCCCACAGGCAGCATCCTGCCGATTCCCGGTGCGCTATGTTATCGCATGATGCGAGGAGGATGAACTTCTTACGATGTGTGGGGATCGACCAACTGCTAATCGATTCCGTGGATGCGCATCGCGACGAGCTGATCGATAGTAAGATTTTGCATGCCGCGCGACTTCAAGCCCTGGATGAATTCAGGCGTGACGCCGTGAATGCGCATGGCAATCAACTGGTCGGGCTCGGGATGCCGGTAACCGAGGCCTTGCAGGTTGCGAATGAATTCGGGCGAGACACCATGAATGCGAAAGGCGATCAACTTTTCGAGTTCCACGTGATCGTACCCGACGGCGCGTAATTGGCCGATCCACTCAGCCGAAGCGCCGTGAATGCGCATGGCGATCAACGAATCGGCGTCGGGATTGTAGCCGGACTTGCGAAGCTCGCGCACCATCTCGGGGGAAACGCCGTGAATGCGAAAAGCGATCAGCTTGTCGCTGTCCGTTTCGTTGAATCCGGCTGCGCGCAGATCACTGACGAATTCGGGCGATACGCCGTGGATACGAAAAGCGATCAGCTTATCCGAGTCGTGCTCGTTGAGGCGGGCGCGGCCCAGATTCTCGATGAACTCAGGCGTGACGCCGTGGATCTTGAAGGCGATGAGCTTATCCGTATCGAGCCCGTCGAGGTTTTCGTTCTTCATCTGCTTGGCGAACGCGAGGCTGACGTCCATGGCCGCCATGGCGAATTGCTTCTCGCTATCGACGCCATCGAAGCCGAGCGATTGCATTTGGCTGCGGTAGTTGGGATCGGAGGTGAAGTGAAACAGGCCCGCGCCTTCGCCGTTGACGAGGAAACCTTCGCCATCGAATTTGCCGGCGTCGCGCACGATGGTGAAATGAACTTCTTGGCGGCCGGGCTTCGAAGCGTCCAAGCCCTGAAACGCGCTGAGCGGCCAGTCCGATTCGTGCTGCGAGTGGTAACCCTCGCGAGAAATGATCAGGCCGAACTGGACCTTGCCGGGCTGGTCGCTTCGGCTGATGGTCCAGTTGCCGGTTTGCGTGTCTGAGGCGCGCACCGCGCGGATAGCGATCACCGCGCACGCGATGATGGCGCAAATGCCCAGCATCTCTCGCAGTTTCATGAAAGCCTCCTTCGTGCTTGCGGCAGTTCCTAGAAGACTCCTGCATTTTTCAAGGCAATGAGCTTGTCGAGATCGAGGTCCTTGAAGCCATGCTTCTGCGCCTCGGCAACGAACCCAGGCGTGATGCCCTGGATTTTGGCTCCGATGTAGCAATCAGGATCATCTTTGAAATCAGGCAAGCCCGTTGCGCGGAGCCCTTTCACGTATTCCGGCGTGAGTCCTTGCACCTTCATCCCGATGATCTGATCCGCCGTTGCCTTCAGCCCGAGAGCGCGCATCTGCTGGATGTAGTCGGGCGTAACACCTTGCACTTTCATGCCGATGATCTCGTCGACTTTCGCGGGAATTCCGAGATCGTGCATTTGCTTGATGTATTCGGGCGAGACGCCTTGCACTTTCATCCCTATGATCTGATCTGCTGTGGCATCCAGTCCGAGACCGCGCATCTGCTGTATGTAGTTGGGCGTAACGCCTTGCACTTTCATGCCGATGATCTCGTCGGCCTTCGCGGGAATTCCGAGATCGTGCATTTGCTTGATGTATTCTGGGGTTACGCGTTGAACTCTCAGGCCGATGAGTTCATCGGAGTCCGGCGCAATCCCCAAATCGTGCATCGCGCGCACGTAGTCTGGCGTGATGCCTTGCACTTTCAAGCCGATAAGCTTGTCGACGTTGAAGCTCACGCCAGCAGCGCGCATGTCGCGAATGTATTCGGGCGTGACACCTTGCACTTTGAGGCCAATCAATTCGTCGACCGTCGGTTTCAATCCAAGATCGTGTAGCCCGCGAACATACTCCGGTGTCACATCCTGGATCTTGAGGGCGATGAGTCCGTCGGCCGTAAGGTTGTCGAAACCGGCGGCCTTCATCGCTTCGATGTAAGACTGCTTGGCCGTAGAGCCGGTGTTTGCCTGTTGATTTTGATCGTTTTGTTTCTGCTCCTGTTGTTCCTGCACGAATGCTGGAGCGGCCTTGTCATGAGCCACGGCCGGCGGGGCAATGGGAGAATTCGAGGGCGCCGCTTCATGAGAGATTCCGGATGCGGGCGATGTCGCGGACAATGAACGTGACGTCTGATAAGCCGGGGGCGGCGTGCGGAAATTATTGCCGTGAACCGGCAGAGCTGAAGCCAGGGCAGAGTGCGCGATTCCAAAGAACGCGTTGGCGGCGAATGCGGCGCTGGCGAGCAAAATGAAGCTCGCGGCCATCCCCGCATTGCGCGCGCTGTTTCGCTGGTTGGCCACACCCAGCAGCCGCGCTACGCGAGCCGCCAGCGGGCCTCGATTCGCAGCCATGGCCAGAGCAGGAGCGGGGCGCAACTCCGCCATCATTGCGAGCGCTCGCGCGTACTGCATCGGATCCGTGCACACCGAAACAGCCGCATCATCGCAGCAGTTCTCGCGCTCGACGCGAATCCGCTTGCTCACCCACCATACGGCCGGGTGGTAGAAGAGGAGCGTCTCCACCAGAATCTGGAACACGTTGACGATGTTGTCGAATCGCCGAATGTGGGCCAGTTCATGCGCGATCACCGCTTGCAGTTGCTCGTCGGAAAGACCCGTCAGCGCTGTGACGGGGAGCAATACGGCGGGGCGAATCCAGCCAATCACGGCCGGAGCGTCGAGGAGTTGCGACTCGCAATACTGAATCGCGCGCATCAAGCCGAGCCGCCATTGCACAGCCAAGCAAATCTGCCTGATTCTTGCGCTAACGGGCTTCGCGTCTCTCCGGCGCATGCGCTCGATCAGCAGCACGCCGCCCGCAGTCCGCAGGCTCAAAACGATCACGCCGGCGAACCATGCTTCGACGAACCAGAGCAGGGCATCAGAATGCGAAGAGAAAGGGGCCCCATTGGCGCGCTGGAACAGTGTGTTAGATGAGGATGGGCTTGCGTCCCGCTGGGCGGGCGTCGCAAACGTTGGGGCGAACATGGAGGAGGCGTTGACTGGAGTAACTCGATCTGCTGGGCTCTGCCACAGCGCGACAAACGTCGCAACCGGGCTGGCCAGCATGAGAACGAGCGCGCCGACCGCGATGACGTATCGGGTCGCAGCGCTGCGGCACAGCGCCATGCCAATCGCTGCCAGGGCGGCGAGCGCGATTCCTTGCCACAAAAAGTGGACGAGCGCCCAGCCAAGGGTTCGCATCACGTCAGGGGAGATCCAGCCCGCGAAATGACTCATCGCTGTTTCCTTTCGTGTTCATCGAGGAGCTGCCGCAATTCCTCGATTTCAGTCTTGGACGTGCGCCGTCCGGCCAGCGCGTGGACCATCAGGTCGCGCGCGGAGCCTTCGAATACGCGCTGCAGCAAGTCGCCGGCAATCTGGTTCTTGGTTTTGTCCTCCGGCTCGCAGGCTTCGTAGACGTGGGCGCGCTGGGCTTCATTGCGCCGCACGAGGCCCTTTTCAGTCATGATCTGCATCAATTTCAGAATGCTGGTGTAGCCGATCGCTCGCTTTGCGCTGAGGATCTCATGCACCTCGCGAACGGTCGAGGGGCCGCGTGTCCACAGAACACGCAGGATGGCGAGTTCTGCGGTTGTGGGCTTGTGAATCGCTGGGTTGTTCATGGGTGGGACGATACTACGAAGCCCTTCGTATTGTCAACGAAAATCTTCGTACTTTTTGAACGCGGTACCACGGGCTTTGGTTAGCGGCCACAGCCTGCCAACGCCGACTGAAAAACGCTACTTGCGAAAGGCTCAGCGAATGATCCCCGTCAGGAAGGTTTAGCCGTCCCTCCGGGGCTACTCGTAGCGCACGGCGGTCATGGGGTCAATGTGGGCAGCGCGCCACGCGGGAATGCAACTGGCGGCGAGCGCCACGGCAAAGAGCAACAAGACGACCGCCGCGAAAATTGCAGGATTCGTGGCGCTAATGCCGAACAACAAAGTTTTCAGCAGGCGGACAGCAACGAGAGCGGCAATAGTACCAATGATGGTTCCGATAAGGACGAGGCGCAATGCCTGGCGCAGAATGAGTCGCAGCGCGTCTCGCGGGTTCGCGCCGAGCGCTAGCCTCAGGCCGATTTCCTTGGTTCGCAGTACGACGCTGCGCGCGAGGAGGCCGTACAAGCCCATCACGGTGAGGAGCAGGGCGATGGTTGCAAAACACGCGGAGAGAGCCGTCAGCATGCGCTCCCGGGTCAGATGCGAGGCGACGAGGCGGTCGAAGGTGTACACGACTGGGGGCGCGGCGCCCGGAACAACTCGCCGCGCTGCCTCGCGAACTGCGCCGGACACGACGTTTGAACTCGATCCTCGGACGACAAGAAAGAACTGGCTTTGCATTTCGTCGTGCCGGGCCAACTGATACATCATGCGCGGCGGCGGCTCGCGCAACGAACGGAAGTGAGCGTCGGCGGCGACTCCAATCACTCGGTACGTGTCATTCGGATCGACCTTGCTTTTGCCATCCGCGTTCTGGTCTGCTCCCCCTGAGTAGACAAAACGCCCTACAGCCGATTCTTTGGGAAAGAAGTAGCTCGCAGCGGCTGCGCTGAGGATGCACACTCGATCTCCTGTTGCGTCGGCTGGCGCAAACGCCCGCCCCTCGAGAATTGGCGTGTCCACGGCAGGAAAATATCCTGGTGTGACGATTTCGTCCCACAACGTCATGTCGCTGTGCACCGCGCCGTTCTGTCCGACGGAGAAATAATGCCCGGCGCTCCACCAATCGTGTATGGGCGGCACTGAGATTGCCGCTGCCGCTTCGATTCCGGGCGCGTGTACAAGAGAGTCCGCCAATTGCTGCGCGTACCGCGTCGAGGCGATTGCGTCGAGCTTCATTGCACTCAGGTCCACATCAACCATCGTCAGACCTTCCGCGCGGAAGCCCGAATGCGTCAGCAGCAGGTGCAAGAGCGAACTGCCCAGCAACGACGCCGCGGCCAGAAGGATCACGCTCACGGCGACCTGTGCGGGCAAGATCCATGCGCCCACGCCTTTCGATTGCGTCGACGTGCCGCCGTCCTTCAATCCCAGAAGAGGAGAAGTGCGGCTTGCGCGGAACGCGGGCCACAACCCAGCGGCGAGAGCCGAAAAAACGCTGATCGCCGCAGTGAATGCAAGAATGGTGAGTTGGGGCTTAATGTTGAGTGCGGGCGGCTGGCCGATGGAGGTCAGCATCGCCACCAGCGATTTTGCGCCTGCCCAGCCGAGTACAATGCCTCCGGCAAGCCCGCAGATGGCGAGCAGACCAATCTCGATCAGAAGTTGGCGAAACAGCCTTCGTCTCGGCGCGCCGAGCGCGCTTCGTACCGCAAATTCGCGAACGCGGCTGCTCACGCGAGCGAGTATCAGCAACGCCGTATTCGCACAACAGAGCAGCAGAAGGAGCGCTACAAGGACTTCGAGCGCGATCAGTGGGCGGCTATAAAGCATTTTAAGAAACGAGCGCCCGCTGCGTCCGCTCTCGACGCCAATGCGAAAGCCTTTGAAGAATCCGCCGAGATACGTGTTCGTGGGATCCGCCTCTTTGCGAACAGCCGCTTCCGTGGCCTTCAGATTGGCCTCGGCGCTCTGAAGGGATTCGCCCGGCTTCAGCCTTGCCATCACCGTCAACCAAAGAGCGCCGGGGAGGTTCCTGGCGGGATGTGGGGCGTTCACCACTTCCTCAAAGGCGAGCGGCAAAACGACGTCGGCGCGCCGGCCGCTGATCAGGCCGTCGAAACCTGCAGGAAGAACACCAATGATCGTGGCGGACTTCCCGTTGACGTTCAGCGATTTCCCCAGCACCTCCCGATTCGCCTGGAAATGTTCTCGCCAGTATGAGTATCCCAGCACAGCCTGATAGCCGTTCACGCCGCCACCGGCGACATCATCGGAGTCACTGAAGGTCTGCCCGAGAAACGGCTGTAACTGGAGCACGCGAAATGTGTTTCCGGAAACGAGCGCACCTTGAACATTGCTGACCGCGTCCGCGTCGCCGCCGGTTGAGACTCCGTTGTCTTTGATAGCGAGATCCGATGCGCTCCAGGCTAGTGCATCCTGAACCGCCGCTTCATGCTTGCGAAGCGAATCATAGAGCGGACCGGAGAGACCAATATCTTGGTCGCCATTGCGAAACGTGTAGCGGACCAATTGCTGCGGATTCGGCACCGGCAGGCTCTTGAGGATCACGGCGTACGTGAGCGTGAAGATCGCGGCGTTAGCGCCGATGCCGAGAGCCAGCGTGAGGACTGCGATCAGCGTGAATCCCGGGTTTTTGCGCAACATGCGCAGGCCGTAGCGCAGGTCCTGGAGCAGGGAATCGAGCCATGCGCCCGCGCGGGCTTCGCGAACTTGTTCCTTCACTTGTTCGATTCCGCCGAGCTCGATTCTTGCGGCGCGCCGCGCGTCTTCCGGTTCCATCCCGTCACGCATTTTTTCATCTGCGAGCATGTCGACGTAGCCGCGCACCTCGGCGTCGAGTTCATCGTCGCGTTGCCGCTTGCGCAGGAGATTGCGACTGAAGCTTATGAAGCGCGAGATGGCTCGCATATGGTCGTCCTCATCCCTCGGCCTTGAGCGCGCGAGCGATGGCCAGAGAAATCTTGCCCCAGCGGTCTGTTTCGCGCTCGAGCTGGCGGCGTCCGGCCTTCGTCAACCGGTAATATCTGGCGCGGCGGTTGTTTTCCGACTCGCCCCAAAACGAGGCCAGCCATCCTTGTTCTTCCATGCGGTGCAGGGCAGGGAACAGCGATCCGGGCTTGACTTGGAAAGTGCCGTGCGTGATCTGTTCGATGCGACGGGAAATGCCGAGGCCGTGCATTTCAGCCGCGTCCAGCGACTTGAGAATCATCATATCCAGGGTCCCCTGCAAGAGCGCGGTCTGTTCGGAATCCAAAGCATGTTCTCCTATCGATATTCTATATAGACTCTCTGCAGGAGATTACGTTAGCCCCTATCGAATGTCAATAGGAGACTCAAAACCAGCATAGGGGATGCGAAAACCCAGCAATGAACTCGGCTTAGGAGCGATGGCACAGTGGTTGAGAGCGGCGATTCGACTCGCCGGGTCCGCCGAAGGCTTGATTTGGGACCTCAGTGTTGCGCCGCGGAGTTAGAGACTGGCCGGAGTTCGAGCCAAGTAATTTGCTTCGCGAGCGGAACGGCAAGCGCGTCGCGTTCGAGCGGCAGGCTCTGCGGGGTGCGATATAAGGCCGACTCACTGGGTCGAACCGCTGGAGCTTCGATGCGCAGACGCGCTACAGGTGTAAACGCCGTGGCGGGAGCGAGGCCGATGCGCACTGGCGCGCCAGCGACTCCTTTCTTCAGCTCGATAGTTTCGAATTTCCCGGAATCGAGCGTGAGCCAGAGGCCCAGCGGAGCGAGATAGACGCGGTTTCGGAACGAGTCGAGCGGCGTGACTCGAATCGTGTTTCCTTCAACACGCAGATTCCCGCCGAAGGCAAGCCAACCGAATTCCGGGTCATTTACGACGTAGGTTGCGGTGTCCCATGCGTGGCCGAAGAAATTCGGCCCGTAGTCGCCGGAGATGTCGTCGAACCGCAGCATGTCGGGAAAGGCGTGGAAAGCCACGGCTCCGAACCCGTCCTGGTCAATGTCGGTCAACGCGCCCATGATGCCGCCGTATCCGACGCGCAATAAATAAAGATCGTCAGGATGCTGGCGAAACTCGGCGAGCAGCGGAATCGCGTTGATGCCGGATCCGTAGTGATGAAGCTGCCGTTCGAGCCGCTGATATTTTCCGGCAAAAACGAAATCCCAGTAGCGGCGAGCGCTTCCGTTATAGCCCCAGTGTGGCACGGTCGGATCGTAGCCCAGAATCGCGTTCAGAGTGACGTCGGCCTTCTCGGGATAACCGAAATATTTCATCCAGGCATAGACTTCTTCCTGGCCGGTCGAGTCCCAAGGCATCTCGCTGCCGTAGGGATACGCCTGTTGTTTCCAGCGCTCAGCGCGCGCACGCATTGCAGCCTCGAGCTTCGCGGCTTGGTCGTTCGTCCCTTCGCGCTTCAAGTCGTCGAGGATGGCGACAAAGATGTCGCCCTCCATTTGCCCGAACTGAGCGAGATCCGGCGCATATTTCGTCATGGCCATCGATGTTTCGTAGGCGTGCGTCAGGTACCAATCCCATGGATGGTTCGTCACCAGGCCCTGATGATTCCGCGCGAGGCGATAGAGCACCCAGTACGCGGCAGCGACGTGCGGATAATTGTAGGAACGATCGACTGCCTCGTACGCCTGCTTGTTCCAACTCGTCCAACTCCTCCAATCGAAATCGCTGCGATAAAAACCGGGAGGCATCTGGTCGGGTTGGTAGTAGAAGAGGCTTTTGCGCACACCATACGTGTGCGGCCCATTCTTGTATTGAATACCGCCCCAAAGCACGTTATCGACGAACTGCTGATATTTTGCGAGTTCGTCGTTGTCCGGCTGCCCGAGTTCCTTCATCGCGGCGCCTAGCCAGGAGCCCGCCCCGCCTTCGTCACTCAGACCGGCGATCCATACGCGACTATCCTGCGTGACGATTTGGTTGAGATCGCGATCGTAAGTCATGACCGAAGGCGCGCGATGGAATGGATCATTTGAGTCGGCGAACCATTGCTTGGTGGTGAGGAAATGGCCGTAGTCGGCGACTGCCTGCGCTTCGGGCTTGATCACGAAATACTGAATCGTTTGCACGAGGCCGTCACGATAGGTAATGGTGAGGCGCGCTCGTCCCCAAGCGCGCCCGCGCAGCGTAAACGTTTTCCAGCCATGCGCAATTGTCGCGTCCTTCGCGTATGTGATTGCGCCCTCGGGCTCTGCCTTCAGGGACGCGATTTCATTTGGGTATTTGACGAAGAGCCGCGCCTCGATGTCCATGGGCAGGACGTAACCGGGAATTCCTATGGCAACCGGGCGGCTATTTGTTTCGAGGGTACTCTCGATGTGGCGGATCGTGTCGGAGAGGATGAATTTCACCCCATAGATTTTCGATTGTCCCGGGGCCAGCGTAAGCAGACTCGGCGGGTTCCACTGCTGCGCGTTTTTCCATTCGTTTTCGGCGAACGCCTGCGAATGAACCATCCAATCGTAAAATCCTTCGAACGTGACCCAGCGCGGAGTCGGATCCGTGAAAATCGGCGCCTCGCCTCGACGCCGCGGACTCAGGACAGGAGCGTACGCTTCGAATGCCGTTTTGCCATCTGGCACGACCAGAAGGACAGGGCCATGGCCGTTCAGGCGCGTAACCTGCAAGTATCCTGCGTCTTCGCCAATGTATGGATCATAGAACGAGCATTTCACGTGCGCTTCGTCGAGCGTTCGATCGTTCAGAATATTGTCGAAGATCATGGGAATGCCTAGCGCGCCGACTTGCACTGGTTGCTCAGTCTGGTTCTTCAATTCGAAGCGAAGAACCAGCCTTCCGTTTTCGAGCGCCCAATAACGTTTCACTTCAAGCGGAAGATCGGGGCCGAGCGTTGGGGCGAGATCAGCCGCAGCAAGAACGTTCGCTGAAGCCGGGAGCGCGCTTACAGGTTTTCGAACATGCGCACTCGAGTAGTTCACCCACGCGCCGGAATTTCCGGAACGCACGCGCAAATCCAAATCGCCGAGGTGGTAATAGCCGTCCTTCGACCGCGCTACGAGCAAATCACCCGGCGTGAAGTCGAATCCGTCCGCTCCTTTTGGTTTGAGAGCCGCAACCGTTTGCGAAGAGCGCACCAGGCTCAGCGTGAAATCTGGCGTGTCGAGATCGAAGGTGCCCTGATCGAGCATGGGCCCGGGCACGGGAGGTTTTTTCGCGCCGCGTTCCTGCGCGTACGCCGGCAATGCGTATCGAAGCGAAAACGAAGCTGGTACGCCAGCTCTTAGGAAAAGAAACCCGCCGAGCACGAACAATCCTGCGAACGCCGCACAGACCACTCGAAACCCACCAATCTTCATGCTCAGGCGCCTCCGCTTCCGATCTGCGAGCAGGGTTTGATTGCGACGCGGCCTTGTGCACGTTCTGCGTTAGACGCAGATCGTGCGTAACAAAAAGCAAATCGATGTGACCACTGCACGTCGCGCAGGGATTCGACCAGAAATTGGGCGAGGCCTCCTGCTCGGCAGCGCAAAGATAGTATTCTCGAGGCTGCTCGTCTACGGTTTTCCTTCTTGGGTGCGCGAACCGATCTGCCTGTTATCGTAAGAGCACGAAAGCATCCCGGTGCTTGAATTGGGAATCCAACTCAACGTATGATAGTTACGATTCAGGGAACCTCTTAGTGCCGCGTTGTGTCTTACGAACGACCTAAATGGTCTTTGAGGTAGGAACCAAGTCACTTTCGGCGTGTGGGTTACCGGTGGGCTGTGCCTGGACGGCCCCGCGCCATTTGTGCGTGATGCTGAATAAACTTGCCATCGTGCTTCTCCTGGTTGGGATTGCGGGTCTTGCCGCCGTCGCCAAGGACGGCCAGTATTACCCGACCGCCAATCCTGCACGTCAGATTTCGGTCTCAACCAAGATGAACCTAAACCATGTTCCGGTGATCTTCAGCCGGACACCATTGCAAAAGGTCGCGCAAGTCGTCGCCGCCAAACCCCGCCCGATGATCCGCAGGTCGCCTGAACCGGAACTTCTGCTAATTGAGCCCGTCGGCGTCACCGTATCTCTACAACATCGATCGCCTCCCACCATCGTTTCCTAGCCGTAGTGCGTCCGCTGACAATCTAGTTAGGTTCTTTGATCGTGTTTGCCGTTTGATTTGGGTTTCTTCTTGAGGGACAGGAGAGCCGATGAGCCAAGGGCGATTGACGCCGGCCCAAGTGGAGCAGCGTCGGCGGCTGAGCACCTGTGTTGTTGCGAGCGCCATAGAAACGTTCCATGTGCGGCTCCCGAACGCAGGTTTCACAAATTCGACTGTGCTCTGCATGTTTCCGGATTTTCGGCCTGTAGTGGGCTACGCAGCAACAGCGCGAATTCGCACAGCGAACCCCCCGATGGAAGGCCGTAGCTAC
>Ga0187815_10000400_pt1 | contig 21086 bp, 20 predicted proteins | sample NC_S_5_FD_132962 | JGI IMG/M metagenome (GOLD analysis project Ga0187815, IMG submission 132962) | Wetland sediment microbial communities from Neuse River Estuary, North Carolina, USA - ASW-S_5 | ecosystem: Environmental > Aquatic > Freshwater > Wetlands > Sediment | place: USA: North Carolina...
GCGTCTGCTCGTCCTCGAAGAAGAAGCGCGGGCAATCGATCGCCTGCTGCACGTCCATGCCGTAATCGAGCATGTTGAGGATGATCTGCACGTGGCCCATCGGCTGATAATGCGCGCCCATGACGCCGAAGCTCATGTCGCAGCGGCCGTTCTTCATCGCCAGCGCCGGGATGATGGTGTGCATCGGCCGCTTGGCCGGCCCGAACGTGTTCGGATGATCGGGCGCGAGTGTGAAGCAGGCGCCGCGGTTGGTCAGCAGCACGCCGGACTTCTCGGTGCAAATGCCGGTGCCGAAGCTCGAGAACAGCGAATTGATGAACGATACCGCGGTGCGGTCCTTGTCGACCACGGTGAGGTAGACCGTGTTGCTGCCGGGCGCCGGCGCCGCCGGCAGGTCGCTCCTCTTGCTCATGTCGATGAGCGAGGCGAGCTTCTTGCCCCAGGCCTTGTCGGTGAGAGCCTCGACCGGCGCGCGCATGTGGTCGGCATCGGCAAGGTGCGTGTCGCGCACGGCATAACCGATGCGCGCCGCCTCGAGCACGAGATGGAAGCGCTCCGGCCCGACCGGGTCGAGCGACTTGATGTCGAAGTTCTCGAGGATATTGAGCATCACCAGCGCGGTGAGGCCCTGCCCGTTCGGCGGGATCTCGACGAGATCGATGCCGCGATAGCTGGTCGAGATCGGCGCCACCGCATCGCCGCGGTGATTGGCGAAATCCTCTTCGCTGAGGAACGAGCCGCGCGCGGCGACCGTCGCCGCCATCTCCGCGCCGATCGCGCCCTCGTAGAATCCCTTGGCGCCCTTCGCGGCAATGGTCTTCAGAGTCTCGGCAAGCGCGGGAAAGCGGATGATATCGCCTTCCTGCGGCGCCTTGCCGCCGAACAGATAATGCTTCGATGCGCCCGGGTCGGCCGCGAGCTTGCCGACATGGCGCTGCCAGTCCCAGGCGACACGAGCGGCGATAGGGAAGCCGTTCTCGGCGTAGCCGATCGCCGCGCGCAGCACGCGGTCGAGTCCGAAGCGGCCGTGCGCCTTGAGGATCTGCTCCCAGGCTTCGACCGCGCCCGGCACGGTGACGGCATGGATCGAGGTGCCGATGGCGCCGAGGCCTTGCGCGCGCAGGGCGTCGTATGAGGCTGTCGCGCCCGAGCGGCCGGAGCCGTTATAGCCCCACACCGGCCTGTCCGGCTTCGCCACCAACGCGTAGCAATCGCCGCCGATGCCGGTCATGTGCGGCTCGACCACGCAGAGCGTGGCAACCGCGGCGACCGCGGCATCGGCCGCGGTGCCGCCGTCGCGGAGAATGTCGATCGCCGCCAAAGTGGCGAGCGGATGCGAGGTGGCGGCCATGCCGTTCATGGCGATCACGGGCGAGCGCCCGGGCAGCTGGAAATCGCGGCTCATGTCAGACCCGGAATTTCTGAAGGATCAGGTGGGGAGATGACCGCCGACGCCCTCGACGGTCAGGTCGCGCTGCGCCGACCGCAGCGTCACGGCGAAGCCGGCGACCACGTCGACGAAGCTGATGACGAGCAGCAGGAAGAAGGTGCCGGTGGCGGTCGCCTGCACCAGCAGGAATTCAACCAGCATACCGAGGAAGAGGACCAGCGAGAGGCTGTGGTCGAGGATCGTGCGCATGCCGATGCGCGTCGCTTTCATCACCTCGCCGGCAAGCAGCAGGATGGCGATCGTGATGAGGAGTTCGCCCGCCGACATGGCCCAGTCCGCGCCCGAGACCATGTGCACGCTGAACAGCGTGCCGGTCCAGGAAACGCCGGGCATCAAAAAGGCGACGATGTTGTAGATGGCGAAGGTAATGAGCAGCAAAGGAAAGCCGAGCAGATACATGCAAGCTTTCCTCCGTCTGCGGGCCGGGGGCCGGATCAGGCCTCGGTCTTCACCTTCAGGACCTGGCGGCCTTTGTACATGCCGGTCTTCAGGTCAATGTGGTGCGGGCGGCGGAGTTCACCCGAGTCCTTGTCCTCGATATAGGTCGGACGCTTGAGCGCGTCGGCCGAACGGCGCATGCCGCGGCGCGAGGGCGAGGTTTTTCGCTTCGGAACAGCCATCGTCTAACTCCAGAAAAGGCTCGTGCCGGCGCGGAACCGCCGTATCAGGGTCCGTCAGTGCCGGTTTGGCGCGCTTATAGTGGAAGGCCGCCGCCAAGGCTAGAGCGAACTCGACGTCCGCCGGCATGGCGCCACCGCGGGCAGGGAGGGCTCCCCGCCCTCTTTGTGGGGAGGGGCTTGGGGCGTCAGCGTCCCCGGAGGCAGGCGGCGACCTGCGGCGCGCGGGCGGATCGGGCCTGGTAGAGGCCGGCGAGGCGCCTCACGCCGGGTCCCGGTCGCCGGGCGCTGCGGTCGTGCGGGTTGGGCAGGACGGAGGCGAGCAGCGCCGCCTGGTAGTGGCTCAGGTCGCGGGCCGACCGGCCGAAGGCGTATTGCGCCCCCGCCTCGACCCCGAACTGGCCGTTCGGGCCCCATTCGGCGATGTTCAGGTAGATTTCCAGGATCCGGCGCTTGGACAGGACCAGGTCGATCCACAGCGCCAGCGGGAATTCCAGCGCCTTGCGCACGTAGCTGCGCGAGTTCCAGAGGAACAGGTTCTTGGCCACTTGCTGGGTGATGGTCGAGCCGCCGCGCATGTCCTCGAGCGTATCGGCGTCGCCGATCGCCGCCTGCAGGCCCTGGAAATCGACGCCGGGATGCTCACAGAAGCGTCCGTCCTCGGCGACGATGACCGCGCGCTGCAGGTTCGGGGAGATGCGCGACAGCGGTACATAGGTCCTTTCCACCGGGTCGCCGACGATTCGCCGCCAGATCATGACCGTCGAGGCGGGCTCCATGAACGCATAGAGCGGGGTGAGCACATAAGGCAGCAGGACGAGCCCGAGCACGGCCAGCAGCGCCGCCCGGATCGGCCGCGGCGCCCGCGGCAGGCGCAGAATGTCGGTGGCGACGCTCATCGGCCGCGCTTTTGGGGAACGTGCCATGCCGGACGACATTAACCCATCCCTCACCCGGATTGCCGTCCCTGCGGCATTGAGGCTAACAAGACCGTATGGACGCAGTTCCCGATCAGGATTTCACGCGCCGCCTCTCGAGCGCGGCCGCCGACGCCGAGACCGCGCTGGCGCGGCTGCTCGATGCCAAGCCGCTCCCCGGCGAGATCGCCCGGCCGGAGCGCCTGGTTTCCGCCATGCGCCACGCGGTGCTCGGCGGCGGCAAGCGGCTGCGGCCGTTCCTCGTGGTCGAGAGCGCCGCGCTGTTCGGCGCGACCGGCGAGGGCCCGCTGCTCGCCGGCTGCGCGCTCGAATGCCTGCACTGCTATTCGCTCGTCCACGACGACCTGCCGTCGATGGACAATGACGACCTGCGCCGCGGCCGGCCGACCGTGCACAAGGCCTATGACGAGGCGACCGCCATCCTGGTCGGCGACGCGCTGCTGACGCTCGCCTTCGACATCCTTGCCCGCGAGGAGGTGCATGGCGACGCCGGCGTACGCGTCGAACTGGTGCGCGAACTCGCCCGCGCCGCCGGCATCGGCGGCATGGTCGGCGGCCAGTTGCTCGACCTCGCCGCGGAGGGTCGCTTCGACAAAAAGCGTCCGCTGAGCGAAAGCGAAATCATCACCCTGCAGGCGATGAAGACCGGCGCGCTGCTGCGCTTTGCCTGCCGCGCCGGCGGCATCCTCGGCCAGGCGGACGCGGCCGCGCGCGCGGCGATCGACCGTTACGGCGCCATCGTCGGCCAGGCCTTCCAGATCGCCGACGACCTGCTCGACGTCGAGAGCGACACCGCGACGCTCGGCAAGGCGGCCGGCAAGGACGCGGCCGCCGGCAAGGGCACGCTCGTGACCGCCCTCGGCATTGCCGGCGCGCGATCCAAGCTCGAGGCGCTCGTCGCCGAAGCCGAGACGGTGCTGAAGCCGTTCGGCGCCAGGGCGGACATTCTCCGCGCCACCGCCCGTTTCATCGCGCAGCGGCGCACCTGAGCCGACAGGCACACCGCCATGGCCAAGGCGAAAAAAACGGTCGTTCCGCTCAAACCGCTGCCGCTGCGAATCGTGCGCCTGCACGCCAAGCTCGTGCTCGGCACGCTCGTCGGCCTGATCATCGTTGCCGCGGCTCCCTTCGCGCTGCTGACCACGCGAATGCTGGTCGGCTGGGATATCGGCGTCGCGCTCTATCTCGGCATGATCCACGTCACGATGGCGCAATGCGATGTCGACCGCATCCGCCGTCGCGCGGCCGAGCAGGACGAAGGCGCCTTCGCCATCCTGCTGCTGACGATGCTTGCGACCTTCGCCAGCCTCATCGCCATCGTCTTCGCGCTCGGCGGTTCCAAGCAGGCGCCGCACGAAGAGGCGGCGGTGCTGATCCTGCTGACCATCGCCACCATTCTGCTGTCGTGGTTCTTCGTCCATACGATGTTCGCGCTCCATTACGCGCACGAATATTACGGCGAGCGCTCGGACGGCATCATCGGCGGGTTGAATTTCCCCGGCGACCGCGATCCCGATTACTGGGATTTCTTCTATTTCTCGCTGGTCATCGGCATGACCTCCCAGGTCTCCGACGTCGCCATCACCAGCCGCAGCATCCGCCGCATCGCCATCATGCACGGCGCGCTGTCGTTCTTCTTCAATGTCACGGTGCTGGCGCTCACTGTGAACATGGTGTCGAACGCGATTTGAGCGACCGCTCCTCGTGCTCCGGACGCGTTGCATCAGGCAGCAAAGCGGAGTGGTGCAACGCAGATCCGGGGCCGTCATGAATGCGGAATTTTGGACGGTCCCGGGTCTGCGGCGCATCGCGATCGCGCTGCGCTGCGCCCGGGACACGAGAGGCAGGATTCCCGCTTGCATGCGAATGAACGGAACGGGGAAAATGCCGCGTCGTTAACCGGGGCCCGCGAGGACCCAGCTCCAACATGACCGCCATCTTCGGGACCGTACTGCTGATGATGGCCGTGCTCGCCGCGGTGGCCGTGGCGGCACGGCGGCTCAAGATCGCGCCGTCGATCCTGCTGGTCGTGGCCGGCGTCGGCGTCGCGCTGATCCCGGGCCTTCCGGCCGTCAGCCTGGCGCCGGAACTGGTCCTGCTCGTCATCCTGCCGCCGCTCATCTACTCGGCCGGCGTATCGATGAGCTGGCGCGAATTCCGCTACAATCTGCGGCCGATTTCGCTGCTCGCCTTCGGCTGCGTCGTCTTCACCACCTGCGCCATCGCCATTGCGGCGCATTACCTCCTGCACTTCGCCTGGCCGGTGGCCTTCGTGCTCGGCGCCATCATCGCCCCGCCCGACACCGTGGCGCCGCTCGCCATCGCGCGGCGGCTCGGCCTGCCGCGCCGGCTCGTCGTCGTGCTCGAGGGCGAGGGGCTCGCCAACGACGCCACCGCCCTGATCCTCTATCGCTTCGCGGTCGCCGCGACGGCCACGGGCCTGTTCGCGCCGGGCGAAGCGGCCGGCACGTTTGCGCTGATCGTGGTCGGCGAGATCCTCTGGGGCATCGGCGTCGGCTGGGGCAGCCTGCTGTTGCGCAAATGGTCGCACGACCCGCATGTCGAGATCACGCTGTCGCTGATGACGCCCTACGTCGCCTTCTGGGCGCCGGAGCATCTCGGCGGCTCCGGCGTGCTGGCAACCGTCGCCTGCGGCCTGTGGGTGAGCTGGAACGGGCCGCGGCTGATCTCCTCGGCGACGCGGCTGCAGGGCATCTTCTTCTGGGACCTGATCGTCTACCTGATCGAGGGCTTCGTCTTCCTGCTCACCGGCCTGCAGGCCCGCACGGTGATCGACAATTCGCACGCCTTTCCGCTGCCGGAGATCGTGGTCGCCATCGCCGTCACCACGGCGATCGCGATCGCCGCGCGCTTCATCTGGGTGTTCCCCGCGACCTATCTGCCACGCTGGCTGATCCCGGCCGTCGCCAAGCGCGATCCCTCCCCGCCGTGGCAATACCCGTTCTTTCTCTCCTTTACGGGCGTGCGCGGCGTCGTCTCGCTCGCTGCGGCGCTGGCCATCCCCTACGTGACCGCAAGCGGCGCGCCCTTCCCGCAGCGCAACCTGATCCTGTTCGTCACCTTTGGCGTCATCATCCTCACTCTCGTCGGTCAGGGCGCGATGCTGCCGGCGGTGGCGCGCTGGCTCGGCCTCAAGCGGCGCGGCGACGAGGAGCATCGGCACGAGGTCCAGGCCGAGCTCGCCGCGCGCCAGGCGGCGCTGAAGCGCGTGATCGACCGGCTCGAGGACCTCGTCACCGACCGCAAGATCCCCGAGGACGTCATCACGCTGCTGCGCACCCGCAACGAGAGCCGGCAGCAGATCCTGCCCAGCGATCTCGACGACGGGCTCGAGCGGCTGCGACTGTCGGCCGAGATCAAGAAGGAATTGATCGACGCGGAACGCGAATTCATCTACGAGCTGTTGCGCAACGGCAAGATCACCGACGAGGCGCGCCGCCGCATCGAGTACGAGCTCGACCTCGAGGAGGCCAGCGTCGCCAACCGCGGGCGCGGCGGCGGCGGCTGGTTCTGAGTAGATTTCGCGTCACCTCTCGATTGTCATGGCCGGGCTTGTCCCGGCCATCCCGATGAGGAGAGCACAGTGCCCTCCCAAGCGAGATCGCCGGGACATAAGGGCGTTTACGCCCGTCTTTTGACGGGCTATGCCCGGCGATGACAGAAGAAAAGTGTACTGGAAAAAATTGAATGCCGCTCGATCCCGGGAAGCTGCTCGCGCTCGATATCCCCGATATCGAGCACACCTACGGCCCGAAAGACTGCATCCTCTACGCGCTCGGACTCGGCCTCGGCCAGGACCCGATGGACGAGGAACAACTCGCCTTCGTCTATGAGAAAAACCTGAAGGTGCTTCCGACCTTCCCCGTGGTGCAGGGCTATTCCGCCTACACCTTCCGGAGGCCGGAGCTCGGCATCACCTGGAGCCACGTCGTCCACGGCGAGCATGCCGTGCGCCTGCATGCGCCGATCGCGCCCGAAGGCACCGTCATCGGCCGCTCGCGCATCCTCGACGTCGTCGACAAGGGCGCGGACAGAGGCGCGCTGATCTATTCGGAGCGCCGCATCGTCGACAAGGCGAGCGGCACGCTTCTCGCCACTATCAACCAGACCACCTTCTGCCGCGCCGACGGCGGCTTCGGCGGCGCGAAACGCGATGCGCCGGCACCGCACCCGATCCCCGAACGTGCGCCGGACATCGTCTGCGATCTGCCGACCCGGCCGGAGACGGCGCTGATCTATCGCCTCTCCGGCGACGTCAATCCGCTGCACGCGGAGCCCGCCTTCGCGCGGGCAGGCGGCTATCCGCGGCCGATCCTGCACGGGCTCGCCACCTTCGGCGTCGCCGGCCACGCCATCCTCAAGACGGCGTGCGGCTACGATCCGGCCCGGCTCGTCGCCATGGCCGGACGCTTTTCGGCGCCGGTCTTTCCCGGCGAGACCATCCGCACCGAGATGTGGCGCGACGGCGCAATCGTCAGCTTCCGCGCCCGCGCCGTCGAGCGCGACGTGATCGCGATCAATAACGGCCGGGCCGAGATCGGATAGCGCTTGTCCCGGGCGCGGCGCAATGCGAAGCGTTGCACCGCAGAACCGGGACACACAGCCGAGAGTGCGCCGATGACGAAAGCCGCCACCCACGAGACCTACCCCGAGATCCGTGACGGCGTGCGCGCCTTGTGCGCGCGCTTTCCGGGCGAGTACTGGCGCCAGCTCGACCGCGAGCGCGCCTATCCGACCGAATTCGTGCGGGCGCTGACGAACGCCGGTTATCTCGCGGCACTCATCCCGGAAGATTACGGCGGCAGCGGCCTGCCGCTGAGCGCCGCGGCGGCGATCCTCGAGGAGGTTCATGCCTCCGGCGGCAACGGCGCCGCCTGCCATGCGCAGATGTACACGATGGGCACCATCCTGCGGCATGGCTCGGCCGAGCAGAAGGAACGCTATCTGCCGAAGATCGCCGAGGGCAGCCTGCGCCTGCAGGCCTTCGGCGTGACGGAGCCGACCTCCGGCACCGATACGCTCTCGCTGCGCACCACGGCGCGCAGGGAAGGCGACCACTACGTCATCAACGGCCAGAAGATCTGGACCTCGCGCGCCGAGCATTCCGACCTGATGCTGCTGCTGGCGCGCACCATGCCGCGCGAACAGGTCAAGAAGCGCACCGACGGCCTGTCCGTGTTTCTCGTCGACATGCGGCTCGCGCTCGGCACGTCGATGACGATCACGCCGATCCGCACCATCATGAACCACGCGACGACGCAGATCTTCTTCGACGACCTGCGCGTGCCGGCGGAAAATCTGATCGGCGAGGAAGGCAACGGATTCCGCTACATCCTCTCCGGCATGAACACCGAGCGCATCCTCATCGCCGCCGAATGCATCGGCGACGCCAAGTGGTTCATCCGCAAGGCCACCGATTACGCCAGGGAGCGCGTGCTGTTCGACCGGCCGATCGGCAAGAACCAGGGCGTGCAATTCCCGATCGCGCGCGCCTATGCGCAGATGCGCGCCGCCGAGCTGATGGTGCACGAGGCGACGCGCCGCTACGAGGCGCACGAGGATATGGGCGCCGAGGCCAACATGGCCAAGCTGCTCGCCGCCGACGCCTCCTGGGCCGCGGCCGACATGTGCGTGCAGACGCACGGCGGCTTCGGCTTCGCCGAGGAATACGACGTCGAACGCAAGTTCCGCGAGACGCGGCTCTACCAGGTGGCGCCGATCTCGACCAACATGATCCTCTCCTACCTCGCCGAGCACGTCCTCGGCCTGCCGCGGTCGTATTAGCTTCGCCGCTATTGATTCCGGAAACGATGCGCGGCACGGTTACCTCTCCCCGCGCGCGGGGAGAGGTCGACGCGCCGTCGCGGCAGCGAAGGCGCGTCGGGTGAGGGGGCGCAGCGGCGATGCGAAACGCGGACCACATCAGGACCGGGCTCGCCCGCCGCCTGCGCCGTAATTCAACTTCCGCCGAGACACGCCTCTGGAATCGGCTGCGCTCCCGTGCTCTCGGTGGTCACAAATTCGTTCGTCAGGAGCCGCTCGGTCCGTACGTCGTCGATTTCGCATGCCGAGAACGACGTCTGGTCGTCGAAGTCGATGGAGGCCAACATGCGGACAGCTCTTCTGATTTGATCCGTGACCAATGGCTGCGCGAACACAAGTATCGGATCCTTCGATTCTGGAATAACGACGTGATCGACAATATGGACGGCGTGCTGGAGACGATTGCAGACGCTCTGCAGACAGAGGCGCCCCCTCACCCGGTTTCCGCCTGCGGCGGAAACCGACCTCTCCCCGCAGGCGGGGAGAGGTAGCCGATGCCCCTCCCCCTCTCCGGCCTTCTCGTCGTCTCGATCGAACAGGCGGTCGCCGCGCCGCAGTGCACCTGCCGGCTGGCCGACGCCGGCGCGCGCGTCATCAAGGTCGAGCGGCCCGAAGGCGACTTCGCCCGCGACTACGACCATGTCGTGCACGGCGAGAGCACGCATTTCGTCTGGCTCAACCGCGGCAAGGAGTCGGTCGTGCTCGACCTCGGCAAGGCCGAGGACAAGACACTGCTCGAGGCCATGCTCGCGAAGGCCGACGTGTTCGTGCAGAATCTCAAGCCCGGCGCGCTTGCCAAGCTCGGCTTCGCCGTCGCGCGGCTGCGCAAGGATTATCCGCGGCTCGTCTGCTGCTCGATCTCCGGCTACGGCGAGAGCGGGCCCTACGCGCAGCGCAAGGCTTACGACCTGCTCATCCAGGCGGAGTCCGGCGTCGCCTCGGTGACCGGCGGCCCCGAGGCGCCGGCGCGCGTCGGCGTGTCGATCGTCGACATCGCCGCGGGGCTCAACGCCTACATGGCCATCCTCGAGGCGCTGATCGCGCGCGGCCGCACCGGCGAAGGCGCCGAGATCTCCATCTCCATGTTCGACGGCATGGCCGAATGGATGACCGTGCCGCTCCTGAACGGCGAATGGGGCAAGCCGTTCAAGCGCATCGGCCTGGCGCATGCCGGCATCTCGCCCTACGGCGTGTTCAAGACGCGCGACAACGGCGACATCCTCATCGCCATCCAGAACGACCGCGAGTGGCGCGTGCTGGCGGAGAAGGTGCTCGGCGACGCCTCGCTCGGCAGCGACCCGCGCTTTGCCACCAATATCGAGCGCGTCGCCAACCGCCCCGAGACCGACGGCATCGTCGCCCGCGTGTTCGCCGCCCACGACGCGGCCGCGCTCGAGGACATGCTGGCCAAGGCCGAGATCGGCTTCGCCCGCGTCAACGACTGGGAGCTGCTGTCGAAGCACCCGCACCTGCGGCGCATCGAAGTCGACACGCCAACGGGCCCGGTGAAGACGCCGGCGCCGACGCCGGTCTTTGCCGGCGAGCAGCGCCACTATGGGCCGGTGCCGGCGCTCGGCGCGCATTCCGACAAGATCCGCCGCGAATTCGGATCGCGCTAGGCCGGCCGGTCTTTGCCGCCGCGCGGCATTGCTAACGAAAGTTTAACCGGGCGTAAACTCACCACCGCTAAGGTCGCGGCCAACATGGACACCGCGACGCTGGCGACTGCCCGAACCCGTTTCGCGCGTGAGCGCGGCCGGCTCGTCGCGCCGCTCGCGGGCCTTGGCGCGTTCGTCGCGAGCTATGCCGCGCTGCTTGCTGCGGCCCCGACCATGGCGCCGGGCGCATCCGGCGCAGTGGTGAGCGCCGCCTGCGCGCTTGTCGCCGCGCTCATCGGCCAGATCGCCGCGACCATCTGCAGCGCCCGCTTCACACGCCATCTCGCCCGCACCAACGGGCACATGCGCACCGCGCTCGACAGCATGACGCAGGGCGTGAGCATGTTCGACGCCGACGAGCGCCTGGTGGTCTGCAACGCGCGCTACTACGCGATGTACAATCTGACGTCCGACGACGTGCAGCCGGGATCGACGCTCATCGAGGTGCTGGAGAAGCGGGTGAGCAAGGGCGCGTTCTTTGTCGATATCCATCAGTATCGCGAGAATTTCCTGACGGCCTACCGCGAAAGCCGCACGACCGTGACCGAAGTGAAGTCGTCCGGCGACCGTCTTTTCCTCATCACCAATCACCCGATCGAGGGCGGCGGCTGGATCACCACGCACGAGGACATCACCGAGCGTCGCCAGGCCGAGCAGCAGCGCATCGCCGCGCAGCAGCAGGAAGCGCGCCGCGCCGCGACGGAAACCGCGATCGCCGAATTCCGCCGCGGCGCCGAGGACCTGCTGAAATCCGTCGGGCGGAGCGCGCGCAAGATGCGCGAGACCGCGGCCGGACTGCTCAATGTCTCCGGCCACACGACGCAACGCGCCGAGAGCGCGCTGCGGACCTCGAACGAGGCCCTGTCCAATGTGGAGATCGTCGCGGCCGCGGCCGAAGAGCTCTCGGCGGTCGCGACCGAGGTCGACCGGCGGCTCTCGCAGGCGACAAACGTCGTGCGTCTGGCCCACGACGAGGCGCAAGCGACGAATGACGGCATCGACCGGCTGGCGCGGACGTCGCAGAAGATCGGCGACGTCGTGCAGTTGATCCGCAACATCGCCGGACAGACCAATCTGCTCGCGCTCAACGCCACGATCGAGGCGGCGCGGTCCGGCGCCGCCGGACGCGGCTTCGCCGTGGTCGCCTCCGAGGTCAAGGCGCTCGCGATCCAGACCGCCAACGCGACCGAGGAAATCTCGTCCCAGATCCTGGAGATCCAGAGCTCGACCAGGGGCTCCGTCGAGGCGATCAGCCGCATCGCCGGCCGCATCAAACAGCTCGACGGCTTCATGAGCGCGGTTGCCGCCTCGGCGCAGGAGCAGAGCGCGGCGACCGGCTCCATCTCGCACAACGTGACGAGCACGGCGGCGGGATCGAAGATGATCGATTCGGTGCTGAGCGAGGTGGTCGAGGCCGCCAACGAGACGCAGCATTCGGCGGAGACCGTGCTCGCCGCCTCGGAATCGGTGGAGACGGCGAGCGACAATCTGCGCAGCGAAGTCGAACGCTTCCTGACGCAGGTCGCGATCTAGGCGCTAGTCCATCACCACCGGCTCGTCGTCGTGTCCGCCGCCGGCGGGCGCCGCCTTCGGTCGCGAGCGGCCGATGATGAAGATCAGCGGGATGACGATCAGCGTCAGGTACATCAAGAGCTTGAAATCGTTGAGATAGGCGATCAGCGTCGCCTGCTGCGTCACCATCGCGTCGAGCATGGCGCGCCCGGCGTCGGTCGAAATGTCGAGGATCGAGCGCACGCCCGGCATCTGCAGCGCGTCGTTGAACGGCGTGACGTTCTCGGTCAGCCGGGCATGCATCGCCGTCGTCTCGCTGGTCAGTTGCGCGATCACCATCGAGATGCCGATCGAGGAACCGATGTTGCGCACCAGCGTGAGGATGGCGGTGCCGCCGGTGCGCAGGTGCCCGGGCAGCGTGCCGAAGGCGGCGGTGGTGATCGGCACGAACAGCAGGCCGAGGCCGACGCCCTGCGCGATCGAGGTCGTCACGATGGTGTACTGGCTGGTGTCGAGCGAGAAACCGGTGAAGATCCAGAGCGTGCTGCCGGTGATCAGCAGCCCGGCCAGGATCAGCCAGCGGGTCTCGATCAGCTTCATCAGCCGCGGCGCCGCCATCATGGTGAGCAGGGTGCCGACGCCGCGCGAGCCGAGCAGGAAGCCGGCGGTCTGGATCGGATAGCCGAGCAGGTTCTGCATGAACGGCGTGACCAGCGCCATCGTGCCGAACAGCACGATGCCGATCACCACCATGAACACGACGCCCGAGACGAAGTTGCGGTCCTTGAACATCTCGAACCGTACGAACGGCTCGTCGGTCGTCAGCGAATGCGCGAAGAAATAATAGAAGCCGAAGACGGAGATGATCGCCTCGATCCAGATCTCCCTGGCGTCGAACCAGCCGACCTGCTCGCCGCGGTCGAGCATCATCTGCAGCGAGCCGATGCCGATCGCCAGCGCGATGAAGCCGAACCAGTCGAAGCGCAGATGCGTCTGCAGCTTGGTCTCGTGCATGAACACCAGCAGGCCGGCGACCGTGAGCACGCCGATCGGCAGGTTGATCAGGAAAACCCAGTGCCAGGAGTAATTGTCGGTGAGCCAGGCGCCGATGGTCGGGCCCATGATCGGCCCCAGCATCACGCCGATGCCCCAGATGGCCATGGCGCCGGAGCGCTCCTCGGCCGTGTAGGAATCGAGCAGCACCGCCTGCGACAGCGGCACCAGCGCGGCGCCGGCCATGCCCTGCAGCAGGCGGAACAGCACGATCTGCTGGATGTTCTGCGCCAGCGCGCACAGCAGCGAGGCGGCGGTGAAGCCGGCGACGCAGACGATGAACAGCTTCTTGCGGCCGAAGCGGTCGGCAAGCCAGCCGATCGGCGCCGTCATGATCGCGGCGGCGACGATGTAGGACGTCAGCACCCAGTTGATCTGGTCGAGCGAGGCCGACAGCGAGCCCTGCATGTAGGGCAGCGCCACGTTGGCGATGGTCGTGTCGAGCGCCTGCATGATCGTCGCCGTCATGGCGCAGATCGTGATCAGCATGCGCCGGACCTTCGGCGACATCGCGCTCGTGGCGGGGTGTGCCATCGCTCGCGGCTTTCCTTACTTCGCGCTTTCCTTCGCCACCACGCTGCCGCCGAGCCAGGACGGCCAGCGGCTGTGATGCGTGTCGATCGCCACGTTGACGCTCATTCCGGCGCGCAGCAGGTGCGTCGCGGTGTCCTTGTCGAAGGTGATGCGGACGGGCACGCGCTGCACGACCTTCACCCAGTTGCCGCTCGCGTTCTGCGGCGGCAGGATCGAGAACTGCGCGCCGGTGCCGGGGCTGACCGAGGTGACGGTGCCGGAGAAGGCGCGGCCGGGGAAGGAATCGACCTCGAGCGTCGCCTTCTGGCCGACGCGCAGATTGGTGATGTCGGTCTCCTTCGGATTGGCGTCGACCCACGGCGCCTGGTCGTCGATGACGCTGAACACCGGCGTGCCGGCGGCGACGAAGCGGCCGAGCTGGATGTTGTCGACCTGCGTCGCGGTGCCGGCGATCGGCGCGCGCACGACGGTGTGGGCGAGATCGCGCTCGGCATTGTCGAGCGTCGCCTTTGCCTGGGCGTAATCGGGGAACTGGTCGAGCGGCAGGTCCGGATTGCCGAGCAACTGCGTCAGCGTGGTGTCGCGCTGCTGCTGCGTGAACTTCGCCTGCAGCTGCGCTGCGACGAGGCCCGCGGCGGCGGTGTCGACGTCGGCCTGCGAGCCGGCCTGCGAGGCGAGCAGACGCTGCTTGCGCTCGAGGTCCCGCTGCTTGAGCTCGGCGTTCTTCTGCGCCAGCTCGGCGAGCGTGCCGAGCGAGGCGAGCGTGGTCTTCGCCTTGTCGTAATCGGTCCGGGCCGAGGCGAGCTTGGCCCTGGCGCTCGCCAGCGCCAGCCGGTAGGGCTGCGGATCGAGCGTGAACAGCTCGTCGCCCGGCTTGACGTGCTGACCCTCGCGCACGGCGACATGCAGGATCTTGCCGGAGATGTCCGGCGTGATCAGCACCTTCTGCGCGCCGACATAGGCGTTGTCGGTCTCGATGTAACGGCCGCCCATCATGTAGACGAGGCCGCCGCCGACAACGGCGATCAGCGGCAGCACGACGAGCAGCATCGTGCGCAGCCGCTTGCGGCCGTTGCGCGGTGCCGGCGTCGGCGCGTCCGTCTTGGCGTCCGCGGCGACCTTCGCCTCGGGCGCGGGAACGATCTTCAGACCCTTGTCACTCATTGTCGTCAACCGGTTGCAGATTGATCTTCCGCGGCATGGCCGTTGCGGGCGATGACGGCGCGCAGGTTGTCCTTGATGGTCTCGAGGTCGCCCAGCAGCCGCTCGCGCGCGGGCTCGTCCATGCCGTCGAGCACGGTCGCCATCATGTCTTCGCCGAGCTTGGAGAGCTGTTGCAGCAGCGGACGTGCCGCCGGCGTCAGGTAGAGCCGGTTGGCGCGGCGGTCGTTCGGGTCGGGGCGGCGCTCGATCAGGCCGTTCTCGGCGAGGCGGTCGAGCAGGCGCGTCAGCGAGATCGGCTGCAGATCGAGCACCTCGGCCAGCTCCGACTGCTTGAGACCTTCGAAACGGTCGAGGCGCATCAGCACCGTCCATTGCGCGCGCGACAGGCCGAACTGGCGCGCGCTGTGGTCGGCATAGGTCCGCAGCAGGCGCGCGACATCGATCAGGCTCACGCCGATCTCTCTCGAAATTGGAAACTGGGGCATGATTCCCGCGATGGTGGTATTTCCGTCAGCCCCGATATAATAAGCATCCTTATAATAACGTCAAGTACAGAATGTGCGGCGCAGCATAGGGGCAGGCCCGGCCCCGCCGCCCTGACAAGCGCGCCACGGTCGGGCACAGTCGCGCTTTCTCACGCAGACCATCCGGGACGTCATCATGGACATCGGTTTCATCGGCTTGGGCAACATGGGCGCGCCAATGGCCCGCCGCCTTATCGACGCGGGCCACCGGCTCGTCGTCTACGACACGCGCAACGACGCGGTCGCGCCGCTCGTCGCGCTCGGCGCCCAGGCCGCCTCCTCGCCGCAGGATGTCGCCGACCGGGTCGAAACCGTGATGGCCAGCCTGCCCTCGCTCCAGGTGTCCGAGAAGGTCGCGCTCGGCGAAGGCGGCGTCATTCACGGCAAGCGCGTGAAGCGGCTGATCGACCTCTCGACCACCGGCTCGCGCACCGCAATCAAGATCGCGGAGGCGCTGGCGAAGAAGGCCATCGTGCAGATCGACTGTCCGGTATCGGGCGGCGTCGGCGGCGCCGCCAAGGGCACGCTGGCGGTGATGGTGTCGGGGCCGGCGGCCGAAATCGACGGGCTCAAGGACGTGCTCGCCGTGTTCGGCAAGGTGTTCGTCATCGGCGAGAAGCCCGGCATGGCGCAGACGATGAAGCTCGCCAACAACTTCCTCTCCGCAGCCGCAATGGCCGCAACCGCGGAGGCGGTGGCGATGGGCGTGAAAGCAGGCCTCGACGCGGCGGTCATGATCGACGTCATCAACGCCGGCTCCGGGCGCTCGCGCGCCTCGGATCAGAAATTCCCGCAGTCGATCCTGCCGCGCAGCTTCGACTACGGTTTTGCCACGGCGCTGATGCTGAAGGACGTACGCCTTTGTTTCGACGAGGCCGCGGGCCTCGGCGTGCCGCATGCGGTGATGGGCACAACCCTCGAGCAATGGGAGGCGACCAATGCCGAATACGGCGGCGACAGCGACTTCACCTCCATCGTCAAGATGGTGGAGACTCGCGCCGGCGTGACCGTCGGGAAGAAGACGTCATGAACGACGACATCCACGAGGTCTACGCCGTCTGTTACGGCTCGCACGCGCGCAAGCGCGCCGAAAATTACATCTTCGGCGACCAGCACGACGAGATGACGTCGATCGCCTACTACGTCTGGGTGATCAAGGGCCCGCACGGCACCTTCGTCTGCGACACCGGCTTCGACGAAGCCGCCGCGAAAGAGCGCGGCCGCAAGATCTCCCGGCCGGTCGGCGAAGGCCTGAAGGCGCTCGGCATCGAGCCTGACAAGGTCGACCACGTCATCGCCACGCACATGCACTGGGACCACGCCGGCAATTACGACCTGTTCCCGAACGCGCGCTATCACATCCAGGACACCGAGATGGCCTATTGCACCGGCCGCTGCATGTGCCACCGGACGCTGCGCGTGCCGTTTTCGGAAGGCGACGTGCAGGCGATGGTGAAGAAGGTGTTCGACTATCGCGTCGACTTCCACGACGGCGACGACGAGATCGCCCCCGGCATCACGGTGCACAAGATCGGCGGCCATTCGAAGGGCCTGCAGTCGGTGCGGGTGAAGACGCAGCGCGGCTACGTCGTCGTCTCCTCCGATGCCTGTCATCTCTATTCGCATCTCGACGAGGGCCGTGTCTTCCCGATCACCTACAGCGTCGGCGACACGCTCGAGGGCTACAGGACGCTCGTGAAGCTCGCCTCCTCGCGTCATCACGTGGTGCCGGGCCACGATCCGGACGTGCTCAAGCTCTATCCCGCGGCGAAGCCGGGGCTGGAGGGCTGGGTGGTGCGCCTCGACGTGGCGCCGAAGGTGTAGGCTCGTGTCCCGGGCGCAGCGCGGCATGAAATGACGCGCTGCAGACCCGGGACCGTACCGGTCGCCGAATTTGAGACGGCCCCGGATCAGCGGCGCAACACTGCGTGCTGCGCCGCGTCCGGGGCACGCACTTCACACCAACCCCAACTCCGCGAACGCGTCCCGGTGGTGCGCGGCGCTGCCTTCCGAGAAACAGCAGAAGATCACCTGGCCGATTCCGCGTGCGGCGTCGGACAATTCCGACTTGACCGTGCCGACGGCGATGCGCGCGGCGCGATCGGCGGGAAAGCCGTAGACGCCGGTCGAGATCGCCGGAAACGCGATCGAAGCGAGCCGATGTTGCCCGGCGAGCGTGAGCGCGGTGCGGTAGCAGCCGGCGAGCAGCGCGTCCTCGTCGTGGCCGCCGCCGTTCCACACCGGACCGACCGCGTGGATGATGTGGCGCGCTTTCAGCCGATGTCCGCCGGTGATCTTGGCCGAGCCGGTATCGCAGCCGCCGAGACGGGCGCATTCCTCGCGCAGGCCGGGGCCGGCGGCACGATGGATGGCGCCGTCGACGCCGCCACCGCCGAGCAGCTTGCGGTTCGCCGCATTGACGATGGCATCGACATCGAGCGTGGTGATGTCGGCGACGATGATGTCGAGCCGCGTCGGCCCGATCTCGGCAGTGAGCAGGGGCATGGCGGCATTGTACCCGTGTCCCGGGCGCGGCGCAGCACGAAGTGGTGCGCCGCAGAACCGGGACCGTCACAATGTGCAGCCTCGGACGGCCCCGGATCTGCAGCGCAGCACTTCGCTGCGCTCGTGCTGCGCCGCGTCCGGGGCAAGAACCCTACCCCCGCTCAGCCGCCACCTCCGCCTTGAGATCGACACTCGAGCGCGCGCCGATATCGGCGTAATGCGCGTCGAGGAAGCGGCGCGCGGCGCGATGACCGAGCTTGCGCAGGAGCTCGAACGATTCGAGATCGTTGCGCAACTTGCTCGACGAGGAGAAGCGCTCGCCGAGCCCCTCGAGCACGATGCGGTGCACGCGGATGCGCCGGTATTCGTTCGCGCCGGTCCCGTGCGGCACGCGGCCCTGCTCGATCAGCCGGTTGACGAACTCGATAGCGCGCAATTCCGCCATCAGCGCCGAATTGAAGGTGATCTCGTTGACGCGCGCCATGATCTCGCGCGTCGAATGCGGCACCTTCTTGCGCACCACCGGATTGATCTGCACGATCAGCACATCTTCCGTCGCGGTCGCGCGGAAGAACGGGAACAGCACCGGATTGCCGAGATAGCCGCCGTCCCAGTAGGGCACGCCGTCGATCTCCACCGCGCGGAACACCGCCGGCAGGCAGGCCGACGCCATCACCGCCTCGGCCGAGATCTTCTCGTGCGGAAAGATGTGGAGCCGGCCGGTCTGCACATTGGTTGCGGCGATGAACAGCGCGCGCGGATCGGCGCGCAGCCCCTCGAAATCGACGAAGCGCTCGATCAAATCCTTGAGCGGATTGATGTTGAGCGGGTTGACATCGTAGGGCGAGAGATACTTCGACCAGGCATTGAGCCAGTCGAAGGTCGGCGAATTCTCGCTCGGCAGCAGCGAGAACAGGCGATTGAGCACGGCTCGCTGCAGTGCCGGCAGGTCGCCGCCGAGACTCGCCGCACGCCAGAAATCGGAGAGGCGCTTGCGCGCCTCGTCCGGCCCGCCGCGCCTGAGGCCATCGGCGAGCATCACCGCATTGACTGCGCCCGCCGACGTGCCGGAGATGCCCTCGACCGCGAGACGGCCATCCTCGAGCAGATGCTCCAGCACGCCCCAGGTGAAGGCGCCATGCGCGCCGCCGCCCTGCAGCGCGAGGTTGATGCGCTTGGGCGCGCCGGATGTGTCGGGCTTGTCGCCGAACGCGCGAGAGAGGAGGGAGATCACGTTCGGCCCCTCCTCGACCGTCGTCCCCGCGAAAGCGGGGACCCTGTACGCCGCAGCCTATCGATAGGGCACGGCGTGCTGGATCCCGGGTCTCGCTGCGCTCGCCCGGGACGACAGATCGTGATCACTGCGCCGTCCAGCCACCGTCGATCGAGTAGGACGAGCCGGTGATGGTCGCGGCGGCATCGGAGGCGAGGAAGACGGCAAGCGCGCCGATGTTCTCCGGCTTCGAGAATTCATGCATCGGCTGCTTCTCGGACAGCAGCGCGATCTTCGCCTGCTCGTTCGTTTCGCCGAACTGCTGCGCCCGGGCATCGACCTGCTTCTGCACCAGCGGCGTCAGCACCCAGCCGGGGCAGATGGCGTTGCAGGTGACGCCGTCATTGGCCGCCTCCATCGCCACCACCTTGGTCAGGCCGACGAGGCCGTGCTTGGCGGCGACGTAGGCGACCTTCTGCACGCTGGCGACGAGGCCGTGCGCCGAAGCGATGTTGATGATGCGGCCCCACTTGCGCTTCTTCATGCCGGGAATGGCGGCGCGGATCGTGTGGAACGACGACGACAGGTTGATGGCGATGATCGCGTCCCAGCGATCGACCGGGAAATCCTCGATATTGGCCACGTGCTGGATGCCGGCATTGTTGACGAGCACGTCGAGCGAGCCGAATTCCTTCTCGGTCTCGGCGACCAAGGCAGCGATCTCGGTCGGCTTCGACATGTCGGCAGGCGAATGACGCGCCTTCACGCCGAAGTCCTTTTCGAGCCCCGCGCGCTCCCGTTCGATCTCCGCCTTGTCACCGAAGCCGTTGAGCATCACGTTGGCTCCGTCCTTGGCCAGCGCGCGGGCGATGGCAAGCCCGATACCCGAGGTGGAACCGGTAACGAGCGCAGTCTTCCCTTTCAGCATGGCGACCTCTTCAAACAGCGGCGGATTGCAGCACATGCGGACCCTGCCCCTAAATTTGTTGCGGTGCAATACTATCTAGGACGGGGGACCTCCGGGTTTCGCCAAGCCGGCCCGACCGGACTAGACTGGAGCCGCAACAGGAGCCAAGCGGTGGCACGAAAGCATGCGATTTTCCCGGCGCCGGATCACGATCACGACCGCTGCGCCAACGACGCCATCGCCCATGCCGAGGCGATCTGCGAGCAGCGCAAGGAGCGGCTGACGCCGATCCGCCGCCGCGTGCTCGAGGCGCTGCTGGCGAGTCACACCCCGCTCGGCGCCTATGAGCTGATCGACCGCCTCGCCGAGGACGGCGGCCGGCCGGCGCCGATCACCATCTACCGCGCCCTCGACTTCCTGCGCGAGCAGGGCCTCGTGCACCGCATCGAGAGCCGCAACGCCTTCATCGCCTGCGTGCACAATCACGCGAGCGGCGATCCGGTCGTGTTCCTCATTTGCGAGAAATGCGGCGCCGTCGGCGAAGCGGCCGGCGCGGCGGTGGCCGACACCATCCGCACCGCATCGCGCGCCGCCGGCTTCGTGCCGAAGACGCCGGTGATCGAGATTTCCGGCATCTGCGCGCATTGCAAGGCGGCGTAGGCCTGCCTCCTCCCGGGGCGCGCCGCCACCGGCGCGTTTGCGCGCGGGGCGGTGAGCGGCTGCCTCGCGACAAAAGAAACAAATCGCGCTAGAACGAATCCCCGCCGGAAATTGCCATGTCCGACAAGCCCGCCGCCCACGTCACGCGCCCGCTCGATGCCGTCGCGGCCGCGCTCGTGTTGATGCTCAGCGTGTCGTGGGGCTTCAACCAGGTCGCGGTGAAGCTCGCGATCCACGACATCCCGCCGCTCCTGCAAGGCGCGACGCGGTCGGTCGTTGCCGGCGTCATCGTCGCGGCGTGGTGCAAATGGCGCGGCATGCCGCTGTTCGCGCGCGACGGCAGCCTGTGGCCGGGGATCGCCGCCGGCGCGCTGTTCGGCCTCGAATTCGTGCTGATCTACCAGGGCCTCGCCTTCACCACCGCGACGCGCGCGGTGCTGTTCATCTATCTCGCGCCGTTCTTCATCGTGCTCGGCACGCGCGTCTTCCTGCCGGCCGATCGTTTCA
>Ga0187815_10000401_pt1 | contig 21054 bp, 17 predicted proteins | sample NC_S_5_FD_132962 | JGI IMG/M metagenome (GOLD analysis project Ga0187815, IMG submission 132962) | Wetland sediment microbial communities from Neuse River Estuary, North Carolina, USA - ASW-S_5 | ecosystem: Environmental > Aquatic > Freshwater > Wetlands > Sediment | place: USA: North Carolina...
GATGTCGGGTACGTCTGGGCTCTCGTCGGGCTCACCGTCCTGTTCCTCGTCCGCTACGTCTCGGTGACGTACTCGATCGACGACGTCCATCTGACGGCCTGGAAGTTCCTCGGCGGCCGTCGTATCCGGCTCGAGGACATCCGGCGGATCGAGTACTCGAGCCTTCGTGACCTCGCCCCGACGACCGGGTGGCTCGGGGTCGGCACGTGGGGCTGGCACGGCCGGATGTGGAGCCCGATCGTGGGGGAGTTCGACTCGGTCTACACCGACCCCGCACGGGGGCTGTTCGTGACGGCGGAAGGGCGCCCTGTGTACCTCTCCCCGACGCACCGGGAGGCGTTCGCGAAGGAGCTCTCCCGTCGCGCGCGGTCGTACTCCGGCCCGCTCGCGGTCGACGTCGGCGCGCCGACCGCGTCTCAGTAGGTCGGGAGGCTCGGGTCGACGCGCTCGGCCCAGGCGTTGATTCCGCCCTTTAGGCTCCGAACGTTCGCGAACCCGAGTCCGAGGAGGGTCCGCGCGGCGTCGGCCGACCGAACGCCCGACCGGCAGTAGACGACGACCGACCGGGCCCGCGTCAGCTCGTCGACCCTCTCGGGCAGCTCGCCCTTCGGGATCGGCAGCGACCCGGCGATGTTGGAGATCGACCGCTCTGGAGCCTCGCGGACGTCCACGAGGAGCGGAGGTTCTGAAGAATCGAGCGCGGCCCGGAGCTCCTCGGGGGTCACCTCGGGGACGCCCCCGGCCTCCGTGCCGGGCTCGGGGACCCCGCAGAACGCGGGATAGTCGATGAGCCCCGTCTGGGTCGCGTGGGGCGAGCAGAGGGCGCACTCCGGGTCCTTGCGCAGGGTCAGCTCGCGGAACCGCATCGCGAGCGCGTCGTAAAGGAGGAGGCGGCCGACGAGCGGTTCGCCGATCCCGAGGAGGAGCTTGACCGCCTCCGTCGCCTGGAGGGCGCCCACGACGCCCGGGAGGACGCCCAGGACCCCGGCCTCCGCGCACGATGGGACGAGGTCCGCCGGCGGCGGCTCCGGGTAGAGGCACCGGTAGCACGGACCGTGCCGCGCGTCGAAGACGCTCACCTGACCTTCGAACCGGTAGATCGACCCGTAGACGTTCGGCTTCCCGAGGAGGACGCACGCGTCGTTCACGAGATAGCGCGTCGGAAAGTTGTCGGTCCCGTCGAGCACGACGTCGTACGGGCGCAGCACGTCGAGCGCGTTCGCGGAGGTGAGGTGGACCTCGTGCGGGACCACGGCCACGCCGGGGTTCAGGCGCTCGAGCCGCTCCTTCGCCGCGGCGAGCTTCGGTCGTCCGACGTCCGGGGTCGTGTAGAGGACCTGGCGCTGTAGGTTCGAAAGGTCGACCCGGTCGAAGTCGACCAGCCCGATCTCGCCGACCCCCGCGGCCGCCAGGTAGAGGGCGGCGGGAGCCCCCAGCCCCCCGGTCCCGACCAGGAGGACCTTCGCCCGCCGAAGGAGGCGCTGGCCCTTGACCCCGACCTCGGGCAGGAGGAGGTGTCGGCTGTAGCGCTTCAGCTCGTCCGCGGTGAACGGCGTTGCGGCCGGCGCGGCGGGTTCGGCGGCCCGTCGTCGAGCGTGCTCGTTCGCCCCCGAGCCTCCGGCGATCGCCGGGACGATCGAGATGACGTCACCGTCCGAGACCGGGGTCGCCTCACGCTGGAGCGTTCGGATCTCGCTCTCGTTCAGGAAGATAGAAACGTAGCTCTTCAGCCGGCCGTCCGTTGTGAACAGGTGCGCCCGGAGCGCGGGATGCGCGTTCGAGAGGCCTCGAACGATCGCGCCGACGGTCTCGCCTTCGAGTACGATCTCCGGTGAGCCACCGATGAAAGGGCGGAGCGGCTGGGGCACCTTGACGGTCGCTTTCGCCATCGACCCTCCTCTCGATGACCTCCCGATCGACCCCTAACCGCTCGCGGGGGCTGAGGGACCCGGGCGGGGAAGAACGCGGAGCGGAAGGGCCCGGAACTCCCTTCGGCTCGGGTCCAGCTCGAAAGCGCCGATCTCGCCCGGGATTCCGTCCAGCCCGATCGAGAGCACGACGTAGGTGTACCACGGCCACGCGTGGTCCTGGTCGATTTGCGAGGGTCGCGCTGGGTGATCCGGGTGCGAGTGGTAGAAGCCGCGTACCTCACGACCGCGGCGCGCGGCTCGCTCCTCCGCGGCCCGGAGTTCTCCGGGCGCGATCGCGAACCGACGCCGCCGTTCTCCCTCGGCTTCGTTCGGCGCAGGCTCGGCGTCAACGATGCGACATCGGGCTGCGGCGCGACCGTCCCCGTCGGTACTGAGAAGGAACCCACAGCACTCCTCGGGGTAGGCCCCCTCGGCGAAACCTCGCAGGTTGCGGACGAGGTCCTCGGAGAGTTCTACCGCGGTCATCGGGCGACCTCCCTGGACGTGGCCGGGGCCGAAGGGGTTGAGGAGATAGAAGACACCGTCACCTCAACAGGGCGGGAGAGATTCACCGAACGCCTCCGACCGCGGTAACCGCGTGGATTCCACCTCCCGGCTCCTCATCACGGTGTCGGGCGCGCGCCGGCGAACCTAGCCGGAGTGGTCGCCCGTTGGGTCCTCTTCCGAAGACGTATCCGGCCGCTTCTTCGTCGCTTGCTTCAGGATCTCAGCACTGATGATGTCGAGCTCGGCCAGGATCGACTCGATGTCGGGCTCTTCTTCGGTCTCGGAGGGGAGAGTCGAGGATGCTTTGGGCGAAAGGTCCGAGGGGATGGCGCCGTCCTGCGGCACCGGAGAGGTTTCTGGAGGTTCTATCTTCACCGGTTTCACCAGCGGAACCGCCGTGCCTCTTCCGGTCGGCGCCGGCGTGACTGGAGCAGCTGCCGGGCCACGTCCAGAGGTCGCCGGGGCAGCTGGCGAGGCTGGCCGACCGCGGCCAACGGGAGGTGAGGTCACTGGCGGGGCTGCCGGGCCGCGCCCGGAGGTCGCTCGGGTCGGCAGTGGAGCCACCGGTTCGCGCCCGGTAGTCACCTGAGTCGCTGGCGGGGGTGGCGGGCCACCGCTGGAGGACACCGGGACCACCGTTGGAGCTACCGGACCGGGCCCGGTCGTTGCCGAGATCATCGGCGGAGCAACCGGCCCGAGTCCGGTCGTCGACGAGGACGGGGAGGGCGCACGCTGAACGGTCGGGGCGGAAGCGCGCACCGGCGCGGTCGGTCGAGAGGTCCTGGCCCTTGGCCGGAGCACGGTGCCGCAGTACGAGCAGACTTCCCGGGAGCCTCGGTTCCGCCGTCCGCACGAAGGGCAAGTAACCGACTCCATCTCCGAACCGATCACCCGCGCGGCGACCCGGCCGTCCAAAAGGAGAAGGCGAAATCCACGGCCCGGTACCGACCCGTCCGCATTTCACCGTTGTCCCTTGACGCGAATCTCGAAGCGGATACCGAGATTGGACGATTGGACAGGGCGCTCTACGATTCGTTTCGGAATCGTTCGGTTTCCGTAGAGTTTGCTCGATCGGTCTCCCGGCGACGCCAGTCGGACGAGCCCTCGCGGACCACGCTGGCGAGCACGTAATCGCTCCCGGCGGAGGGACGGCGAGTGGGAACATCGCTCGCGTTCGGTCGGTCCTTCTCGTGGATCAGGACTCAGCACGACCGTCGGCTCGGCTTTCGAACCCCGAAGAAGGTCGATGAACGCTCCACAAAGATCGACGTGCATTCCTCGACGCCGAACACCGGTGGCCAGGGGCGGAAGGGTTGTTTCAGAGTAGTATAGAGACTCGGCAAACGGCGTCGCTCAAGCCAGCTGGATCAGGTGCGTGCACCGCAGGCCGCCTTTCCCGATCGACCCCTCGAGGTCGACACCGGCCGTCCCGAGCAGCGTTTCCGTGAGGTGCTTGTCGAACACTTCGCAGAGGAGGTACGGGTGGGAGAGCGCGCTCCGACGGAAAACGCAGTTGGTCCGGACGATGCGCAGCTGCCCGTCGGGGGTCCGCTCGATGCTGGAACGGAACCCCAGGCGATTGAGCGCCGCGACCAGGCCGCGAGTCCGCTCGTCGACCGTTCCACCGGAGGGCACCTCCTTCGCGACCGCGCGCCCCATCCGTTCGGCTGCTTCGGCGAAGAGCGCGCTCACGTACCCTTCCCCCTCGCGGGAGAGGAGCTCGTCGACGACGGCGTCCAGGATCAGGTCGTACTTCTTCGGGAACGCTTCCTGGCCGAGCGCGGTCAGGGCGTAGCGCTTTCGAGGGCGCCCGACCCCCTCGCGACGGAACGTGGGACTGACGAGCCCCCTCTCCTCCATGCGTCCAAGGTGTCCTCGCGCAGCGCTCTCCTGGATGCCGATCTTCCGGGCGAGGTCCCGGGCAGTCCGGGGAGTGATCGCCAGCTCCTCCAGTATCTGGCCCCGAGTACCCTCGAGCGGGGGGGCTGCCGTGGTCGCCATCGGTCTCCTCAGAACTTCCCGGTGTGTCGTGGATTTACGCACCGCGCCATGCTTAAATAACGGTATCGGCTCGTAAAGCTCCGATGGTGACGACCACTCTCGGGTCAAGGCACACGCTGGTCGTCGAAGGGCTCCGGGTAGAGGTCGCCGGCAAGGAGATCCTGAAAGGCGTGAACCTCACGCTGACGAGCGGCGAGCTCACCGCGCTCATGGGCCCCAACGGTTCCGGGAAGAGCACGCTCGCGTACGCGTTGATGGGCCATCCCAAGTACAAGGTCACGGGGGGCCGAGCCGTGCTCGACGGCAAGGACCTTCTCAAGATGCCCGTCGACCAGCGGTCGAAGGCCGGCCTCTTCCTGGGGTTCCAGTACCCCCAGGAGGTCTCGGGCCTGTCGCTCTCGAAGTTCCTTTGGACCGCGCACATGCAGCGCCACACTCCGGAGGACGCGGACGCGGTGAAGTTCGACCAGGACCTGAAGGCCCACCTGAGCTACCTCGAGATGGACGAGGCGCTCCTGAAGCGATCGCTGAACGAGGGGTTCTCGGGCGGGGAGAAGAAGCGCGTCGAAGTCCTGCAGATGGCCACCCTCCATCCCATCTTCTCCATCCTTGACGAGCCGGACTCGGGTCTCGACATCGACGCCGTGCGCGCGGTCGGCGAGACGGTGGCGAAGCTGCACCGCCCGGACGCGGGCATCCTTGTCATCACCCACTATCAGCGGATTCTCAAGTACCTCAAGCCCGACCGCGTCTATGTGATGGTCGATGGTGCGATCGCGATGTCGGGGGGCCGGGAGCTCGCGGAGGAGCTCGAGGCGAAAGGGTACGACTGGGTCCGAGTGGGAATCCCCGGGGCGTCGGCGTAGTCCGTAGGCGCGCGCGTTCCGTCGGACCTCGCTCATGGACGTCGACCGCATTCGAGCCGAGTTCCCGATCCTCACCCGCACCGTCAACGGCCGTCCGATCGCGTACCTCGATTCGGCCGCGACCTCGCAGAAGCCCGTCGCCGTGATCCGGGCGGAGGAACAGTACTACGCGCACTCGAACGCGAACGTGCACCGAGGGGTCTACGCCCTGAGCATCGAGGCGACCGACGACTTCGAGGCCGCTCGGGCCAAGGTGGCGCGGTTCCTCAACGCGAGCGACCCGTCCGAGGTCGTCTTCGTTCGCGGGACGACCGAGGCGATCAACCTTCTCGCGACCAGCTTCGGGCGATCGACGCTCCACCGCGGCGACCGGGTCGTCACGACGGTCATGGAGCACCATTCGAACGTCGTTCCCTGGCACATGCTTCGGGAGTACGCCGGGGTCGAGCTGTCGTTCGTCGGGATCGACGACCAGGGACGGCTTCGGCTCGAGGAGCTCGACCGGCTCCTCGCCGACCACCGGACGAAGGTCGTGACCCTCTCCCACGTCTCGAACGTTCTCGGCACCGTGAACCCGGTGCGCGAGGTCGCCGACCGAGCCCACGCCGCGGGCGCGCTCGTGGTCGTGGACGCGGCCCAGTCGGCCCCTCACGTCCGTCTAGATGTCCAGGCACTGGGAGCGGACTTCCTCGCGTTCTCCGGGCACAAGACCCTCGGACCGATGGGGATCGGTGTCCTCTGGGGGAAGAGCGAGCTTCTCGAGGCGCTTCCTCCGTGCATGGGCGGAGGCGAGATGATCCGCGAAGTGCACACCGACCGGGTCAGTTATCGTGAGGCGCCCGCGAAGTTCGAGGCCGGGACCCCCAATGTCGGCGGGGCGATCGGGCTCGCCGCCGCGCTGGAGTATCTGGAGAAGGTCGGCTGGGAGGAGCTTCGCGCCCACGAGGAGCGCCTCCTTCGACGGCTTCTCAACGGGATGACCGACCGGTTCGGGTCTCGGGCCCGGGTGTTCGGCCCGAGCAACGTCGCCGAGCGCGAGGCGGTCGTCTCGTTCACGCTCGAAGGAGCCCATCCTCACGACATCGCGAGCCTCCTGGATGCCGACGGGGTCTGCGTGCGGGCGGGACACCACTGTGCCCAGCCCCTCATGGACCGGCTGGGCGTCCCGGCCCTCACTCGGGCGAGCCCCTACCTCTACAACACGGAGGCGGAGATCGATCGGCTCCTCGACGCCCTTACGAAGGTCGACCGGCTGTTCTCCGGCGCCGCGCGCCCTAGTCCCGCGGCGGGCTAGGGTTCGTGGCCCAAGGTGGCCCTTGAAGAGGCCACGTTTGGGCTGTCGCGAGTCCCCCTACAAACGCTCCGCGGTCCCTCTCGATTCCCGATAGCGCGCGCGAATGTCGCGTGCGAGGCGACCTCTCATTTAAATACATCGAGGTGCTGGAATCCATCGAGAAGCTCATGGCGCAGACGGCCTCCGAGATCACTCCGCTCGACTATACGCGCTACGATTTCAAGGACCCGGAAACCTACAAGCGCCGGATCGCGAAGGGGCTCTCCCAAGACGTCGTCCGGAGCATCAGCCGGATGAAGAAGGAGCCCGACTGGATGCTCGAGTACCGGCTCCGGGCCTACGACCACTTCGTCGAACGCCCTATGCCCGACTGGGGGCCGAGCCTCTCGGACATCGATTTCGACGCGTACACGTACTTCGCCGACCCCCTGGGGGAGGGGGCGCCCAAGCGCAGTTGGGACGACCTTCCAGCGGACATCAAGAACACGTTCGAGAAGCTTGGGATTCCGAAGGCGGAGCGGGAGTACTTCGGGGGCGTCGGAGCGCAGTACGACAGCGGGACCGTCTACCACAAGATCCGGGAGGACCTTTCCGCGAAGGGGGTCATCTTCTGCGACACCGACACGGCGGTCCAGGAGCACAGCGAGATCGTCCGCAAGTACTTCGGGAAGATCGTTCCCTACAACGACAACAAGTTCGCCGCGCTCAACAGCGCCGTCTGGTCGGGAGGGAGCTTTGTCTACGTCCCGCCCGGGGTCGACGTCGGGATCCCGCTCCAGGCGTACTTCCGCATCAACGCGAAGAACGTCGGCCAGTTCGAGCGGACGCTCATCATCGCCGACAAGGGCGCGAAGGTCCATTATATTGAAGGGTGTACTGCCCCTATCTACTCGACCGACTCGCTCCACGCTGCGGTGGTCGAGGTCGTAGGCGAGCCGTACGCCAAGGTCCGCTACACGACCGTCCAGAACTGGTCGAAGAACGTCTACAACCTCGTCACGAAGCGGGCGGTCGCCCAAGAGCATGCGCTGGTCGAGTGGGTCGACGGCAACATGGGCTCCAAGGTGACGATGAAGTACCCGAGCGTCTACCTGAAGGGACGCGGGGCCCGCGCGGACATCCTGTCGGTCGCGTTCGCGAGCGAGGGCCAGATCATCGACTCCGGCGCGAAGGCCGTCCACTCGGCTCCCGACACCTCGAGCAAGATCATCGCAAAGTCGATCGCCATCCGCGGGGGCCAGACCAGCTACCGCGGCCTCCTCCACGTCGCGCCCGGCGCGACCGGGGTCAAGGCGGCGGTGCGCTGCGACGCTCTCCTACCGGACGAGCTCGGCCGGTCGGACACGTATCCGTACAACGAGATCCACGAGGAGGACGCGACCATCACCCACGAGGCCGTCGTGGGCAAGATCGGCGAGGAGCAGATCTTCTACCTGATGAGCCGCGGACTGAACGAGTCGGACGCGATCCATCTCATCCTGATGGGGTTCCTGGCGGAGTTCGCGAAGGAGCTCCCGATCGACTACGCTCTCGAGCTGAACCGCCTGATCCAGCTCGAGATGACGGGCGCCGTGGGTTAGGCGCCCCGGGGCCATCGCCCCGGCCGTCGCCGATCCCGCCTGCCGATCGCCCTCAGCCGCTCGAGGGTTTCGCGGGCCGGGGCGGGGGGACCTTTGGAAGGTCGGTGTGCGATTTCACGAGGTCGATCGCGGCGAGAAGGACGGCGTACGCAAGGTTGGCGTCCTTCGCCAGGGCATCCCGGTCCTGCCGGCCCGGCCGAGCAAGGATCTCCCTCGCGCTGAGGAGCAGCTCGTGAGCCGTGAGGAGGCTCGCGGGGTCCAGGACCTTCCCGCCGGGATTCCGGACGAACTCCTCGGTCTCCGCAAGGTCCTGACGGAGCGACGCCACGAGAGAGCGCAGCGTCTCCTCGGGGACGGTCCGCGGGTCGAGAACGAGCGGCAGGATGGCACCGTCCAGGAGCCGAGGACGGCGTCTCAGGGATTAGCGTTTCGTCCCACGGGGGGAGCCGATACCCTACGGGAGGCGGCGTTTCGTTCGCTTCTTGAGGGGGGTCGTCGTCGAGATCATGGCAGACGTTACCCCAACCCCCCACCGACCGCGATCCTCGTCGAGCATCTAGAACCCGACCGGCCGGACGCCCGGTCCCCGTCGTCCGCGCCGCGCGAATGCGGGAATCAGCGCAGCTTGGCGTCGAAACGCCACTCGGGAGCGCCTTCCGTACCGGTCACTTCTAGCTGCGGGAGCGCCCGTTCCCCGCTCGGGTCCCACACAATCTCCGCCCCGTTCCACCGGGCCTCGAGCAGGGGATAGAGCCGGTCGCGAAGGCCGGCGATCGGCGCACGGTCGAGGACGTAGGAAAGGAAACCTTCCCCGATCATCCGGACGGACTCGGGCTCGTTGAACCCTCGCGACTCGAGGTAGAACACCTGCTCGGTGTCGACCGGGTGGACGGACGTCGAGTGGGTCGCCTTCACGTCTCGGCAAAGGATCTCGAGGATCGGGATCGTGTCCGAGCGGGCGCCCTTCGAGAGGAGCATCGCGTGCTCGGAGATGAAGCTCAGCGTCCTTCGGGCGGGGTGCTCGATCCGAACCAATCCGCGGCTCATCCCCCGGGCCTGGTCGGTGAAGACGCCCCGCGTGATCGATTGGCCGTGGGTGTCGGTCCCGGTGTGAGTAAGGTGGACCGAGCTGTCGAACGACTGGTCGTGGGACCCGTAGAAGATCTGGAGATCGTCGACCGCGGAACCCGCTCCGGCGAGGGTCGTCGAGTTCCGGATCTTCGAGCGGAACCCGCCGAGACCACCCCAGAACCAGGCGAGCCGGGCGCCCGGCCCGAGGGTCGCCGTGCGTTGCTGGAGCGAGACCGCCCTGAGGTCAGGCGCGTGCACCGTGAGGACGACGCACTTCGCTCGCTCCTCTAGGCCGATCTCCGTGCTGGAGGAGGCCAATCGCTGCCCGCCGGGCTCGGCCACTGTGCTGTAGGTCTCCTCGGTGACCAGGAGCTGCGAGTCGGTACCGGCGCGAATCGTCCGGCGGATGCTGAGCGACTGGTGGGCCTGCGAGAGGAGGGTGATGTCCTGAAGTCGGATCGGAACGGAGAGCCCGTTCGGGACGTCGAGACGATACCCTCGATTCAGGAGAGCGGTCGACAGGGCGGCGAGCCGGTCCACCGGCTCCTCCGCGCTCGGCAGGAACGCTTCGGCGGCCTCCGGGCCTTCCTTCCAGATCTCGGGCAGGGTCTCGAGTCGGACCCCGGCATCGCGAAGTTCGGGGGGGAGGTGCACGCGCGTGCCCGCTGCGTCGTGGACGGTCCGGATCGCTCCCGGGATCGGCTTGGGGATCGGGACGGCGGGGCCGGCGCGGACGGAGTCGATCCCCGAGAGGTCAACGTTCGTGAAGTAGCCGTACCCCCGGTAGAGCGGGTTCGGCTCGAGCGGCAGCTTGAGGAACCGGTCGAAAGCGTCTTCCCGTCGCCGCGCGAACGGCGCCGGATCGGCGAGAGCCGCGGAGAGGTCCCGGACCTGGGTGGGCGAGACCCACTCGGCCGGACGGACGATGGCGGCGGCCATTGGATTTACGCACCGATAGGTGTTTATAACTTGAACGAGGGTTGGCGTTCGAGAGCCACCCGAGGGAGGATGAGAGGACGGTCTTCGCCTTCGCTTTATACCGGGGAAAGGTTTCGACGTCTCGGTATCAACGATGGCCTACGACATGTACCAAGAGGTCATCCTCCAGCACTACCGCCACCCGAAGAACTTCGGTCCTCTGGAGGGGGCGGACTTCGTCGGGGAGGAGTCGAACCCGCTCTGCGGGGATCACATCACGATGCGCCTCAAGGTCGACCCGACGTCCCACAAGATCGACGCGGTCCGGTTCGAAGGGGATGGGTGCGCGATCAGCGTCGCCTCCACGTCGATGCTCACCGAGAAAGTGACCGGTCTCACGGTCGAGGAGGCCGAGACGCTGAGCCGGGACGAGGTGATCCAGCAGCTCCACATCCCGCTTTCGCCGGTGCGCCTCAAGTGCGCGCTCACGGGCTACGCGGCCCTTGGGCGCGCGCTGCACCCGGGCGAGGTCGACGCCGACGTGTGAGACGCACCGGAGGCGCTCCGTGTCGGTCCGGCGATCGCGGGGAGCGCGGAGGATCCACGCTGGACGACGTCGTCCGGCCGGACGGGCATGATCGTCGTCGACCCCGACGTCTGCGTCCTCTGTGGCCTGTGCACGGGGGTCTGCCCCCCGAACGCCCTCGAGCTCACCCCGACCCGGCTCGAGGTGCTCCCCCACTGCACCGAATGCGGATGGTGCGTTCCGTACTGCCCTGTCGGGGCGATCTCGGGGGGCCGGAACGTCCGCCGTCGGGGGCGCTCCGATGACTAGTCGGGGCGCCCGACCTGCTGCCGACGCGCCGCGCGTCCTGCTCGTCGACCCGTACGTCGCACGGGAAGACCCGATGGAAAGGAAGTTCGTCGAGCTCTACCCCTCCCTCGGACTCCTGACGCTCGGCGCCTACCTGCGCGGGCACGGTGTGGAGGTCTCGATGGTCGACCTCACCTTCGAACGCGACGCACGGTCGGTCGACCGGGCGATCCGAACGTTCCGGCCGGACGTCGTCGGTGTCCACACGAAGACCCTTACCTCGGAGCGGGCGTTCGAGATCGCTCGATCCGCGAAGGCAGCGGGCCTTCTTTCGATCGCCGGTGGCCCGGACTCGGCCACGCGCCCCGGCCTCTATCTCGAAGCGGGATTCGACGCGGTCGTCCCCGCGGAGGGGGAGGCGGCGCTCGTCGACATCGCCCATCGGGTCCACGACGGGGGACCGATCGCCCGCCTCGCGGGGGTCGTCGTCCGGGAGGGAGATCGGTTGGTGCGGGGTCCGGCGCGTCCGTTCCTGGCCAACCTCGACGATCTCCCCCTCCCCGCGTGGGACCTGGTCGACATGGAAGGCTACCTTTCGCGCTGGCAGAAGGAAACCGGCGAGCGGCGCGCCGCGGTCCTCACGTCTCGGGGCTGTCCGTTCGATTGCTCCTGGTGCTCGAAGCCGACGTTCGGCCGCACCTTCCGGCAGCAATCGCCGGAGCGGGTCGTCGAAGAGCTCGTCGAGCTCCAACGACGCTACCGGGTCGACTACGTCCGGTTCTGCGACGACGTCTTCGGCGTCTCGAGAGGCTGGCTCGAACGGCTCCTCGACAGGATGATCGAGGACGACCTCGGCCTGCGGTTCGAATGCCTCGCACGGGTCGACCTCCTCAAGCCTGACCTCCTCGAGCGGATGCGGGCGGCCGGTCTCGCGCGGGTCTACGTTGGCGTCGAGTCCGGCAGCCAACGGATGCTCGACGTGATGAACCGCGGCACGAAGCTGGCGCAGGTCGAGCGAACGGCGGCGGCGCTCCGCGAGGCGGGGATCCGACAGTTCTGGTTCCTCATGCTCGGCTACCCCGGCGAGACGATGGAGGACATCGAGGCCACGCTTCGCCTGTTCCGGCGTTTCAGCCCCGAGGAGTACTCGGTCTCGATCGCGGTCCCGGTCCCCGGGACGCGCTTCTACGACAAGGTGAAGGGCACGCTACGTCGCGCTGCCTCCCCGTCCCGACGCGCCGGGGGCTCGAGCCTCCTTTTCGAAGCCGCGTACGACGAGCACCTCTACCGGTGGGAGCAGGCCCGCTTCGGTCTCGAGGCGGCCCTCGGGAAGGCACGGCGAAGGTTCCAGCCGCGGGTCGTCGAGAAGATCGGGCGCGTCGCGGACCGGTTCCACGAGGAGGTCGCGACGCCGCTTCTCGCGGGCAAGAGGCCCGTGCCGCGCCCGGTCCGCCCCCGCTAGGACGGGTCGACGCGCGGGTGCACCGGGCACGGCCGCTTCAAGCGGCAGAACCGGCACTTCTCCCTCGGAACGGGAGGGATCGGTTTCCGTAGGCGGCCGTACTTGCGGCGTGGCATCGTGGCGTTCAACGCGGCAGGCGCCGAGAGCTTTTCAGCCTGACCGCAAACCCGTGGGGGTCCCGCGGCGAGGCATGCCTTTACGGTCGCGGGAGATGGGGAGCGGCGATGGCGCTGCCGGGGCGCGCCACTCCCGAAGGCACGCAGCGGTTTCGAGAACGGTCCGTGAAGGACCGAGCCCTTCCCGCCGAGCACTTTCGGGAGGCCCACGGGGGGCTTTCGCTCAGCTCGATCGGTCTGGGGACGTACATCGGCGCCCCGGACGGGCCGACCGACCTGGCCGTGACGGAGGCGGCCACGATCTGCCTTTCGTCCGGTCGGGTGAACGTCCTCGACACGGCGATCAATTACCGCTACCAGCGGGCCGAGCGCAGCCTCGGGAAGGCGATCCAACGGCTGGTCTCGAAGGGAGACCTCGCCCGGGACGAGGTGTTCGTGGCCACGAAGATCGGCTACCTCGCCCCCGACTCGGAATCGAGCATCCCGGCCGATCGTTGGGTCGAAGAGGAGCTCGTCCGCACGGGCGTTCTCGACCCCGCGGACATCGCGAGCGGGTCCCACGCGATGAGCCGATCGTATCTCGTCGACCAGTTCGATCGCAGCCGCAAGAACCTGGGCCTGGCGGCCGTCGACCTCCTGTACGCTCACAATGCCCCCGATGCCCAGATCCCCGCGGTCGGTCGGGAGAAGTTCGGCGAGCGGCTGGAGGAAGCGTTCGGGCTGTTCGAAACGTTCCGGGACGCGGGGACGTTGGGCTCGTACGGCATCGCGACGTGGGAAAGCCTGCGCGCGCCCCCGAACGCTCCCGGGTACTTCTCGCTCGAATCGGCGGTCCGGACGGCCCGCAAGGTCGGAGGCGAAGACCACGGCTTCCGTTTCATCCAGTTCCCGTTCAACCTCGCCATGCCCGAGGCCTGGACCGTCGCGAACCAACCGGTCGACGGAACCCTTCACCCGATCCTTGCCGCGGCCCCGAAGCTCGGCCTCGGGTGCTTTACGAGCGTCCCGCTCCTTCAAGGGCGTCTCGCGCGCACCGGACCCCGCCGTCACGGTTTCTCGGCCGCCCAGACCGCATTGCAGTTCGCTCGCTCCGCCCCCCGAACCCTCGGTCCGCTCGTCGGCCAGAAGGGATCCGACCACCTTTCGGAGAATCTCGAGGTCGCGTCGCAGAAGCCGTGGGATGCGTCGACGTTCGAGTCGCTACTTCGCTCGGCGCGCGTCGGCTGAGGGGCCTGAAACGAGACAACGGGACCGGTGGGGAGAAGGGGCCTTCCCAGGGTGCGCTCCGGTGTGATCGGGTGAGGGTCCGGAACTTGGCCCGTCAAGTCGTAGGTCGTGAGACAACGGCCCCTTACGGAAGAGCCTCCGGACGGGACGGGGCCGCCTGCCCCCTGCGCGGTACCGGCTCGTCGCCGTCGGCCGGTTCGGCCCTTCCATCCCGGCCGGGCGGCGTGAGCCCGAGTTCGGGCTCGCCACTCCCAGCGGTTCCTTCCGGCGGGTCCCCCTGCAACAAGACCGTCGACCGGCCTTCCGTCTTCACGACCCGGAGGCTCCGGTCCGCGATCGACATCAACTGAGTCTCGTGCGAGACAACGATCACCTGGGGCAACCCGAGCTCCTCGAACAGCTCCCCCATCCGGATCATCTGCTCGGAGGAGAACCCGTCCGTAGGCTCGTCCAGGATGAGCGTCTCGAGGCGGACCGCGCCGAGCGACCGGACCACCGAGGCGAGCGCCAGTCGGAACGCGAGGGCGAGGCTCGTTCGTTCCCCTCCGCTCAGCGCCTCGGCGGGCGTCGGTTCGCCCTCGATCGCCACCTCGGGCGTGAAGTCGGGGTTCGTTCGTGCCACGAGGCCGGCGTCGTCGACCAGGGATGCGAAGTAGCGTGAGAACTCCCGGTCGAACGACGCTTGGGCGTGGGCCAGCACGTCGCGTTCCATCGCGAGCACGTGGAGCCGGAACGGGCCCGCGACCCATTCGGCCTTCCGGTCGTAATCGGCCCCTCGGTCGACCGCGGCCGCCCTCTCCGAGCGGCCCTTCTCGGCGAGCGTCGCGCGGCGGAGTTCGCCGTCCAAGCGCGTGTCGGTGCGGACCAGGGCCGCGCGGTCGTCGCTCCGCCGCGACTCCGCGTCGCGGAGCGCTGCTTCCGCGCTCGCGAGGTCGGCCGCCACCGCCTCCGCCCCCGAGAGCCGCTCGCGCAGGAACGCGATCCGGCGTGCCCTTTCGCGACGACGCGCCCCCACGACCTCGATCTCCTTAGCAAGGCGTTCGACCTCCGACGCGAGGGCCGCCACCGTGGCCGTGGCCGACCTCGCCCTCTCTTCGGCCAGCGTTGCCCGCTCGACCGCCGCCCGGCGGAGGGACGCCGTCGCTTCCTTCTCCTCCGCGACGCCGCGCAGTCGAGCGCTTTCGTCCTCTACCGGGCGGAGCCTCTCGACCTCGGTACGGGCCGCAGCCGCCTGAGCGCTCGCCTCCACGCTCGCGGACTCTGCGGACCCAACGGAAGTCTCGCGCCGGGCCAGGGTCTCGCGGGCCGTCGCCCGATGAGCCTCGAGCGTCTTCCAGCGTTCGTGGACGCGTTCGAACCGCTCGCGGGCTCGTCGGGCGTCCTCGAGGTGGGCGATCGTCTCGGCAGAAGCGACGCGCGACTTCTCCGCGCTCGCGAGCTTCTCGACGGCCTCCGTGCGGTGAGGGGCAAAGTCCGCCGGTCGGACGGACTGATGACAGGTCGGGCAGACGCCGGCGCCCAGGAGCTCGTCGATCCGGCCGACGGCGCTCCGGGCCCCTGCGACCTCCTCGAGGATCCCCCGTTCGGCCGCCCGGGCTTCGACGAGCCGCCGATCGATCTCGGAGACGTCGAGCGGCGTCGGAGCGGTGGGTTCCCGGGAGGGTCCTTCGGCGAGCGTCTTCTCAAGTTCGATCGAGGCCTCGTCCCGTTCCCGTCGCGCCCGCTCGAGAAGCCCGACGGAGTCGACGGCTCTTCGTTCGGCGGCCAGCCCCTCGGCCCTCGCTACGGCCAGGCGTTGGAGCTCGTGCGCGTGCCGGTCGAGCGCCGCGCGCACCGCGAGGAGCTCCCGCTCTGCCTCGTCCAACCCTCTCCGTGCCTCGGGGAGCCCCAGGCTCGCGATCCGAGCCTCCTCGGCCTCCGACCGGCGGCGATCGAGATCCCCCGCTCGCTCTTCGCGAAGCCGGGTGCGTTCGGCCAAGCCCCGGTCGTCCGCGGTCTCTTCCTGGGTCAGGCTCTCCGCCTCGCGACGATCGGCCTCGAGCTCCTGGCCCTTCACCTGAAGCGTGGCGAGTCGCTGGGACGCCTTCTCCACGACCTCCGTTCGGGCCGCGATCTCCTTCTCGAGCGTCGCGCGGTCGATCCGAAGTCGGTCCGCCTCCCGTACGGCGTCCGCGAACTCGGCGTCCCAGTGGGCCAGCCGGTCGGCCTCTTCCCGGGCGTGCCGGGCCCCAGCGCGAAGGTCCGCGGCGAACAGCTGGGCGTTCTCCGCGGCGGTCCTGTACCGTTCCACTCCGAGCGCCTTGCGCACCGTCTCGAGCCGTTCCTGAGGCCGAGCGGAGAGGATGTCGCGCATCCGTTCCTGCGGGACGTAGATCGCCCATCGCCAGAGGTCGGAATGCGCCTGAGGGTTCGGGCTGTCGGGGAACCCGAGGAGCTCGATGACGCGCTGACGGACCTCGGTGGCGGAATACGAGGTAGGCGTGCCGTCCTCGCGGAAGACGATCTTCTCGGGTTCGTAGAGCTCGCGCCCTCGGCGGCGCACGCGGCGGAGCCGGCGAGCGATGTCGTAGGAGTGGCTTTCGTCCTCGAAGCGGACCGCGACCTCGGCATGCGCGGCGCCGTGGCGCACCAGGTACGCCGCGTCGAGCTCGGCCGCCCCGAACAGCGCCATCTCGATCGCGTAGAGCAGGCTCGTCTTGCCCGCGCCCACGTCCCCGACGATGAGGGTCGTGCCGGGGCCGAAGTCGACCCGGGCCGACGTGTAGCTCCGGATGTTGGAGAGCTCGAGCCGACGAAGCTGCACGCGACCCACCCCCTACGCGGGTCGTTCGGCCCGGAGCCCGAGCGCCTGTCGCGCGGCTTCGAGTCGCATCGCCTCGTAGTCCGCTCGCGCCTCGCCCTCGGCCTTGGGCACGCCCAGCTCGCGCACGAGGTCGCGCACGACCCGCTCGCCGCGGGGCCCCGCGAGCCACGGAGCATCCAGGCGGGTCTCCGCGAGAAGCGCCTCGACCTCGCGCGTCTCGATGTCGGTCTCGTCGCCACGAAGGGATCCCTCGGTCGCCGGTCCTACGAGGTCGCGAACGTCCCAGGTGACGGCCCCGCCCTCGGAGGTCGCGGCACGAGCGACCTCGGTCAGGGAGAGCCCGGCGACCCCGCCTTCGGCGAGCGTCCCGTGGACCTTCGGAAAGACGAGGGCCGCGGGTCCCTTCTCCTCGACCAGCGCCCGCTCGAGCTCCGCCCGGGCCTCCTCGACGGTCTTCCCCGAAACGTCGATGTCGACGAGACGGATCCGGTCCGGCGGGGCCGTGTCGACGAACTCGACGGAGCTTCGTCCCCCCTCGACCGTGACGATTGCGATTCCCTGGTGGGTGCGGCCCGCGACCGCGTTCTCGAGGTCGGTCCGGCTCGTTCCGAAGACCGCTCCGGGGTTCACCAGGAGGCCTCCGCCGGGCCCCTCGCCCTCGTACGTGAAATGGATGTGGCCCCCCGCGTAGTAGTCGCACGCCGACGGCAGGTCATCGCGTCGGATCCCTCGGATGTGCTCCTTGAGGCCGGCGGGGAGGTACTCCTCGACCGCGGCGTGGAACTGGAAGATCCGGTACCCGGGCTCGGCCGAGAACGCCTCGGAATCGACCGCCCGGAAGTACTCACGGTCGAGCCCGTGCGACCGGCCGGAGATCCCGGCGATCCTGGCACCGGTCCCCGGATCGATCAGGAACGGGAGCGTCCACCGGGTGCCCTCGGTCCGGACCGCCTCGGGAGCGACCTTCACGAAGACGCCTGCGGCCGCGAGCACGTCGAGCCAGCTCGTCCGATGCGCGACGTAATCGTGCGAGCCGTAGATTGCGTAGACCCGCCGCCCCTGGTCGACCAGCCGCTTGAGCGCCGCGGCGACCGGAGCGACCTCGGTCGGGTCGGGGACCGGGGTGTGGAACAGGTCGCCGGAGATGAGGAGGAAGTCGGCCGACCGCTCCTCCACGACGGCGAGGGCCCGGAGCACGCTCTCCCGAAGGGCCGCACGGACCTTGGGCGCCCGGGGCCACGCTCCGACGTGCGCGTCGGCAAGGTGGGCGAAGACGAATCGGTCCGCCACTCCCGAACCCCCTACCGGGACGAACGGCCCGCTTCGGCGGGGCGCTGCCCTTCGGGGTTGGAGGGTGGGCTCGAGAGCCGTTTCGCCATCGCCGCGAGGAGGCCGGCGCCGGCTCCCATGGCGAGGAGGCCGACTAGGAGCAGGTCGTCGGAGGCCGGGGGCGGGGCCGCTCCGGCGGGGGTCCGGAGCGCGACCGGGGGCGGAGCGCCGGGCGATGCGGCACTCGCTCGGAGGGCCGCGATCCGGGCGAGCTCGCTGTTCCGCAGCATTCCCTGCATCAGGCCGAACAGCTCGGTCGCTTCTTCCATCGTGATCTCGCGGTTCCGCAGTCGCCCCAGGAGGTGGGCGTATCGCGCATTGCGTTGGGCGTCGGAGGAGGGCTCGGGCGGAGCGCCGGTGGACATGGTTCCGGACGGGCTCACGCCTCAGCCCCTCTTGAAGGGATAGGGGTACTTCCCCGTGCGGCCTAGGCGTTATAGCGACCTCGGACCTCTCGCACGCGATGGCGGATTCCTCCACTACGGGCGGCGGTCAGTCGACCGACGATAAGGACCGGCACCTCCACGTCAGGGTCGCGGACGACAAGAGCTCGATCTTCGATCTCATCACCGAGTACCTGCAAGCGTCCGGGAAGACCCCGGACTGGTACTGGCGCACGGCGGGCCGCCTCGAGGGGAACGACGCCGATAACCTCGAGGAGCTGCTGTCGAGCGCCTTCGAGGCGGGCGCGTTCATCGCCCACGACCACCCTCAGGACCTCGAGTTCCTCTGGGTCACCGAAGAGGAGTGCGAAAAGGAGCGGAAGCGCGAAGAGCGCGGGGAAGCGCGCGAGGCGGCGAAGAAGGAGCGCTCGAGCCTTCCGCACTACGCCTAGGGCGGGTCGCCGCGTCGCGCCTTCAGCGGCGCTCCACGACCCGACGATCGCTCATCACGTACCGAGGCTCACCAGGCAGGGCCCCGGTCCGGTCGCGGCGGGTCGAACCGCCCTACGGCTTCTTCTTCGACTTGCAACCGCACGTGTCGCACATGGTGCGCTACCTCGGTGGGGCACTGCGACGAAGGTTAATGAGATTCCCCCGGGGGGGTCAAGCATCCCCGAGACGTCGCGGACTCCGCGAGCCTCGGAGATCCGGCCCGACGCGGGCGTTTAGATCCCGTGGCCGGGTAGGATCGCGTGGGCAACGATCAGCGCGATGAAGAGGATCGAGATCGTGTTGACGACCTTGATGAGGGGGTTGATCGCCGGACCCGCGGTGTCCTTGGTCGCGTCGCCCACGGTGTCGCCCACGACAGCGGCCTTGTGCGCATCGGAATGCTTCCCTCCGAAGTGACCGCTCTCGATGAACTTCTTCCCGTTGTCCCAGGCTCCGCCACCCGTCGTCATCATGATCGCGAGGGGGAATCCTGAGAGGATGACCCCGAGGAGGAGCCCGGCGAGGGCCACGGGGCCGAGGAGGAACCCGACCGCGAGCGGGGTCACCACCCCGATGATCGCGGGGACCGCGAGCTGGCGCAGCGCGGTCAGGGTGACGAGATCGACGCACCGGCCGTACTCGGGGGTGCCCGTCCCGTCCATGATCCCCGGGATCTCCTTGAACTGGCGGCGCACCTCGAAGACGATCGCCTGGGCCGCGACCCCGACGGCGTTCATCAGGAACGACGTGAAGAAGAACGGGAGGATCGCGCCGACGATGAGCCCCGCGACCACGAGCGGATTGTCGACCGTCAGGAGGGCGGTGAACTGCGTCCAGGTGTGGCCTCCGCCCCACTGCTGCGCGGCAGCGAACGTGTAGGCGGCGAACAGCGCGAGCGCGGCCAGGACCGCGGAACCGATCGCATAGCCCTTCGTGACCGCCTTGGTCGTGTTGCCGACGGCGTCGAGCGGGTCGGTGACGGCGCGCGCCTCCGGCGGCAGCCCCGCCATCTCCGCGATCCCTCCCGCGTTGTCGGTGATCGGGCCGAACGCGTCGATCGAGATGATCATCCCCGTCACGGCCAGCATGCTCGCCGCGGAGAGCCCGATCCCGTAGAGGCCCTCGGCGGCGATCGGCGGCTGGGTCCACCCCTGCCAGCCCGCGGCGACGTAGCTCACGAGCATGGCGACGACGATCACGAGGCCGGAGATGAAGACCGATTCGAGGCCGACCGAGAGTCCGGTGATGACGGTCGGACCCGCTCCGGCCTGGCTCGATTCCGCGATCCGGTGCACGGGCGAGAACTTGGAGCTCGTGTAGTAGTCGGTCAGGATCACGATGAAGATCATCACGAGGAGCCCCGCGACCGTCGCGACGAAGAACCCAACGTTCCCCCCCATCAGCGTCTGATCGAGGACGTAGAGCCCCGCGACCCCGACGGCGGTGGTGGCGCCAAGCCCCTGATAGAGCGCGCCCATGATCGATCCGCCGGCGCGCATGCGAACGAAGACGGTCCCGACCAGCGTCGCGACGATCGCCCACGCGCTGATCACGAGCGGGTAGACGATCGCGTCGGGGTACCGGACTCCGAAGTTGAACTGGGAGATGATCGGGTTGTGCTCGATGAGGTATGCGAGGAGCATCGCGCTCACGGCCGTGACGATGTACGTCTCGAACAGGTCGGCCGCCATTCCCGCGCAGTCGCCGACGTTGTCGCCGACGTTGTCCGCGATGACCGCCGGGTTCCTGGGGTCGTCCTCGGGGATGCCGGCCTCCACCTTGCCGACGAGGTCGGCCCCGACATCGGCACCCTTCGTGTAGATCCCGCCGCCGACACGCGCGAACAGGCTCATCAGGGAGGCTCCGAACAGGAGCCCGACCATCGAAAGGACGTTGCCTCCGAACGCGACGTAGAAGCCGACCAGCTCGAGGAGCGCAAGACCGGCGACCGAGAGGCCCGTGACGCTCCCCCCACGGAACGCGTAGCGCATCGTGACCCCGAGGTCGCCCCCTCGAGCCTTCGCGGCCGTCCGCACGTTCGCGCGGACGCTCACGAGCATGCCGACGGCGCCGGCCAGCGCGCTCCCCGCAGCACCGAAGAGGAAGCCGACCGCCAGTCGGGGCCCGTCCGAGGTGATCCCGAAGGCGAAGGCGATGACGACCGTCAGCACGGCCGCCACCGCGAACACCAGCGTGTACTCTCTTCGGAGGAACGCGATCGCTCCTTCCTGGATCGCTCGAGCGATCGAGCGCATCTTCTCGTCACCCTCGTCCTCGCGGA
>Ga0187815_10000402_pt1 | contig 20947 bp, 20 predicted proteins | sample NC_S_5_FD_132962 | JGI IMG/M metagenome (GOLD analysis project Ga0187815, IMG submission 132962) | Wetland sediment microbial communities from Neuse River Estuary, North Carolina, USA - ASW-S_5 | ecosystem: Environmental > Aquatic > Freshwater > Wetlands > Sediment | place: USA: North Carolina...
CGGCGCAGCTGGTGGCGGGCGCGGCGCTGGCGGTGGTGATCAGCCTGGGTTCGGTGGGCCTGCCGGGGCAGGTCACCTTCATGGCGACGAACCTGCCGGTGGCGCAGGCCATGGGCGTGCCGGTGGCGCCGCTGGGCCTGATGCTGGCGGTGGACGCGCTGCCCGACGTGTTCGCCACGCTGGGCAACGTCACCGCCGACCTCACCGTGACCAGCGTGGTGGCGCGGCAATCGCGGCATGACGCGGCAAACGAGGCGCGCGTGCCGGAGGCGGCCGGCGGGCAGTAGCGCCCAGGGGGCCATCGCATGATGGCAGGCGCGCGGCGCGGCGGTCGTGGACAAATGGCCGGCTATATACTGTGAGGCCGCGGTGCCCGGTGCGCCGTCCCGCCTGCAGGTACGCCATGCTGCTGATGATCGACAACTACGACAGCTTCACCTTCAACCTCGTGCAGTACCTGGGCGAGCTGGGGCAGGAGGTGAAGGTGGTGCGCAACGACGCGCTGGACGTGGCCGGCATCCGCGCGCTGAAGCCCGCGCACATCATGATTTCGCCGGGTCCGGGCACGCCGGACGACGCGGGCGTGTCGCTTGCCGTGCTGCGCGAGCTGTCGGGCGAGATCCCGGTGTTCGGCGTGTGCCTCGGCCACCAGGCGATCGGCCAGGCCTTCGGCGGCAAGGTGATCCGCGCCAAGCGCATCATGCATGGCAAGACCTCGCCGGTGCGCCATCGCGGCCAGGGCGTGTTCGCGGGCCTGCCCGACCCGTTCGAGGCCACCCGCTACCACTCGCTGGTGGTGGAGCAGGGTTCGCTGCCGGACTGCCTCGAAGTCACCGCATGGACGGAAAATCCCGACGGCTCGCTCGACGAGATCATGGGCCTGCGCCACAGGACGCTGCCGGTGGAGGGCGTGCAGTTCCATCCCGAGTCCATCCTTACCCAGCACGGCCACGACATGCTGGCGAACTTTTTGGGCCTGCCGCGGCGGAAGCTGGCGGCATGAGCGGGCGCGCGATCACCATCACGCCGCAGGAAGCCCTGCAGCGCACGATCGAGCACCGCGAGATCTTCCACGACGAGATGATCGCGCTGATGCGCCAGATCATGGCGGGCGAGGTGAGTCCGCTGATGACCGCGGCGATCGTCACCGGCCTGCGTGTGAAGAAGGAAACGGTGGGCGAGATCACCGGCGCGGCGCGGGTGATGCGCGAACTGGCGCAGAAGGTGCCGGTGGCGGGCGACGACGCGCACCTGCTCGACATCGTCGGCACCGGCGGCGACGGCGCCAGCAGCTTCAACATCTCCACCGCCTCCATGTTCGTCGCCGCGGCGGCGGGCGCGCGCATCGCCAAGCACGGCGGCCGCAGCGTGTCGTCGAAATCCGGCAGCGCCGACGTGCTGGAAGCGCTGGGTGCGCGGATCGACCTTGCGCCGGCGCAGGTGGCCGAGTGCCTGGCCGAGACCGGCATCGGATTCATGTTCGCGCCGAACCACCATCCGGCGATGAAGGTGGTGGCGCCGGTGCGCAAGGAGATGGGCGTGCGTACCCTGTTCAACATCCTGGGCCCGCTGACCAATCCCGCCGATGCGCCGAACATCCTGATGGGCGTGTTTCATCCCGACCTGGTCGGCATCCAGGTACGCGTGCTGCAGCAGCTCGGCGCGCGGCGTGCGCTGGTGGTCTGGGGCCGCGACGGCATGGACGAGATCTCGCTGGGCGCGGCCACCCTGGTGGGCGAGCTGAAGGACGGCGTGGTGCGCGAGTACGAGGTCGAGCCGGAGGATTTCGGCCTGGCGATGGCGTCCAGCCGCAATCTGCGCGTGGCCGACGTGGCCGAGTCGAAGGCGATGCTGGAGCAGGCGCTGGACGGAGGGCGCGGCGTGCCGCACGACATCGTCTGCCTCAACGCGGGCGCGGCGCTGTACGCGGCAAACGTGGCCGACTCCATCGGCGCCGGCATCGGGTTGGCGCGCGCCACGATTGCCAGCGGCGCGGCCCGTGCGAAAATGCAGGCCTTCGTGGCGGTGACGAAACGGCTGGCCGGCGGGCTGTGATAGCTTGACGGCGTGACGACACACCCGTCGCCACGATGCCCCCGCCCCCAGCATCCGCCTTTGCCATGACCGACATCCTCAACCGCATCCTCGCCCGCAAGGCGGAAGAAGTGGCCGAACGCCAGTCACGGCTGCCGCTGGCCGAACTGGCCGCGCGCATCCCCGACCTGCCCGAGACGCGCGGCTTCGCCGCGGCGATCGAGGCGAAGATCAACGCAGGCCAGCCGGCGGTGATCGCCGAAGTGAAGAAGGCCAGCCCGAGCAAGGGCGTTATCCGCACCGACTTCGACCCGGCGGCGATCGCGAAGAGCTACGCGAAAGGCGGCGCCGCCTGCCTTTCGGTACTCACCGACAGCGACTTCTTCCAGGGCAGCGAAGCCTTCCTGCAGCAGGCGCGCGACGCCTGTTCGCTGCCGGTGCTGCGCAAGGACTTCATCATCGACCCGTACCAGGTACACGAGGCGCGCGCGATCGGCGCCGACTGCGTGCTGCTGATCGTGGCCGCGCTGGACGACGACGTGCTGCTGCAGCTTTCGCTGCAGGCTGCCGAGCTGGACCTCGACGTGCTCTGCGAGGTGCACGACGAAGAGGAGCTGGAGCGTGCGCTGGCGCTGCCGGTGCCGCTGATCGGCGTCAACAACCGCAACCTGCGCAACTTCGAGACCTCGCTGGAGACTTCGCTGGCGCTGCAGGAATTGATGGAATACGACCGCATCCTGGTTGCGGAGTCCGGCATCCGCACGCCCGAGGACGTGGCAAGGCTGCGCGAAGGCGGCATCCACGCCTTCCTGGTCGGCGAGGCGTTCATGCGCGCCGAGGATCCGGGCAGCGAACTGAAGCGGCTGTTCGGCACGAAATAATGCACACGGAACCAGGGGACATGGCGCCGCCCGCCGCGGCGGGTGATGACGTGCAAGCCCAGCGCGTGGTGCTGTTCGACTTCGACGGCGTGCTGCTGCACGGTGACGCGTTCTACCTCTTCGTCCGCAGCCGCTACGCCCGCTCCTGGCTGCGCAAGCTGCTGGTGCTGCCCTGCCTGCCGTGGCTGCTGCTGCAACTGCCGTTCTCGCGCCGGCGCGCCGCGCGCACCCTGGTGCATGCCGCGCTGTTCGGCACCGGCGAGCAGAGCTACCGGGCGCAGGCGCGCGCCTATGCCGCCGAACTGGTGCAGCGCTCGCGCCTGTTCAACCGCGACGCCCTGCGTGCGCTGCGCCGCCACCAGCAGGCCAGCGATCGCGTGATCGTCGTCACCGGCTGCGAACAGGCGCTGGTGGGCGGCATCCTTGAACAGCTGGGCCTGGGCGACGTGGAGCTGCTGGCCTCGCGCCTGCGGCCGGGCTGGTCGGGCATGCGCACCGGCTTCCACAACGTCGGCGCGAACAAGCTGAAGGCGCTCGCCGGCCACGGCGTCACCGCGTGGCAGCTCGCCTACAGCGATTCGCTGATGGACGTGCCGATGCTGAAGCCCGCAGCCGAGCCGGTGCTGGTCAATGGCACGCCCAAGCTGTGCAAGCGGATGGACGCCGCGCTGGGCCGCGTGGTCGGCCGCGTCGAGTGGCGTTGATGCACCCACACCGTCCGCGTTGAGCGTAGCCCGCGCAGCGGGCGGAGTCGAAGCGCCGTGCCTGGCCGCCCTTCGACTGCGTGCCTGCGTCGCTACGCTCAGGGTGAACGGAGAGAGGTGACCGACAGCGCCACCGCCTCCGCCACGCGTATGCCGTCCACCGCGGCCGAAAGGATGCCGCCCGCGTAGCCCGCGCCTTCGCCGGCCGGGTACAGCCCGCGGGTGTTGAGGCTCTGCAGGTCGTCGTCGCCGCGGCGCAGGCGCACCGGCGACGAGGTGCGCGTTTCCACGCCGGTGAGCATCGCGTCGGGCAGCGCGTAGCCGCGGATCTGGCGGTCGAAGGCGGGGATCGCCGCGCGGATCGCCGCCACCGCGTAGTCGGGCAGCGCGGTGGAGAGATCGGTGAGGTGCACGCCGGGCTTGTACGAGGGCAACACGTCGCCCAGCGCGCGCGAAGGCCGGCCGGCGAGGAAGTCGCCCACGCGCTGGCCCGGCGCGCTGTAGTCGCCGCCGCCCAGGCGGAATGCGTTGGACTCCCAGTGCCGCTGCAGCGCGATGCCGGCCAGCGGGCCTGCGCCGTAGGTTGCATAGTCGGCGGGCGCGATGTCGCAGACGATCGCCGCGTTGGCGTTGCGTTCGTTGCGCGAGTACTGGCTCATGCCGTTGGTGACCACGCGCTCCGGCTCGCTGGTGGCGGCCACCACGGTGCCGCCGGGGCACATGCAGAAGCTGTACACCGAGCGGCCGTCCGTGCCGTGGTGCACCAGCTTGTAGTCCGCCGCGCCGAGGATAGGGTGGCCGGCCTGCGGGCCGAAGCGCGCCTTGTCGATCAGCGACTGCGGATGCTCGATGCGGAAGCCGATCGAGAACGGCTTGGCCTCCACGTAGACGCCGCGCGCGTGCAGCATCTCGAAGGTGTCGCGCGCGCTGTGGCCCAGCGCCAGCACCACGTGGTCGCTGCGCAGCTCGCTGCCGTCGGCGAGCCGCACGCCGCGCACGTGGCGCTCGCCGCGCGCGTCGGTCTCCACCAGCAGGTCGTCCACGCGCTGGCCGAAACGGATCTCGCCGCCGAGTTCCTCGATGGTGCCGCGCATGTTCTCCACCATCGTCACCAGCCGGAACGTGCCGATGTGCGGCTTGCTGACGTAGAGGATTTCCTCCGGCGCGCCGGCCTTGACGAACTCGGCCAGCACCTTGCGGCCGTGGTGTTGCGGGTCGCGGATCTGGCTGTACAGCTTGCCGTCGGAGAACGTGCCCGCGCCGCCTTCGCCGAACTGCACGTTGGAATCGGGGTGCAGGCTGCGCTTGCGCCACAGGTCCCAGGTGTCCTTGGTGCGCTCGCGCACCGCCTTGCCGCGCTCCAGCACGATCGGGCGGAAGCCCGACTGCGCGAGGATCAGTGCCGCGAAGATGCCGCAGGGGCCAAAGCCGATCACGATGGGCCGGTGCTCCAGCTGCGCCGGCGCCTGCGCCACGAAGTGGTAGCCGGTGTCCGGCGTGGGCTGCACGTGGCGGTCATCGGCATGGCGTGCGAGCAGCGCGGCTTCGTCCGCCACGTCCACGTCCACCGTGTAGATCAGCGCGATGGCGCCGCGCTTGCGCGCATCGTAGCCGCGGCGGAACACGGTGAAGCCGCGCAACTCTCCGGGCGTGATGCCGAGCTTCGCGCGGATCGCGGCGGGCAGGGCCTCCGCAGGGTGATCCAGCGGGAGCTTGAGGTCGGTGAGGCGCAACATCGGGAGGTGGCGGTATTTCGCTCGGCGGGGAGCGGATTTTCGCAGATATGGCGCAGAAGCGTCGCGTCGGCGCGCCTTGCTCCACCTCCTTGGCGGGGCGAGGGGAGGGGCTTGCGATGAGCCCGGCCCGTCGGGCCAGGCTTGCCCTGCAGCGCCGGCGGCAAGGCGGCTCCGGACGTCCGGAACCGTCTTGAAACCTGCCGTGAATCAGCGTGTGGGGAGGTTGGCGCGGCAAACCCCTGCCGCCTCTCAGAACTTCCCGAGGAAATCCGCCTTGCCCAGCTCGGCGCCGGCCTCGCGCAGGATCGCGTACGCGGTGGTGCAGTGGAAGAACAGGTTGGGCAACACGTAGTCGAACAGGTAGGCCTGGCCCTCGAAGCGCAGCTCGCCGCTGGGGCTGTTGCGGCTGGGGAAGGCCACCGCGCGCGTCTCGCTGCCGTCGATCTGGGCGGACTGGAAGCCCTGCACGTAGGCGATCGCGTTGTCGATGCGTGCATACAGCTGGGCGAGCGTGGTTTCGCTGTCCTCGAAGGATTTCGGTTCGACCCCGGCGAGGCGGGCGCTGCCGCGGGACGCCATGTCGCAGGCGATCTGCACCTGCTTCACCAGCGGCAGCATGTCGGGGATCAGGCGCGTCTGCAGCAGCACGGCGTCGCCGACGTTCTTTGCCTTGGCGTGCGCCTCGCCCTTCTGCAGCACGTGGCGCAGATTGGCGAGTGCGCGGACGAAGACGGGGACGCTGGCCTGGTACATGGAGAGGCTCATCGGGTTTGCTCCGCGGGGTCGGGGGAAGTCATCTCGGACGCGAGCACGTCGCCGACCACCGGCTGCGCGGCATGCACCGCGGCGGCGTCGACGTGTGCCAGCGAAGGTGCGGCGCGGCGGGTGGCGCGGATCGCCACCAGGGTCGCCGCCAGCAGCAGCAGCGCGGCCAGCACGAAAGCGGCGCCCGGCAGGTGGTGTACCGGCGCGTGGTTGCTGATGAACAGCGCGAAGATGTTCGCGAACATCGCCGGGCCGAAGATGCCGGCGAGGCTGGCGAGGCTGGTCAGCGCGCCCTGCAGGCGCCCTTGCTCGTGCGGATCGACCTGGTGGGTCATCATCGACTGTGCCGGCGGCCCGGCGAGGCCGCCGAGACAGAATACCGGGATCGCCAGGAGGAACAGCCAGCTACTGGATGCGAGCCCGAATGCCAGGTAGCCCAGCACGCACAGCGACAGGCCGATGATGATCATCCGCCGCTCGCCCAGCCTGGGCATCAGCCGGCGCACCAGCACCGCCTGCACCAGGCCGCTGCACAGGCCGACCAGGCCCAGCGTGTAGCCCACCGCCTGCGGCCCCCAGCCGAAGCGGTAGTCGGTGAACAGCACGTAGGTCGAGTTGAGCGAGAACTGCGCCAGGTTGATCAGGAAGAACACCGTGGCCAGCGCGAACACCTGCGGATAGCGCCGCAGCAGCACCACCGCGCCGAAGGGATTGGCGTGGCGCCAGTCGAAGCGCGCGGCACGCCGTTCCTTCGGCAGCGATTCCGGCAGCACGAACCAGCCATAGCAGAAGTTGAGCAGCGAGAGCCCGGCGGCCACCCAGAACGGCAGGCGCAGGTGCCAGTGGCCCAGGAAGCCTCCCAGCGCCGGGCCCACGATGAAGCCGATGCCGAACGCCGCGCCGAGCATGCCGAACGCGGCGGCACGCTTCTCCTTGGGTACGATGTCGGCGATGTAGGCGTTCGCGGTGGAGAAGCTCGCCGCGCAGATGCCCGACACCGCACGGCCCAGGAACAGCAGCCACAGCACCGGCGCCAGCGCCATCACGATGAAGTCCACGCCGAGGCCGAAGCTGGAGATCAGGATCACCGTGCGCCGGCCGAACCGGTCCGACAACGCGCCCTGCACAGGGGAGAAGACGAACTGCATCGCCATGAACAGCGCACCGAACGCGCCTACCCAGACCGCAGCCTGGGCGATGCTGCCGCCGATCAGGTCGACGATCAGGTGCGGCAACACCGGGATGATGATGCCGAACGCCAGCATGTCCAGCATCACGGTGACAAAGATGAAGGCAAGGGCGGCGTGGCGGCGCGGGGCGTGGTCGGCAGGCTTGTTCATGGCACGAGTGGCGACGGCAGACGCGAAACGATAGCGCATCGCGCCGGGTCGCGGCTGGCCGGCGGCGAAACGCCGGCGGAGGGCATTGCCGTCAGCCCGGCGGCGCCGTGAGTTCCTGCGCGTCGAGGCAGCCGGTGTGGCGGCGGTCCAGCCGGTGGAACTGGCGGCGCAGGTCGGCCTGCCATGCCGCGAGCGTCACCGGCCTGCCGTGGCCGCCGGGCAGCTCGCGCGGCTCCAGCACGCCGTCGCGGTTGCTGTCCATGCGCTCGAAGCCGCGGCTCATGTACGCCACGTATTCGGCTTCGCTCACGCAGCCGTTGCCGTCGGTATCGAACTGGCGCAGGTAGGCGTTGCGCGAATCCTGCGCCGACGCGGTGAACGGCAGCAGCAACGCGAATATGGCGGCCAGGCCGGGTTGGCGCGGGGTGGTGGGCATGCGGGGCAGTGTGCGGCACGCCGTGCCGTGGCGTCGAGACTGCATGCACGCCTTGCGGAAGCCCGCGACGCGAGGGCGACGGCACTTCGCGCACTCAGACCGGCGCGCTGCCGCCGCGCAAGGCCCGGCCTTCGCGGGCTACTCCGCGGGATTCGGTTGCCGCGGCGAGGCATCGCCAAGCGCGGCGACGACGCGGTTGCGCCCGGCACGCTTGGCGTCGTAAAGCGCGCGATCCGCACGGCGGACCAGGTCGTCCACGTCGACGTCCTCCGGCCGGAACGCGGCGATGCCGGCGGAAATGGTGATGCCAGGGACACCGACATCCGGCAAGGGCTGCATCGTGGCGACGGCCACGCGCAGCCGTTCGGCCAGCGCCATGGCCTCGGCCAGGCCCATGCCCGGCAGCAAGGCGAGGAACTCCTCGCCACCCATGCGGCCCAGCACGGCCGGTGGCTGCAGCCGCCAGCGGATGGCGGCGGCCAGCGCGGCCAGCACCCGGTCACCGGTGGCGTGGCCGAATTCGTCGTTGATGCGCTTGAAGTGGTCGACGTCGATGATCAGCGCGGCCAGGGTGTTGGGACGGCTGGTTGCGCCGAACAGCCGCGCCGACTCCTCGTCCAGCGCGAGGCGGTTCAGCGTGCCGGTAAGCGGGTCGGTGCGCGCCAGCCGGTGCAGTTCGGCCTGCACCGTCTCGTTGTACATCAGCAGGAAGCCGATGCTGGCCAGCACTGGCTCCACCGCGCTGTAGATCGCCTGCGCCGCATTCGCGGGCGAGTAAGCGAGCAGCCCGGCCGCAGCGGCGGGATGGAAGGCCAGGTCGCCCAGCCGGGCGGCCCAGCCCGACAACGTGCCCAGCAGCACCAGCAGCATCACCCGCTGCGCGATCGAGCCGCCGCGGCGCAGCGCGTGGCGCAGCGGCCACGCCAGCAACAGCAGATAGGCGCCCAGCGCCAGCGAGGCGATGTAGACGCGCATGCGGTAATCGGGCACCGCCATGCCGAACCAGGCGATGCCGAGCCAGCCGGTCACGCCGATCGCCACCAGCAGCGTCCGGCGTTGCGGCGCGCCCAGCAACAGGCGCAGCGCGCGCGTGGTCTCGGCGTAGGACACCATCAGCACGCCGTTGGCGAGCACGATCGACAGCCAGTCGCTGACCTGTCCGCGCAACCCCATCAGCACCCAGCCGGCAGCCTGCAGCAGCAACACGGTGCCCCAGATGCGCAGGCTGGTTCGGGCGACGCCGGCATAGGCCCGCGTGGCGGCCAGCAGCAGCGGCGCCAGCAGCAGCGCCTGCAAGGCGCCGAACAGGGCGATGGTGGCCAGGTCGATACGCACGATGTCCGGGATGGCGGGCGGGGCCGGTATGGCGAGAGTATCCCCGGCGCGCTGCCGTTATCGGCCGCGGCACGGAAAACTCAAGAGCCTTGTTCCGCGTCCCCGGGTAGCCCGCGTTGCCCATGAACGCCTTTCAGGCGGTGTGGCGTCCCGCGGCGATGGACTCCCCCTGCCTGCCCACATCGTTCCCTGGCCAGCGCGCGAGCAGCTTCCGCCGCGGGAGATGCGCAGGCATGGAGCAGCCGCTCAGCGCACCCCGCCATGGATGCCGATGAACTGCAGGAACTCGGCGCGGGTGCGCGCATCGTCGCGGAACGCGCCCAGCATCTGGCTGGTGACCATCGACACGCCGCGCTTGTGCACGCCGCGGGTGGTCATGCACTCGTGGCTGGCATCGACCACCACCGCCACGCCGGCCGGCCGCAGGTTCTCCTGGATGCAGTGGGCGATCTGCGCGGTGAGCTTCTCCTGCACCTGGAAGCGGCGCGCATAGCCTTCCACCACGCGTGCCAGCTTGCTGATGCCGACCACGCGGTTGGTCGGCAGGTAGCCGACGTGGGCGCGGCCGATGATCGGCGCCATGTGGTGCTCGCAATGGCTTTCGAACTCGATGTCGCGCAGCACCACCATCTCGTCGTAGCCCTCGACTTCCTTGAAGGTGCGCTTGAGGTAATCGGCCGGATCCTCGGCGTAGCCGCTGAACCAGTCGCGATACGCTTTCACCACGCGCCTTGGCGTGTCCAGCAGGCCTTCGCGCGCAGGATCCTCGCCGGCCCAGCGCAGCAGGACGCGCACGGCTTCCTCGGCCTGCTCGCGGGTGACGTCGTTGGAGATGGACTCGCTCATGCGGGGCTCGCGATCATCGGGTGGGGTGCGACAGTGTAACGGCCCCGCCGTCGCGGGCGCTGCGATCGGTATGCAAAGCCCGCGGCTAGGGTCAGGCCTCGTCGTCGCCGCCAGCCTCGTCGCCCGTGGCGGCGGCGCCCAGCAGGCGCTGTGCGTCGTCCTCGGCCAGCGACTCCACGCCGCGCAGCCTGCGTTCGATCGCGCGGGTGCGCTTGCCGACCAGTTCGTCGAGGTTGTTGCGGGCGCTGTCGAGCTGCTTCTTGGCCTTGTCCAGGATCTCGCCGAACTTGCCGAACTCGTTCTTCACCGCGCCCAGCAGCTGCCATACCTCGCCGCTGCGCTGCTGGATCGCGAGCGTGCGGAAGCCCATCTGCAGCGCGTTGAGGATCGCGGTGAGCGTGGTGGGTCCGGCCACGGTCACCCGATGCTCGCGCTGCAGCGCCTCGAACAGCCCGGGGCGGCGGATCACCTCGGCGTACAGGCCCTCGGTGGGCAGGAACAGGATCGCGAAGTCGGTGGTGTGCGGTGGCGCCAGGTACTTGGTGCGGATGGTCCTGGCCTCGTCGCGCATGCGGCGTTCCAGCGCACCGGCGGCGAGCGCGGCGGCCTCGGCGTCGGCGCGCTCCTGGGCGTCGAGCAGGCGCTCGTAGTCCTCGCGCGGGAACTTCGCATCCACCGGCAGCCACACCGGCTGTTCCCGCTCGGCGCCAGGCAGGCGGATCGCGAATTCCACGCGCTCGCTGCTGCCCGGCACGGTGGCCATGTTGGACTCGTACTGGTCGGGAGCGAGCAGTTGTTCGAGCAGGGCGCCCAGCTGCACCTCGCCGAAGATGCCGCGCGTCTTCACGTTGCTCAGCACGCGCTTGAGATCGCCCACGCCGGTGGCCAGCGACTGCATCTCGCCCAGCCCGCGCTGCACCGCTTCCAGCCGCTCGGAGACCAGCTGGAACGACTGGCCCAGCCGTGCCTCCAGTGTGGTCTGCAGTTTCTCGTCCACGGTGGCACGCATCTTCTCCAGCTGCGTGGCGTTGTCCTGCTGCAGCGCTTTCAGCTGCGCCTCCAGCGTGCCGCGCACCTCGCCCATGCGCTTCTCGTGCTCGGCGCCGAGCGCGGACAGGCGCTGCTGCTGCTGCTCGCCGAAGCGGTTCAGGGCCTGTGCGAGCTCCTCGCGGCTGTGGCGCGCGTCCTCGGTCAGTCGCTGCGCCAGTGTCTGCAGGCCGGCGCCGGTGCTGTCGGTGAGTGCGGCGAGGCGCTGGCCGAAGCCGTCGATGCGTTCTGCCTGCTGGCGGGACATGCCGCCGAGCTGTTCGTTGACGTGGCCGCGGAAGCGCTCGAAGCCCTGCTGCAGTTCCTCGCGGCCGCTGTGCTGCTCCTCGCGCAGTGTGCGCTGCAGGCGCTCGTTGTCGTCCTTCAGCGCGTCGAGCTTCGCGGCGACGCCGGCATCGCCGTGGCCACGCAGCAGCAGGGCGACTTGCAAGGCCAGCAGCACCAGCGCGAGCACGACGAGGACGATGAGCAGGATTTCGCTGGCGGGCATGGGCTGGTTTCGCACGGAACGGTACGCACCAGTGTACGTCCTGTCGTCGCAAGCCATAGAGCCCGTTCAATATCTCCACGTAGCCCGCGTTGCCTTGCCGTGGCCGTCAGGTGGCAGTGCGAGGCGCAGCGCCTGCCCGACCGGCAGCTCAAGCCGCGTGCTGCCGCATGGCGGCCACGGCAAGGCAACCGGAAGGGCCGGGTCTGTTTGCCCGCATGCCCGCGTCATCACTCGGTCGTGGACGGACGTCCACTCCTTCATTCTTCCTTGGCCTGCGCAAACAGCTCCCGGCGCGGACCACGCGGAGATATTGAACGGGCTCTTGCGACTTCACGCCGCATTCGCCGTGGGCGCGCATGATGGCCGGATCGCCTGGCAAGGGAGCGGGTCATGGAGCACGTGCACGATTACCTGATCGTCGGCGGCGGCATGGCGGCCGACGCGGCGGCGAAGGCGATCCGCGAGGCCGACGCGGCGGCGGACATCGGCGTGGTCGGCGACGAATTCACGCCGCCGTACCAGCGTCCGCCGCTGTCCAAGGCCTTGTGGAAGGGCGGCAAGCCGGTGGCCGACATCGACCTCGATACTGCCGCCAGCGGCGCGGCGCTGTACCAGGGGCGGCGCATCGTGAAACTGGACCGCGTGACCCAAGCCGTGCGCGATGAGCAAGGCGACAGTTACCGCTATCGCCGCCTGCTGCTCGCCACCGGTGCCACGCCGCGGCGGCTGCCGTTAGAAGGCGGCGATCGCATCATCCACTACCGCACGCTGGACGATTACCAGGCGCTGCGCCGCTACGCCCAGCCCGGCGCGATCATCGCGGTGATCGGCGGCGGCTTCATTGGCGCCGAACTGGCCGCCGCGCTGTGCGACGTCGGCTGCAAAGTGTGCCTGCTGTTCCCCGGTGCGCATCTCGGCGCGGGCCGCTATCCCGACGGCCTCGCGCGTTATCTGGACGGCTATTACCGCCAGCGCGGCGTGAACGTGCGCAGCGGTGTGCGCGTGACCGGCGGCAGGTCCACCGACGGCGGCCTGGAGTTGAACCTGTCCGACGGCAGCCTGCTGCGGGTGGAAGCGGCGGTAGCCGGCCTCGGTGTGACGCCGAACACCGCATTGGCCGAGCAGGCGGGCCTCAAGGTCGACGACGGCATCGTGGTCGACGCGCAGCTGCGCACGAACACCCCCGACATCTGGGCCGCCGGCGATGTGGCGAACTTCTTCAACCCTGCGCTGGACCGGCGCCTGCGCGTGGAGCACGAGGATGCCGCGGTGAGCATGGGCCGCCACGCCGGCCGCGCCATGACCGGCATCGCCGACAGCTACGACACGCTGCCGTTCTTCTACTCCGACCTGTTCGACCTCGGCTACGAGGCGGTGGGCCTGCTCGACACGCGGTTGCAGGTGGTCGAGGACTGGCGCGAACCCAACCGCGAAGGCGTGGTGTATTACCTGGAGCACGGCCGCGTGCGCGGCGTGCTGCTGTGGAATACCTGGGACCAGGTGGATGCGGCGCGCGCGTTGATCGCCGAGTCCGGGCCGTTCGATGCGGCAGCGTTACGCGGCAGGCTGCCGCGCGGCGCGTAAGCTGGATTCCGGTTATTCAGTGTGCCGGCTTGGCAGGGCTGGACTGCCAGAAATCAGCGGGATAGTGCAGCTTCAGCACGGCTACGTCGTTGCCTTGCGGCTCGAACGGGAAGGAAGTGCAGCCGTGGGCGATCTGTCGCTGCGCGGCAAGCAGGGTCAGCTTCACGACGGCATTATTCTCCGGCGCTGCCGCGCTGGAACTGGCCGCAGCGGCATTCAAGTCGGTCTCGCGGATGGCGATGCCGAAACCATCGGCGGTAACGCCATCCACATAGCCGGCAGGGATGGCAGCGTTGCCCTTCAGCACGGTGATGCCCATCTGCTTGCCGCAACTGCCGATGCTGACCACCTGCACGCCCGGAAGCACGGAACGCAGCAGCGCATCGGCGGCGGCCGGCAGGTTGGCAGCTAGGCTGGCCGGCACATCCACGCGCAGCTTGTAGTCATACAAGCCATGGTGGAACAGGTAGGTGCGTGAGGCGGCTTCACCCAGCTTGTGATGCACTTGCATCGGAATCATGCGGCCCTGCCAGGCGCTGCCGTCGCGCTGTCGCAGCTCGTAGCTCTGCGATTCGCCCCAGCTCACGTCGCTGTAGATGCCGTGCTCGGCCGCGCTTTTCACGCTGTCGCGGAAGGTCCGTTCGGCGTGCTCGAGCGTCTCGTTGCCGCCGCCGGGATAGACATAGATGTCTGCGGTCATCAGCGGCAGCAACGCGTCGCGGTAGCGCAAAGCGACGCCGGCCAGCAACTCGCCCTTGTCTCCGTAGTTGACCGTTTCAATCAACGCGTATTCGCCGATCGATCGAGGTGCAAGGACGTAGGTATCTTCGATGACCGGACGTGGGAGCTTGTCGGCGGCCTGGCAGGACGCTGCCAGTGCGAAGCAAGCGAGTGCGGCGACAGCTACGATTCTAAGCATGCGCGGATCCCCCCCGGATTCGCCCGCATGCTATCGGTCCGGTCGAGGCACCCGCAAGCCGGTCACTCCACCCGGCAGACCACCGCCTTGAGGTAGCGGCTTTCCGGCACGTCGGCGCGCACCGGATGGTCGGCGCCGGCGCCGCGCACTTCGAGGATCTGTATCTCGCGGCCGGCGTTCAGCGCCACGCGGCGCAGCATCTCCAGGAAATCCACCTCGCTGACGAGGCCGGTGCACGAGCAGGTGAGCAGCAGTCCGCCGGGCGGTATCACGTCGAGCGCAAGGCGGTTCATCGCGAAGTATTTCTTCAGCGCGTCGAACACCTTGCTGCGGTCGCGGGTGAGCTTGGCAGGGTCGAGGATCACCGCGTCGTACCGTTCGCCGCGCGCCACCGCGGCGCGCAGCCAGTCGAAGATGTCCGCCTGCTGGAAATCCACCGTCACGTTGTTCGCGGCGGCGTTGGCGCGGGCGATGTCGAGGATGCCGGCGTCCATGTCCACGCCCACCGCCTCGCGCGCGCCTGCGGCCATGGCATGCACCGCGAAACCGCCGGCGTTGCAGCAGAGATCGAGCACGCGGCGGCCACGCGCCAGTTCAGCGAAGCGGCGACGGTTGTCGCGCTGGTCGGCGAAGAAGCCGGTCTTGTGGCCCGCGCCGGGCGCGGCGTGGAAGGCGAGGCCGTGCTCGTGCACTGCCACCGGCGCAGGCGGCTCGCTGGTGCGGCAGTCGAAGGACTCCTGCTTCTGCACGTGTGTTTCGGCGAAACCGTAGATGCGCGCACCGGGGAAGTGCGCCAGCAGGGCATCGCGGATCGCGTCGCGGAACTTCCACATGCCTGCGGCGAAGTATTCGACCACCAGGATGTCGGCGTAGCGGTCCACGATCAGGCCGCTGAGGCCGTCGCCCTCGCTGTGCACCACGCGCCAGGCGTCGGTGTCGCGGTCGAGCTGCAGCAGTTCGCGGCGCAGCTGCACGGCGCGGGCGATGCGTGCGGCGATCCAGCCGGCGTCGACGGTTTCGGCGGGATCATGGGTGAGCAGACGCAGGGCGATGCGCGCGTGGCCGTTCCAGAAGCCGCGGCCGGCGAAACGGCCCTTCGCATCCACCGCATCGACCATGCTGCCCGGCGGAATGCGTTCCGCGGGCTTGTGCACCTGCGCCGACCACACCCAGGGATGGCCGGGGGGGCGGTCGGATTTCAGGCGGATGAAGGGGAGAGCGGATGCGGTGTCGGTCATCCGCCCATGATAACGGCTTGCCTTGCCCTCCTCGCCTCGCCCCAAGGGTGCGCGGCCCTCCATGGCCGCTCCCCGCGTGCCCGCCTGCGGGAAAGAGGCTTCAGGCAAGGATCACACCGGTTCCAGCCAGCCCCACTGGTCGTTGGTCTTGCCGTTGAACAGGCCGAAGAACAGTTCCTGGGCGCGGCGGGTGACGCGGCCGGCCTTGCCGGCGCCGACCTGCTTGCCGTCGATCGCGCGGATCGGAGTGACTTCGGCGGCGGTGCCGCACATGAACACCTCGTCGGCGAGGTAGAGGTATTCGCGCGGGATGTCGCGCTCGATCACCTCGATGCCGTCCTCGCGCGCCAGCGTGATCAGCGAGTGGCGGGTGATGCCGGTGAGGATGGAGGCGCTGGCCGGCGTGGTGTGCAGCACGCCGTCGAACACCAGGAACAGGTTCTCGCCCGCACCCTCGCTGAGCAGGCCGCTGGAGGCCAGCGCGATGCCCTCGCCGAAGCCGAGGCGGCGCGCTTCGCGCGCGATCAGCTGGCCGGAGAGGTAGTTGCCGCCGGCCTTGGCGCCGGCCGGGATGGTGTTGGGCGCGAAGCGCTGCCAGCTCGACACGCAGGCGGTGATGCCGTTCTCGAGCGCCTCCGGCCCGAGATAGGGGCCCATCGGCCAGGCGGCCACGGCCACGTCGATCGGCGTTTCGGCGGACAGGCCGAAACCGCCCAGGCCGCGCCAGGCCACCGGGCGCAGGTAGGCCGCCGTGAGTCCGTTCTTCTTCACCACTTCGCGGCAGGCCGCGGCGAGCTCGTCCTGCGTGCACGGCAGCACCATGTCGTAGATCTTCGCCGAGTGGTAGAGGCGCGCGAGATGATCGGTGAGGCGGAAAATCGCCGCGCCGTCCGGCGTGGCATAGCTGCGGATGCCCTCGAACACCGAGGAACCGTAATGCAGCGCGTGCGACATCACGTGGGTGGTGGCCTCGGCCCACGGCTTGATCCTGCCGTTCTGCCAGATCCATTCGGGGTACTGCTGCGCCATGGCGAATCTCCGTTGGGGACCGCCCATGATAGTCCCCCCGTCGCGCGCCGGCATTTGCGGCGCAGCACGAAGGCTCAGCCGCCGTAATGCAACCACAGGCAGCCGGCCTGGCGGGAGACGGCGAAGCGCGCGTCGTCGTCGCCGGTGCGCAGCCGCAGCTCGGCGGCGGCCGCCGCTGGCGGCGTGGCCGCACTGCTTCCCGCGGCGGGGTCGCCGCCCGGATCGTCGCCGAAGTGGATCTCCAGCAACGGCTGCTGCACCAGCCGGTTCAGTGCGCGGAGATCGTCGATCGCCGACAGGTGGCCATAGCCATGCCACAGCATCAGGCCGGCCAGCTGGTTCGGATCGCGCGCAGCGAAGGCGTCGATCACGCGCTGGCGTAGTTCCGCCGCGGTACCGGCACAGCGCTGCAGGGGGACCGGCTGGCCAGGCGCGGAGACGCTCGGGCCAGGCGCCACCGCCTGTACCGGGCTGGCCTGTTGCGACGTGCAGGGCTGGTCGGTGAACAGCGGGTTGCCGTGCGCGTCCACGCAGCGATGGATCGGGTTCTGCGCCCGTGCCGGCAACGCAGGCGCAAAGAGCGGAAGCAGCAGGAGCAGGGCGATCGCACGCATCTGCGCAGCATAGCGACGCGCGGCCGCGGCGACCGTGAATCTTTCCGGCGGTTTAACGCAGCTGTTCCAGCACTGCCCGCGTGGCCTTCGCCCGGTTCAAGGTGTAGAAGTGCAGGCCCGGCGCGCCGCCGTCCAGCAGGCGACGGCACATCTGCGCCACCACTTCCGCCCCCAGTTCGCGCACCGACGCGGCATCGTCGCCGTGCGCCTGCATGCGCTTGGCGATCCAGCGCGGGATCTCGGCGCCGCACAGGTCGGAGAAGCGTTGCAGCTGGCTGTAGTTCGCGATCGGCATGATGCCCGGCACGATAGGTACCCGCACGCCGAGCCGGTAGGCGTCTTCCACGAAACGGAAATACGCGTCCGGGTTGAAGAAGTACTGGGTGATCGCGCCGTTCGCGCCGGCGTCCACCTTGGCCTTGAAGTGGCGCAGGTCGGCGTGGGCGTCGCCGGCCTGCGGGTGGATCTCCGGGTACGCCGCCACCTCGATGTGGAAATGGTCGCCGCTGTGCTCGCGGATGAAACGCACCAGTTCGGCCGCGTAGCGGAAATCGCCCGCGCTGGCCATGCCCGACGGCAGGTCGCCGCGCAAGGCCACGATGCGGCGGTAGCCGGCGGCACGGTAGCCGTCGAGCAGGGCGCGGATCTCGGCGCGCGTGCCGCCCATGCAGGACAGGTGCGGTGCCACCGCGAGGCCGTGCACCGTGTGCAGATGCGCCACGGTGTCGCCGGTGTAGCTCAGCGTGGAACCACCGGCGCCAAAGGTCACCGATGCGTATTCGGGCTGCCAGGCCTTCAGCGTCTGCGCAGCCTGGTCCAACTGGGCGCGCTGCTCGTCGGTCTTGGGAGGGAAGAATTCGAGGCTGATGGCAGGCATGGGAGTCCTTCACGGGTTCTTCGGGCGATTCTATACGTTCATCGCGATGAAAGGATAGATATCCGGATTGCGGGCAGGCAAGGCCTGGCGCCAGCAGCGCGTCCTCCCCTGTGCACGGCGAGGGCCGGGGTGGAGTGCCCTGGCTTGTCCGTCATGCCGAAAGCCCCGCGAGACGCCTGCACGGGCATGGGCGGCGCATCGCGCTGCGCTACGCTGCGGTTTTTCCAGCGGCCACCCCATGTCCATCGTCCTCACCCCGTTCGCCCGCGCCCGCCTGTTTCCGCGCGAGCCGCGCGGAAACGCCATCCAGGACTGCGCTCCCGAGGTGTTCGAGCAACACTTGAACGCCGAGCCGCCGCTGCGCGTGCTCGACGGCTACGCGCCGTTCTGCAAGCTGCACGTGCACCGCAACTGGACTTCCACGCGTTGCCTCACCGTTCCGGTCACCGACGCCAACCGGCACCGGTTGCGCAGCGCCTACGAGGCACGCACCAGGGCCGAACTGCCGGTGCTGGTTCGCTGGTTCGAGGGCGTGGAGTCGCCGGTGGCGAATTATCTGGTGGTGATCCTCTACAGCCGGGAGCAGCTGGCCAAGGAAGGCGAGCCCATTGATGCGGACTGGGGCATCGTGGGCTGCCTTTACACCCTCGAGCCGGAGGAAATCCCGATGGCGCCGATCACCATGATGCGCAATGCGCTGGGGGTGGACGAGGGCGGCTCCGGCGTGCCGCTGGACCGTGAGGCGTATCTGCGCAGCGTGGCGTTCTGGGAGCGCAATGCGAACTGGCGGCCATAGTGCCGCCGTCGTTGGCAGGGTGTCGTGCCGGACTGCCCGTTGCTCGAACAGGGTCTTCACCGGCTCCGACGGATCCTGAACCGATAAGCCGGGGCATGGTTTGCGCAATCGGCCGGGAGTCCCGTGACGCGCGCGGGCCGCTGGCCCGCGCGCGCCCAACCGTGCTGTTTCAGTCCCGATCGGGTCTCGCCTCGCGGTAGCCCGCGGGGACAGCGGTGTTGAAGGTGCCTGCTTCCAGCGGCGGATCCACGGTCACATGGATGCGCTGGCTCAGCACATGGCCGTTGCCGACCTCGACCGCGCGCGGTACACCGTCGCTGTCGGCCCATAGGGCGATGCGCATGCCTTGCACGTCGAGCCGCCAGCCATGGGTGACGCGACCGTCGATCACGCGCTGGCCCGGCAGCTCGACCGCGTTGCCTTGGAACTGCCGGATCGCGTCCAGCCATTTCAGTGCGGCATCCGGAGTCGGCCTGGCGTTCGTCGGCAACAGGGTCACCAGCGCCATGCGCGGACCGTGCAGCAGCGTCAGCATCCGATGCTCGGCCGCATTCACCACCACGGTGGTGGCTTCGCCGATGTCGGTACGGGCATCGCCGCCGCGGTCCATCCGCACGTGGATCGTCGGCATCGCCATGCCCTGCGATCGCTGCTCGATGGTCAGCGCGAGGGTGTGGAAGTCGCGCAGGTGCCTCAGCGCCGCCTCGAAGGCGACGCTGCGCGAGGCCGGCATCAGCACCAGGGCGAGTATCAGGCAGGCAGTCGCCGCGGCAGCGAACGCGCCCACCCAGCGCGCAGGCCGCGCGCTGCGTGGGCGGACACCGGCAACGCGGTGTTCGAGCCTGGCCTGCGCGGCATCGAGTGCAGCGGCGGGCGGATCGCAGGTCAAGGCCTGCAGGTGGCGGATCAGCGTGGGGGACAGGGTCGGTTCCATCACAGCACCTCCTGCGCGGGGCGCGCTGGGTCGTTGAGCAGGGATTCCAGCGTCTGCGCGGCGCGGTGCAGGCACACGCCGACGTGGTTGGGGGTGAGGCCGGTGGCGCGGGCGATCGCGGCGGTGTCGAGGCCCTGGACGTGCCGCAGCACGAAGCACTCGGCATGTCGTGGCTTGAGTCGGGCCAGGGCGGCCCGCAGGAGTCGTGCGCGTTCGGCCTGTGCGGCATCTTCCTCGACGGTATCTGCGGCAACGGGCTCGGCAGCCTTCCACAGCGGTCGCAACCGGCGCCAGCGTTGCCTGCTGCGCAGGCGATCGATTGCCTGCCGGGTGGCCATCGCGGCGAGGTAGGCCGGCCACGAGGCGACGTCGGCCGGCGGCTTTTCGATCAGGCGCAGGAACACGTCCTGCTGCACATCCTCGGCCTGGCTGGCATCACCGAGTACACGGTAGGCGGCGAGATACACGGCACGGCCGTAGCCACGGGCGAGCGCGGTCACGTCGGGCGGTGCGATGTCCGTCATGGGTTCGCCTCCGCGGGAAAGTGAGAGGGGCATGGTGCGTCTCCGGCTGGGTTCACCTACCAAGACGCGCCGGCGTACCCGATTCTTACAGCAGCGGACACCGGAAACGACGAAGGGCGCATCGCTGCGCCCTTCGCCTGTCCGTCAGGGAACGGATCCGCCGATCAATAGCGGTAGTGGTCCGGCTTGTACGGGCCATCCACCGACACGCCGAGGTAGGCGGCCTGCTCGTCGGTGAGCTTGGTGAGCTTCACGCCGATCTTCTCCAGGTGCAGGCGTGCGACTTCCTCGTCCAGCTTCTTGGGCAGGATGTAGACCTTCGGATCGTAGAAATCCTTGTTCGCCCACAGGTCGATCTGCGCCAGCGTCTGGTTGGAGAAGCTGTTGCTCATCACGAAGCTGGGGTGGCCGGTGGCGCAGCCCAGGTTCACCAGGCGGCCCTCGGCGAGCAGGAAGATCGCGTTGCCGTTCTTGAAGGTGTACTTGTCCACCTGCGGCTTGATGTTGAGGCGCTGGGCGCCGCTGGCGTTCAGAGCATCGACCTGGATCTCGTTGTCGAAATGGCCGATGTTGCAGACGATGGCCTGGTCCTTCATCGCCTGCATGTGGGCGAGGGTCAGCACGTCCTTGTTGCCGGTGGTGGTGACGTAGATGTCGCCGCGGCCCAGGGTGCTCTCGACGGTGTTGACCTCGAAGCCTTCCATCGCCGCCTGCAGCGCGTTGATCGGGTCGATCTCGGTGACGACCACGCGGGCGCCGTAGGCACGCAGCGAGTGCGCGCAGCCCTTGCCCACGTCGCCGTAGCCGCAGACCACGGC
>Ga0187815_10000403_pt1 | contig 20942 bp, 21 predicted proteins | sample NC_S_5_FD_132962 | JGI IMG/M metagenome (GOLD analysis project Ga0187815, IMG submission 132962) | Wetland sediment microbial communities from Neuse River Estuary, North Carolina, USA - ASW-S_5 | ecosystem: Environmental > Aquatic > Freshwater > Wetlands > Sediment | place: USA: North Carolina...
CGAAACCCTAGTCAAACCGGCCCCGTGCTTTGTAAGGTGCTGCGTCCGGTCCGCAGGAGAGTCCGCCATGCCCGATGGAATGAGCAAGAAGCCGTTCGACAAGTCGAAGCTGCCGAGCCGGCACATCACCGTCGGGCCCGAGCGCGCGCCGCACCGCTCGATGTTCTACGCCATGGGCGTCACCGAAGAGCAGCTGACGCAGCCCATCGTTGGCGTCTGCACGACCTGGAACGAGGCCGCGCCGTGCAACATTTCGCTGGCGCGTCAGGCACAGGCTGCGAAGAAAGGCGTCGCGGCAGCCGGCGGCACGCCGCGCGAATTCACCACTATCACCGTCACCGACGGCATCGCCATGGGCCACGCCGGCATGAAGTCGTCGCTGGTGTCGCGCGAAGTGATTGCCGACAGCGTCGAGCTGACGATGCGCGGCCACTCTTACGATGCGCTCGTCGGTCTAGCCGGCTGCGACAAGTCGCTGCCCGGCCTGATGATGGCGATGCTGCGGCTGAACGTGCCGTCGGTGTTCATGTATGGCGGCTCCATCCTGCCCGGGCGCTTCCAGGGCCGCGACGTCACCATCGTCGACGTCTTCGAGGGTGTCGGCATGCACAACGCCGGCAAAATGACCGACGAGGAATTGCACGATCTCGAGTGCCACGCCTGTCCGTCGGCCGGTTCGTGCGGCGGCCAGTTCACCGCCAACACCATGGCCTGCGTCTCCGAAGCGCTGGGATTGGCGTTGCCGGGTTCGGCCGGCACGCCGGCGCCGTATGATTCGCGTGACCAATACGCCGAAGCTTCGGGCGAGACGGTGATGGAGCTCATCCGTAAAGGCATCCGCCCGCGCGATATTGTCACGCGCAAATCGCTCGAGAACGCCGCGATGGTGGTCGCGGCCTCGGGCGGCTCGACCAACGCGGCGCTGCATCTACCGGCCATCGCCAACGAGGCAGGCATCGATTTCGACATTCACGCCGTCGGCAAGATCTTCAAGAAGACGCCTTATATCGGCGACTTCAAGCCGGGCGGCAAATACGTGATGAACGATCTGCACCGCGTCGGCGGCGTGCCGGTGCTGATGAAGGCGTTGCTCGACGGCGGCTATCTCCACGGCAATTGCCTGACCGTCACCGGCAAGACCATGGCCGAGAATCTCAGGGGCACCGTCGTGCCCAAAAACCAAGACGTCGTGCATTCGACCAAGAAGCCGCTCGCCAAAACCGGCGGCCTCATCGTCCTCAAAGGCAATCTCGCGCCACAGGGCGCGATCTGCAAAGTCGCCGGCATGCAAGGCATCGAGCTCAAGTTCCGCGGCCCGGCGCGGTGCTTCGATCGCGAAGAGGATTGCTTCGCCGCAGTCGAGGCGAAGAAATACAAGAAGGGCGACGTGCTGGTGATCCGCTACGAAGGGCCGCGCGGCGGTCCGGGCATGCGCGAGATGCTGTCGACCACGGCGGCGCTTTACGGCCAGGGCGCTGGCAAGGACGTGGCGCTGATCACCGACGGCCGTTTCTCCGGCGGCACACGCGGCTTCTGCATCGGCCATGTCGGTCCCGAGGCGGCGGTCGGCGGTCCGATCGGGTTGCTCAAGGACGGCGACATCATCGAGATCGACGCCGGCAGGGGCACACTCAACGTCAAGCTCAGCGCCGCTGAGCTCGCGCGCCGCCGCAAGGCCTGGAAGGCGAAGAAGACCGAATATCAGTCGGGCGCGATCTGGCGCTATGCCCAGACCGTCGGCGATGCCGAAAAGGGCGCGGTCGTGCATCCCGGCGCCAAGGCCGAAACCCACTGTTTCGCGGATCTGTAATCGCCGCTGCGGCATGATCCGCGGCCGTGGCGCGGCGGCGAAAGGTGAATGGTTTGCGCGGCATTAACCATTCTCCTGCATCCTGATCAGGAGCCATGCCCGACGCCGAAGCGCCCAGGATTTCCGTCCAGATGCGGCCGGTCGATGCCATCAATCCGGCGCTGATCGCCGGCGCGGCGATCTATGTTCTCGCCTTCGCGTTACGGCTGCTGCCAGTCTTCGTCTTTCCCGGCATCAACTTTCCCGATGAGATCTTCCAGACCGTCGAGCAGGCACACCGCGTCGTCTACGGCACCGGTCTGGTGCCGTGGGAATTTCTCTATGGCACGCGCTCGTGGATTTTACCCGATGTCATCGTCGGCATCATGCGGGCGGCGCGCATGGTGGGCGATGGTCCGGCCGTCTATCTCCCCGCCATCGGAACGGCGTTCGCGGCCCTCGGCGCTGGCAGCGCGCTCTGCGCCTTTCTGTGGGGCCGGCGGCTTTACGGATTATGGGGTGGCATCGTCGCCGGTGCGCTGACCGCATGCTGGGTGGACGCTGTCTATTTCGGCCCGCGCACCTTGAGCGAGGTGGTATCGGCGCATGTGCTGGTCATCGGCCTTTATCTTGCCGCACCGGGTTATGCGGTGCAGGCGCGCGGCCGGTTGGCGCTGGCCGGCTTTTTGCTCGGCGTTGCCGCGCTGTTGCGTATCCAGATCGCGCCCGCAGTGGCGTTCGTCGCGCTGTGGCCCTGGCGCAATGCCGCGCCGCTGCCATTGCGCATCCGGCCGCTGATTGCCGGCGGCGTGGCCGCGCTGGTGCTGTTCGGCGCGGTCGACACGGCGACCTGGGGCTGGCCGCTGGAATCGGTGTGGCGCAACGTCGAGATCAATCTGTTTGACGGCGTCAGCACGTATTTCGGCGTCATGCCCTGGTACGAATATCTCGACATCGTCCTTTATTATTGGGGTGCGCTCGTTATCGCCATTTTGGTATTGGCACGGCTCGGTGCGCTGCGTCTGCCGCAGCTTGCAGTGCTGGCGTTCATCGTCGTGGCCCTACATTCGGCAGTCGGCCACAAGGAGTTCCGCTTCATCTATCCGGCGCTACTGCTGGCGATCATCTCCGCCGGTCTCGGCCTGGCGCAGATCGTCGACTGGATTGCCGACGGCTTCGCGCTGCGCGGCATGCCGACGGCCGTTGCGTTGCGTACCGCCGCCGTCCCGGTGCTGCTGGTGGCCGTGCTGACGCCGGCGGCACTCGCATTCACGCCGCAGTACCGCGAGATTTGGTCGCGCGGCGCCGACGCGGTGCGCGCTGACGCCATCATCGCGAAGCTGACCAACGTCTGCGGCGTCGATCTCTACGGCGTGCCGTGGTTCCTGTCGGGCGGCTACAGCATGATTAACCAGAATGCGCCGCTTTACTGGATCAGCGACGAGACTGGCTTTCTCGCGCATCGCGATGCGTTCAACACCGTGCTGACGTCGCATGCCTTGCCGGCGAATTCGGGCTTCACGACGTTGCGCTGCGTACACGATGTCTGCGTCGCGCAGCGGCCGGGTCCATGCACGGCCATGCCGACGGCACCGGCCGACCAGCCGGCCGGGCTCGACAAAATCGCGCCGCTGACGCGCTGAAAATCGCTGGACGGGTGCGGCCCCGCGCGGCTACCTAGGCGCATGAAATCCCGTACGCTTCGCCGCGCCGGCGAGTTGGTCGAGGCCGGTTTGCTGCCGGCGCGCCGCCGCCGCGAGGTCGAACGCGTCGCGCGCCGTTACGCCGTCGCCGTCACGCCGCATGTCGTCGAAATGATCGAGCGCGGCGGTGCGCCGATCGCACGTCAGTTCGTGCCGAGCAAGGCCGAACTGCACACCGCGGTCGCGGAACGTGCCGACCCGATCGGCGACGACCGCTTCGCACCGCTCAAAGGCATCGTTCATCGCTATCCCGATCGCGTGTTGTTGAAGCCGCTGCTCATCTGTCCGGTCTATTGCCGCTTTTGCTTCCGACGCGAGACGGTCGGAAAAGGCGGCGCGCTCACCGCGCGCGAGCTGGCCGCCGCGTTCGCTTATATCCGCCGGAATCCGGCGATCTGGGAAGTGATCGTCACCGGCGGCGATCCATTTCTGCTGTCGGCGCGGCGGCTGAAGGAAATCGTGCGCGCGCTCGATGCCGTTCCGCACGTGCAGGTGATCCGGTTTCACACTCGGGTACCGGTCGTCGAGCCGAGCCGCGTCACGCCCGCGCTGGTTGCGGCGCTCGATACGGCCAAGGCGGTCTATGTCGCGGTCCACGCTAATCATCCGCGTGAACTGACCGCGGCAACGCGCGCCGCCTGCGCGCGGCTGACCAAGGCAGGCATTCCATTGCTTGGCCAAAGCGTTTTGCTCAAAGGCGTCAACGACGATGCGGCGACGCTCGAAGCGCTTTTCCGCAGCCTCGTCGCCATGCGGGTGAAGCCCTATTACCTGCACCATGCTGACCTGGCGCGCGGCACGGCGCATTTCCGCACCACGCTCGCGGCTGGCCGCGATGTCATGCGCGGCTTGCGCGGCCGGGTCTCGGGCTTGTGCCAGCCGACCTATGTCCTCGACCTGCCCGGCGGCCACGGCAAGGTGCCGGTGGGCCCAGACTATGCGGAGTTGCTCGATGGCGACTCCTGGTCGATCGAAGACCCAGACGGTCAGCGGCACCGTTACCCCTCAGCCACACTCCGGGGTGAATCCCGGCGGTCTTAGAATAAGTTATAAATACAAAGAGTTATCGCGGTGGAGTCGTGCAGTTACGCGCAGTTAAGGGCCGGTTGCGATTGAACCGTGCCACCGGCGCGGATAGAATTATTGCAGTTCGCCTGCCCGGCACGGTTAGGTCGTCATGGTTCGTCTTGCGAAAGGATTTGTGTGTGCCGTTGTCACGGCCGCCGCAGTTGCGGTTGCCCTGCCGGCGTTTGCGCTCGAGTCGACTTCCCTGGTCCGCGGCGGCGCGCCGTTGCCGGAATTCCAGCTCAATCTGCCGAACCTGACCCCGCCTTCCGGCAGCTCCGACGACTTCGAGATTGCCTTGACCACGCCGGGCAGCAAAAGTGTCTTCAATTTCATTTTCTCACCGCGGCCAGAATCGGCGCTCGAGCTCGATCCGGCGAGCAACACTGCCCGTAATATCGCCGGCTTGTCGTGGAATCTGTTCGACAGCGACCACTTCCACGGCGGCTTCGGCCTGTCCGGCAGCTTCCTGAGTCCCGGCACCGATCCGATGCGCGAGGCGCTGTCGGGCGGCGCGCCGGCTGCGGTGCGCGGGACGTTGAGTCTCGGCTACGATTTGAGCCAGAGCCAGAGCCTGATGCTTTCATTCGACCGGACGCGCACGCCGGACTTCAGTACCGTGCATGGCGAGTTCGGCGACAATTTCCGCCTGGGTTACGGCGTCAAGTTCTGATCCGCGCACACGCGCGATCGACTTTTCCCCTGCGTTAATCGTGATTGCCGTCGCGTTGGCGAGTGCCCGCGCGCTTAACCAACGATACGGGTGTGCGCAAATGCCGGCGCATAGCTGTCGGCGATTTTATTAACGATAGATTTTCGAGCGTTAAACATACATTCCATTTGTCACGAATTTTCTGCGCGATTATTTTGCACTCAACAATAAAAACCGATTACCCGAACCCGAAGGTGCTGACATGAACCGGATTATTCGCGCGTTCGCGCGCGCGTCGTTACTTGCTGCCGCGTTGACTTTCGCTGCGGCGTTGCCCGCCTTTGCCACCGTCGTCACGGCAACCGGGACCTATTCCAACGACGCCGACCCCTTGAACATGGCGACCGGCTTTCCGAATGGGCCGTTCAGCCTGACCAGCAATCCGACGACCTACAGCTACGTCGATTTCTTCCCGAATCAGACGTTCAGCCTGAACAACATCGTCGGCCTCAGCGCCAACTTCACCGATACGCTCGGTGGCGCCGGCGGCGGCGCGCCGCGTTTCGTCGTTGGTCTCGCCAACGGCAACTTTTACGACGTCTATCTCGGCCCGCCGCCGAGCTTCAACCAGGCCAGCCCGTCGGCTTTCACCACGGCATTCAACGGCTTGAATCTCGTCAATGCGACCAACGACACCGGCTTCGAGAACACTGGCACCTATAAGACCTTTGCGTCGTTCCAGTCCGGATCCGACGGCTCTCAGATCGTGACCGACGTGGCGTTCGTTGTCGACGCTGGCTGGGCGGCCAACGGGCCGCAAGCGCTGACGCTCAACTCGCTCACGGTGCAGTTCCTGGCGGCTCCCGAGCCGGCGACCTGGACGATGCTCGCGGCCGCGCTCGGCTTGCTCGGCCTGCTGGTCGCGCGGCGACGCCGCAGCGCGGGCGGCTCAGTCGCAGCCTGATTGGCGACTTCCGGGACGCCGCGCCCGTTCAGGGCGCGGCGATTTCGCACCAAATCGGCGTGTGATCCGACGGCTTGTCGCGCGACCGCGGTGACTTGTCGATGTCGCATTGGCGGAGCCGGTCGGTCGCCTGCGGCGACAGCAGGATGTGATCGATGCGCAAGCCGTGATCGGTCTCGAAGCGGCGCTGCATGTAATCCCAATAGGTATAACGCTGGCCTTCGCTGTGCAGCGTGCGGAACGCGTCGGCGATGCCGAGATTGAGCAGCGCGCGGAACTGTGTTCGTGATTCCGGCCGGCACAGCGCATCGTCCTTCCAACCCGCCGGGTCGTAGACGTCGTCGTCGGTCGGCGCGACGTTGAAATCGCCGGCCAGCGCAAACGGCAGCTCGCGGTCGAGCAGGCTCTGCGCGTGCGTCCTGAGCCGCTTCATCCAGGCAAGCTTGTAGTCGAACTTTTCGCCCGGCGCCGGATTGCCGTTGGGCAGATAGACCGAGGCGACACGCAGATCGCCAATCGTTGCCTCGATATAGCGCGCCTGCTCGTCCTTGCTGTCGCCGGGGAGCGTCGACACGACATCCTTCGACGGTACGCGCGACAGGATGGCGACGCCGTTATAGGTCTTCTGTCCGGCGACGACGGAATCGTAGCCGAGACTCTTGATCTCGAGCCGCGGAAAATCCGCTTCGGCGCATTTCAATTCCTGCAGGCAGGCGATGTCGGGCTGTGCCGCCTTGAGCCAGTCGAGGAGATGACCGAGCCGCGCCTTGACCGAGTTGACGTTCCAGGACGCGAGCTTGGTCAAGCGGGCAGGGGCTCAGCCGACTGAAAACGAATTGCCACAGCCGCACGACGATGCGGCGTTCGGATTCTTCACCTGGAACGAAGCGCCCATCATGTCTTGGACGAAATCAATTTCGGCGCCTTTGACAAGGTCGAGCGACGTCTCGTCAACTACCAGCGTCACGCCGTCGCGTTCGAACGAACGGTCATCGGGCTGGAGATTATCGTCGAAGCTGAAGCCGTATTGGAAGCCCGAGCAGCCGCCGCCCGACACGGCGAGGCGCAGGAACGCATGCGGCAGGTTCTCCTGCGCCTTGAGTTCCTTGACGCGCTTCGCCGCGCTCGCTGAAAGGCTGACGCTGCGCTCTTTTTCGAGGATTTCGGCCATGTCCGAATGCTCCGTGTCGCCTTTATGTGGGGATGACGATGGCTTTGTCAAACCGCCTCCAAATATCGGCACGCACTGTCACCTACGCACGAATTTGAGCGCGGCAAGGCCGCCACAAGAGATTGCATCGACTCGACGCGAGGGATAGCTTCGCGCCATGACCGTTGCGCTCGCTCCTTACGCCTCTTCGCCGGAGAGGAGTCGCGGGCGGCTGCATCGCGAACCGGAAAGTCCGAGCCGCACACCGTTTCAGCGCGATCGCGACCGCATCATCCATTCCGCCGCGTTTCGCCGCCTGCAATACAAGACTCAGGTTTTCGTCTATCACGAGGGCGATCACTATCGGACGCGGCTGACGCACAGTCTCGAAGTCGCGCAGATCGCGCGCAGCCTGGCGCGCGCGCTCGGATTGAACGAGGATCTCGCCGAAGCACTGGCGCTGGCGCACGATCTCGGCCACACGCCGTTCGGCCATGCGGGCGAGGAAGCGCTCGACACCGCGATGAAAGAATATGGCGGCTTCTCACACAACGATCAGACGCTGCGCATCTTGACGTCGCTTGAACGGCGCTATGCCGATTTCGATGGTCTCAATCTCACTTGGGAGACGCTCGAAGGCACGGTCAAGCACAACGGACCGGTCAAATCGCCGCTCTCAGAAACGATTGCCACTTATAACGCGCAACACGATCTCGAGCTCGCCACTTGGCCGTCGGCCGAGGCGCAGGTCGCCGCGTTGAGCGACGACATCGCTTACGACAATCACGATATCGACGACGGCTTCCGCGCCGGCTTGTTCACGCTCGATGATCTGCGTGACGTGCCGTTGATCGGCGACGCGCTGGCCGAGGTGCGCAAGTCGAACCGTGCGATCGAGGATAGCCGCGCGATCCACGAAGCCGTGCGCCGGCTGATCGACCGCATGGTCACCGACGTCGTCGCCGAGACCAAGCGGCGTATCGCGCAAGCGAATATCGGCTCGGCGGACGCGGTGCGCCAATCGCGCGCAGCTCTGGTCGCATTCTCGGACGATATGCGCGAGCAAGAGAAAGGCCTGCGCGCGTTTCTGTTCGAGCGCATGTATCGCCATTATCGGGTCAACCGCATGTCGTCGAAGGCCCGTCGCGTCGTCGCCGACCTGTTCCGCATCTTCAATCGCGAGCCTGACCTATTGCCGAGCGAGTGGCGTGAAGAGGCGACGAAGCGCGACGCCAAGGGCCGCGCGCGTGTGATCGCAGACTATATCGCCGGGATGACCGATCGCTTCGCTCTCGACGAGCACCGCAGGCTGGTCGATCCCGACGCCACGACGTGATGAATCTGTTCGCGTATTTTCACGACAAGATCGCGGCCGAGATCGCGGCGCTCGGCTTTGCGCTCGACACCAGCCGGATGTCGGTCGAGCCGCCGCGCGATCCGGCGCATGGCGACGTTTCGGCCAACGCGGCGATGGTGCTGGCCAAGGGCGCCGGCATGAAGCCGCGCGATTTCGCGGAGAAGCTGCGGCCGCGCCTTGCCAAGCTCGATCACGTCACCGCCGCCGAAGTCGCTGGTCCTGGCTTCATCAATCTGCGCCTCGACAATGCTTTCTGGTACGCGCGGCTGGCGGAAATCCTGCGTGTCGGTCCGGCTTACGGCGACAGCACGATGGGGCAGGGGCGCACCGTCAATGTGGAATATATCTCGGCCAATCCGACGGGGCCGATGCATGTCGGTCACGGCCGCGGCGCAGTGGTCGGCGATGCGCTCGCCGCGCTGCTGCACAAGACCGGCCACGCGGTGACACGCGAATATTATGTCAATGACGCCGGCGCGCAGGTCGATGCACTGGCGCGCTCGGTGCATTTGCGCTATCGCCAGGCGCTCGGCGAAACCGTCGGCGAGATTCCCGAAGGCCTTTATCTCGGCGAATACCTGATCGACACCGGCGCGACGCTGGCGCAACGGGACGGCAAGAAATGGCTCGGCAAGCCCGAAAGCGAGTGGCTGGCGCCGGTGCGCGACTTCGCCATCGAGGAAATGCTGACGCTGATCCGCGGCGACCTCGAACGGCTCGGCATCGAGTTCGATGTCTTCGCTTCGGAGCGCAAGCTGGTGAAAGCCGGCGCCATCGAACAGGCGATCGCTGAGCTCGAAAAGCAGGGCCTGATCTATGTCGGCACGCTCGAGCCGCCCAAGGGCATGCTGCCCGACGATTGGGAGCCACGGCCGCAGACGCTGTTCCGTTCGACCGCCTTCGGCGACGACGTCGACCGGCCGATCAAGAAGGCCGACGGCTCGTGGACCTATTTCGCCGCCGACATTGCCTATCATTGGGACAAGGTCAAGCGTGGCTTCGCCGATTTGATCGATGTCTGGGGCGCCGATCATGGCGGCTACGTCAAGCGCATGCAGGCAGCTGTCAAGGCGCTGACCCAAGGCAAGACGGCGCTCGACGTCAAACTGTGCCAGCTCGTGAACCTGTCGGACGGCGGCCAGCCGGTGCGGATGTCGAAGCGCGCCGGCAATTTCGTCACGCTGCGCGATGTCATCGAGCGCGTCGGCAAGGACGTGGTGCGCTTCGTCATGCTGACGCGGCGCAACGACCAGACGCTTGATTTCGATTTCGCCAAAGTCGTCGAGCAGTCGAAAGACAATCCGGTCTTCTACGTGCAATACGCCCATGCCCGCGCGCGCTCGGTCATGCGGCTGGCGGCGCAGCATTTTGGTGCGGACGAGTTGGCCGCCACCGCGCTCGCACACGGGCCGCTGGCATTGCTCGCCGATACCGACGAGATCGCTCTGGTGCGACAGCTCGCGCAATGGCCGCGCACCGTCGAAGGCGCAGCCCAGATGCACGAACCGCATCGCATCGCGTTTTATTTGCAGGAAGTCGCCGCATCATTCCATGCGTTATGGAATAAGGGCAACGCGGACTCCGGTCTGCGCTTCGTGGTTGAAGGTAAGCGCGACTTGACGCGCGCGCGCCTGGCGCTGGTTCAGGCCATGGCCTTCGTAATCGCGTCGGGCCTCAAGGTAATCGGCGTGACGCCGGCCGAGGAGCTGCGCTGATGGCGTTTGGCGTTGATCCCGAAGACCGTATTCCCGGCGCGACCACGCGACCGCCGACGAAATGGCCGCGGCATTTCGGCGCCGCGGTGCGCGTCGGCGTCGTGCTGGTGGTGATCGGCGCCGCCGCGGCGTCGGGCTGGCCTTATATCAAGGAGCATTTGCTGACACCGAGTGCACCCACGGGGCCGGTGCCGGTGATCGGCCCCGGCGACGAGCCGATCAAGGAAGCGCCCAAGCAGCCTGGCGGCATGCAAGTGCCCGACCAGGACAAGATCATCCTCAACGGTTCCGCGGCGCAGCCCAGGGTTGAGCAGATCTTGCCGCCGCCGCCTGCACCGCTACCAGCGCCGACGCCGGCGACACCGCCGGCTATCGCGCAGGTGCCGACACCGGCACCGGTGCCTGCGCCGCCGACGTCTTCGGTCACCTCTTCGTCAATACCGGCCCCGCCTGCCGTCGCGAGCGCTCCGTCGCCGGCTGCAGCGGTAACGCAGTCGCCGCCGACTGAAACGCCGGCACCGCAAGTGACGGCAGTCACGCCGCCACCACCGCCACCGCCGCCGCCATCGCGGCCGGCAACCACCGTCACGGCCAATCCGCCACCGAGTTCGGCGCCGGCCACGGCTTCGGGCGAACGCGTACCGGCCGAACTCGCGGGTCACGGCTGGTTCGTCCAGCTCGGCGCTGTGAGTTCAACGGCCGCGGCGCAAGCCGAATGGACGCGCCTGAAGCGCGTGCAGTCCGATTTGTTGGCGTCGCTGTCGGCGAACGCCGTGCGCGTGGAACGCGGCGGCGCGGTGCTTTATCGTATCGAGGCGGGACCCTTGGCCGATGCGGACACGGCATCGCGCCTCTGCCGGTCACTTCAGCAACGTCATGTCGCCTGCATCGTCCTCCGCCCGTGAGCCGCGCGCGGCGATTTTCGGCTGCGCAGGACTGGCGCTGTCGGAGGCCGAACGCGATTTCTTCCGCACCGCCAATCCGCTCGGATTCATTCTCTTTCAGCGCAATTGCGCCGATCCCGATCAAGTACGCGCGTTGGTCGCTTCGCTGCGCGATTGCATCGGGGCACCCGACGCGCCGGTGCTGATCGACCAGGAAGGCGGCCGCGTCGCGCGATTGAAACCGCCGCATTGGCGCGAATATCCGGCTGCGGCGAGACTGGCCGCGGCGGCTTCACCGCGTGAGGCGACATTCCTGGCCGCGCGCCTCATGGCACACGATCTGATGGCCCTCGGCATCACCGTCGATTGCGCGCCCGTGCTCGACTTGGCGATTGCGGGTGCCGATCCGATTATTGGCGACCGCGCCTATGGTGAAGCGCCCGCGAAGATTGCCGATCTCGGACGCGCCGCTTGCGAGGGCCTGCTCGCGGGCGGCGTGCTACCTATCATCAAGCACATTCCGGGACACGGCCGCGCGACGGTCGACAGCCACAAAGCGCTGCCGACCGTAACGGCCAGTGCGCAGGACCTAGCCGAGACCGATTTCGCCCCGTTTCGCGCGCTCAACGATATGCCCTGGGCCATGACCGCGCATATCGTCTATCGCGCGCTCGATCCCGACCGGCCCGCCACCCTGTCGCGGCGGCTGATCGCAGAGACGATTCGGGCTAGCATTGGCTTCGGCGGCGTGCTGATTTCAGACGATCTTTCGATGGCGGCGCTTCCCGGAACCTTGGCGGAGCGGGCGAAAGGCGCGCTCGAGGCTGGATGCGACGTGGTTCTGCATTGCAATGGTGATCCGGTGGAGATGACGGCTATTGCGGGCTCGATCGGGCCTTTGACCCCAGGGGCGCACCGCCGGCTGGCGCGCGGCGAGGCGCGGCGGCGGGCGGCGGATCAGGGGGCCGGCGCGTTCGATTGCGAGGCGGCCGCAGTGCGGCTCGCCGCCTTGATCGGAGCCCGGCCATGATGGTCTCGCCGCATGTCGCGGATTTCCTGAGTAAGATTTCAATCCTGGCGCTGCCGGCGATCTTCGCCATCACGCTGCACGAGGCGGCGCACGGCTATGTCGCGCTGCGCTGCGGCGACGATACGGCGTTGCGCATGGGCCGCGTCACGTTCAATCCGCTGCGGCACATCGATCTCGTCGGCACCGTCATCATGCCGCTGCTGCTGTTTTTCACCACCGGCTTCCTGTTCGGCTACGCCAAGCCGGTGCCGGTGAACTTCAACCGGCTCAACCGGCCGCGCCGCGACATGGTCTGGGTCGCACTCGCGGGGCCTGCGGTCAACATCCTGCTGCTGATCGTGTCGGCGCTGCTGTTTTACGTGGTTCCCTATCTGCCGAGTTATTTCCAGCAGTGGTTTCTTGACAATCTCGTCGTCTCTGTCGAGCTCAATTTTGTCCTGGCGGCGTTCAACATGATTCCTCTGCCGCCGCTCGACGGCGGCCGCGTCGCCGTCGGCATTCTGCCCGACGCGCTCGCCTTTCCGCTGGCGCGGATGGAACGCTATGGCTTGCTCATCCTGATCGGCGTGCTCATTCTGGTGCCGATGATCGGCGCGCGCTTCAACATGGACTGGAATCTGTTCGGTCATGCCGTCGAGGGGCCAGTCGATTGGCTCCTCAGTGCCATCAGCAAGCTCACGGGTGTCGGATGAGCGACGTCGAACCCTTCGAGATGGCGAAGCCGGAACCGGCGCCTGGCGCCGATCTGGTGGTCGATCTCGAAGGCTATCAGGGGCCGATCGACCTGCTGCTCAATTTGGCGCGCGAGCAGAAAGTCGACCTGCTGCAGATTTCGATCCTCAAGCTGGCGGATCAGTATCTCGCCTTCATCTCCGCCGCGCGCCAGCTTCGGCTCGAGATCGCGGCCGACTATTTGGTAATGGCGGCGTGGCTCGCCTATCTCAAGTCGCGCCTGCTGCTGCCGCAGCCGCCGAGCGCCGGCGAGCCGAGCGGCGACGAGCTCGCCGCCGCGCTGGCGCATCGGCTCAAGCGCCTCGAAGCGATGCAGCAGGCGGCGACGCGTCTCTTCGCCCGGCCGCTGCTCGGCCGTGACGTTTTCCTGCGCGGTGCGCCGGAAGGTTTGCCGCGCACCTATCAGCCGGTATGGGGCGACACGCTCTACGATCTGTTGAAGGCCTATGGCGACCAGAAGCTCCGCCGCGAAGTCAGCGTGCTGCAGATCGCGCCGACCGAGCTTTATTCGATGGACGAGGCGCTCGAGCGCATGGCGCGGTTCCTCGGCCACATGCCGGATTGGCGCACGCTGATGAGCTTCCTGCCGCCCGATCTCGGCGACGGGCTGGTGCGCCGCTCCGCCATCGCTGCTACGTTCGCCGCGAGCCTCGAGCTGGTGCGTACCGGCAAGGTGCAACTCCGGCAAGACAGCGCGTTCGGCCCGATCTATCTTCGTAATCCGTCTCCCGAGGCCTAGATGACCACCGACCAACCCGATCCTCGCGCCGACCATCTGCGGCTGCTCGAAGCGCTGCTGTTTGCGTCGCAATCGCCTGTCGACGAGGCGGCGATCAAGGCGCGCCTACCGGAGGATGCCGACATTCCGTCATTGATCGCCGAGCTGACCGAGCATTTTCGCGGCCGCGGCGTGAACATCGTCGAAGCCGCCGGCGGCTGGACGGTGCGCACCGCGCCCGATCTCGGCCCGCGCCTCAAGCTGGTGCAGAAGATTTCGCGCAAGCTGTCGCGCGCGGCGATGGAGACGCTGGCCATCGTCGCCTATCACCAGCCGGTGACGCGCGCCGAGATCGAGGATATCCGCGGCGTCGTGGTGTCGACAGGCACGCTCGACCTGCTGATGGAGATCGGCTGGATCGGACCCAAGGGCCGCCGCCAGACCGTCGGTCGGCCGGTGACCTGGGGCACGACCGACGCGTTCCTGCTGCATTTCGGTCTGGCCAGTGCCGCCGATCTGCCGGGCATCGAAGAGCTGCGCGCTTCTGGCCTGATCGGACCACGGCCCGAATTGACACTGAGCGAGACCGGCAAGCTTGCCGATCTGCCGATGGAAAGCGCCGGGACGGCGGCCGACGATGCCGAGCAGGCGGCCGAAGCCGAGGCCGAGGCCGAAGCGGCCGCCGAAGAACTGGGACGCGGCGCCCAGGACTGACATGTTCGACTTCGCCTGGTCCGAACTCGCGCTCATCGCGGTGGTTGCCTTGGTGGTGATCGGCCCCAAGGATTTGCCGCGCGTGATGAAGAACGTCGCGTTCTGGGTGCGCAAAGCGCGCTCGATCGCGCGCGAGTTCCAGAACAGCCTCGAAGACATGGTGCGCGATGCCGAGCTCGACGACGTCAAGCGCGATCTCGACGCCGCGACGCGTTTCAACTTCGATGAAGAGATGTCGAAGACCATCGATCCGCACGGCGAGCTCAAGCAGTCGCTGACGGCACCCGAGCTGACCAATCCGCTTGCCGAACCGCCGAAGCCGCCGCTGATCGAGGCAACGCCCGACGCTAAAGTCGAGCCTGGGACGAAGCCGGAATCTGAGACGAAGGCTGAGCCCGCGGCGTCCGAGGCGCCGAAGCCGTCATGACAGACGATCCGAGCGACGACGAACTCGAAAAGGGCAAGATGCCGCTGCTCGATCACCTCATCGAGCTTCGCAAGCGGCTGCTCTATTCGATCATCGCGTTCCTGATCCTGCTGGCGCCGTGCTGGTACTTCTCGCGCGAGATCTACGATTTCCTGGCGCGGCCGCTGGCGATGGCGCTTGCCGGCCAGACCGGCCGCCATTTCATCTACACCGATCTGACCGAGGCGTTCTTCACCAATCTCCGCGTCGCGGTGTGGTCGGCGTTCTGCCTGGCGTTTCCGTTCATGGCGACGCAGCTCTGGCTGTTTGTCGCTCCCGGCCTTTACAAGAACGAGCGCCGCGCTTTCTGGCCGTATCTGTTCGCATCGCCCATCTTATTCATCCTGGGCGGCGCGCTGGTTTATTTCGTCATTTTCCCGGTCGCCTGGCGTTTCTTCCTCAGCTTCGAGCAGACCGGCGGCAACGGTGTCCTGCCGGTCGAGATCGAGCCCAAGGTCAGCGAGTATCTGACGCTGGTGATGCGGCTAATGCTCGCCTTCGGCCTGGCGTTCCAGCTGCCGGTGCTGCTGACGTTGATGGCGCGCGTCGGTTTGGTGACGGCGAAGGGCCTCGCGTCGAAACGGCGTTACGCCATTGTGCTGGTGTTCATCGCCGCCGCGGTGCTCACCCCGCCCGACATCTTCAGCCAGGTGTCGCTGGCGGTGCCGCTGCTGGCGCTGTTCGAAATCTCGATCTATTGCTGCAAGATCGTCGAAAAGAAACGCGCCGAACGTGAAGCTCAGGAAGAGGCCGAGCTCGGCCTCAAGCCGAAAGCCAAGGCCAAGACCTGATGCTCGACATCCGCTGGATCCGCGAAAACCCGGACTCGTTCGACAAGGGCTTGGCGCGACGCGGCCTGCCGCCGATGGCCGCGCAAATTCTTCGTCTCGACAAGGAATGGCGCGAGGCCCAGACCGCGGCCGAGCAGAACCAGGCGGCGCGCGGCAAGCTCGGCCAGGAGATGGCGGCGGCCAAGGCGAAAGGCGGCGACACGGCGGCGCTGATGCGCCAGATGGCCGAGAGCAAAGAGAAACAGGCATTTCTCGAGGCGGAAGCGGCGCGTTTGCGAGAGGCGGTGGATGCCGCGCTGGCGCCGCTGCCGAACCTGCCGGCCGACAACGTCCCCGACGGCAAGGACGCAGCCGACAACAAATTGCTGCGCGAAGTTGGTGCCAAGCCCAAATTCGATTTCAAGCCCAAGGATCATGCCGCGCTTGGCGAAGCGCTCGGTCGCATGGATTTCGCCCGCGCCGCCAAGATTTCCGGTGCGCGGTTCGTCGTGCTGTCGGGCGGTCTGGCGCGGCTGGGGCGTGCGCTGGGCCAATTCATGCTCGATTTGCACACGCGTGAATTCGGTTATACCGAAGTCGTGCCGCCGCTGCTGGTGCGTGACGCGGCGGTGTTCGGCACCGGCCAGCTGCCGAAATTTGCCGACGATCTGTTCCGCACCACGACGGGCCTGTGGCTGATTCCGACCGCCGAGGTGCCGCTGACTAATTTGGCGCGCGAGGACATCGTCGACGAAGAGAAACTGCCCCTGCGCTACACCGCACTGACGCCCTGCTTCCGTTCCGAAGCCGGCGCCGCTGGCAAGGACACGCGCGGCATGATCCGCCAGCACCAATTCGACAAGGTCGAATTGGTGTCAATCGCGCATCCGGACAAATCCGCCGAAGAGCACGAACGCATGGCCGGCTGCGCCGAAGAAGTATTGAAGCGCCTCGGGCTGGCGTATCGCGTCATGCTGCTGTGCGCTGGCGACATGGGCGCGGCGGCGCGCAAGACTTACGATATCGAAGTGTGGCTGCCGGGCGAAAACGGCGGCGCCGGCGCCTATCGCGAAATCTCGTCGTGCTCCAACTGCGGCGATTATCAGGCGCGGCGCATGGACGCGCGCTGCAAGCCGAAGGGCGGGAAGGGCACGCGCCTGGTGCACACGCTCAACGGCTCGGGCCTCGCGGTCGGCCGCGCGCTGATCGCGGTCATGGAGAATTACCAGCGCGCCGACGGCTCGATCGCGGTACCTGCCGCGCTCCGGCCTTACATGGGCGGAATCGAGGTTATCGCCGGTGGCGTTTGATTTTCCGCTTGATCTGCGCCGCGCCCGCATCCTGGTTTCGAACGACGACGGCATCGAGGCGCACGGCCTCAAGCTGCTGGTCAAGCTGGCGCGCGCTTTCTCAGACGATGTCTGGGTGTGCGCGCCCGAGACCGAGCAAAGCGGCGCCAGTCACTCGCTAACCATTGCCCGGCCATTGCGTATCCGCAAACTGGGGGCCAAGCGGTATGCGGTCGACGGCACGCCGACCGATTGCGTTCTGCTCGCGGTCAACGGCTTCATGCGCGAGCGCACGCCCGACCTGATGTTCTCCGGCATCAACGCCGGCGGCAATATGGGTGAGGACGTCATCTATTCCGGCACGATTGCCGCCGCGCTCGAAGCGACGTTGCTTGGCGTGCCGGCGATCGCTTTCAGCCAGCACGCTTCCAGCGGCGCGGACTTCCACTGGCCAACGGCCGTGAAATATCTGCCGCACGTCGTCCGCCGGTTGGTGGCGCAAGGCTGGCCGAGCAACACGCTGATGAATGTCAATTTCCCCGATGTGCCGCCGTCCCAAGTCAAAGGCATTCATGTCACCGCTCAGGGACGGCGCAAGATCGGCGACAATCTGGTCGAGCGGCTCGATCCGCGTGGCCGGCCGTATTACTGGATCGGCCCGATGCGCGACGAGCAGCGGACCCGGCGCGGCAGCGACGTCAAGGCGGTGGTCGACGGCTATGTCTCGGTTACGCCGGTGTTTTTCGATCTGACCAGCCGCCGTGTGCTGACGCGGCTGCGCAAGGCCTTCCGATGACGCCGGCTGCCGACAAATCCGAAGTGGCGCGACTGATCATGGAGCTGCGCGGCGAGGGCATTTCAGATCAGCGCGTGCTCAACGCCATTGAGCGTACGCCGCGTGAACTGTTCGTGCCCGCGACTTTCCGCGAGCAGGCCTACGAGAATGTCGCTCTGCCGATCGGCCACGGCCAGACCATCAGCCAGCCTTATGTCGTCGCGCTTATGACCCAAGCGCTCGAACTCAGCGACCGCCACAAGGTGCTCGAAGTCGGCACCGGCTCAGGCTACCAGGCGGCGGTGCTGGCGCGGCTGTGCCGGCGTGTGCTGACCATCGAGCGCCATCGCGCGCTGCTCAAGGAGGCCGAGGCGCGCTTCGCCAAGCTGCGGCTGCATAACGTCACGACGCGCTTCGGCGACGGCACCAAAGGCTGGCCCGAGCACGAGACCTTCGACCGCATCATCGTCACCGCGGCGGCGCCGGAGATTCCGCGCAACCTGCTCGAGCATCTTGCCGAAGGCGGCATCCTAGTGGCGCCGGTCGGGCCGGCGCGGCGCGACCAGAAACTGCTGCGCGTGCGGCGCAAGAACGGCGACCTGGAGATCGAGAATCTTGGCGGCGTCCGATTCGTGCCGCTCGTTGCAGGATTGCCGCGGGCAAGAGAAGGCCTGTCGCGGCCGCCACGCGCGTCATAGACTGCGCGCATGAGTCCGCGCGATCGGAGACGGCGCGCTTTCCTAATCGGGTTGGCGCTGGCGACGATCCTCGCCGGTTGCCAGAACGCGCATGTGCGGCTGGGTACACCGCCGGGTGCGGAACCGTCCGCGCCGCCGGTTCCGCAAAACGCGGGACCGCCACCGCCCAGTCCCGGCAATATTCCTGGCGGCCAGGTCACCGTCGGGCACGACGAAACCGTCTATCAGGTGTCACAACGCACCGGTTCGCCGGTACGCGATCTGATCGACGCCAATCATCTGCGGCCGCCCTATCGGCTGGCATCCGGGCAGACCTTGGTGGTGCCTCGCACGCCGACGCACGTCGTGCAGCGTGGCGAGACGCTGTACACCATCGCTGACGCCGAAGGCGTCGAACTTTATTCGCTGGCGCGCATGAACGAGCTGACGCCGCCATTCGCCCTGAGGCCGGGCGAAGTGTTGAAGCTGCCGCCGGCAGTGGCGCGGCCGCTGGCACCGCCGACGCCCCTGCCAGGACCGCCGCCGGGAAAGCCCGATATCGCGACGGCAACACTCGCGCCGGTGACGGCGCAGCCGGAAGGTAAGCCGCCGGTGCCGCCGCCGCAAAAGCCTGAAGTCGCGAGCCTGCCGCCGCCCCAATCGCCGCCCTCTCCGGCAACGACGACGGAACATCCGCAGGCGGCGCTACCCACACCGCCAGCACGCGGCGGCCGCTTCCTATGGCCGGTGCAGGGCAAGGTCATCGGCAATTTCGGCACGACGGCATCGGGCACGCATAACGATGGCATCAATATCGCTGCGCCCAAGGGCACGCCGGTACGCGCCGCCGATGCGGGCGTCGTCGCCTATGCGGGCAACGAGCTGCGCGGCTACGGCAATCTGGTGCTGATCAAGCACGCCGGCGGCTGGATGACCGCCTACGCGCACAACGAAGTGCTATTGGTCAAACGCGGTGACGTGGTGAAGCGCGGTCAGGAAATCGCCAAGGTCGGCGCCACCGGCATCGTCAGCCAGCCGCAGCTCCATTTCGAGGTCCGCCGCGGCACGCAGGTGCTCGACCCGAGCCAATACCTGTCGGCCGATCAGGCGAGCGCCGGGCGCTAGCGCGCTTCGAGCTTCTTCCCGAGCCGACCGGCCAAATCCTGGATGTATTGCCACGCGACGCGGCCGGAACGCGCGCCGCGGGTGATCGCCCATTCTTGCGATTCCGCTTTGAGCTTGTCGGCCGGATAGTCGAGGCCGTAGCGCTTGGCATAGCCGCGGATCATCGCCTGATAGGTTTCCTGGTCGCAGGCGTGGAAGCCGAGCCACAGGCCGAAGCGGTCGGAGAGGGAGACTTTTTCTTCGACCGCTTCGCCCGGCATGATCGCGGTCGAACGCTCGTTCTCGATCATGTCGCGCGCCAGCAGGTGGCGGCGGTTCGAAGTCGCATAGAGCACGACATTGTCCGGCCGGCCTTCGATACCGCCTTCGAGCACCGCCTTTAGCGATTTGTAGCTCGCGTCCTGCGCGTCGAATGACAGGTCGTCGCAGAACAGCACGCAGCGCCGCTTGGTGGTGCGCAGCTTGGATAGCAAAATGGGCAGGGACGGGATGTCCTCGCGATGGATCTCGACGAGTACGAGCAAGCGCGGCCGCTCCTTGTTGATCGTCGCATGCACCGCCTTGACCAGCGACGACTTGCCCATGCCGCGCGCGCCCCACAGCAGCACGTTGTTAGCCGGCAGGCCCTTGGCGAAGCGCTGGGTGTTGTCGAGCAGGATGTCGCGCACGCGCTCGACGCCTTGCAGCAGGTCGATCTCGACACGGTTCACCGTCTTCACCGGCTCAAGCCACTGGCCTTCGGCGTGCCAGATGAAGGCGTCGGCCGCCTCGAAATCGACCGGCGGATGGGCCTTCGGCGCGATCCGTTCGAGGGCGTCGGCAATGCGTTGCAGCAGCGTGTCGTGGCTCTTGTCGGCGCTCATGGAAGGGGCGGTAAGCCTTTGGCAGAGAGGGAAAATTCGCCGCGACCCTAAGCGCGCGGGCGCGCGCCGTCAACCGCGACCTCGCCTTGCGCTTTCAATTCAAGTCCATTACCAATGCGCTCCACATCGCGCGGGAGTCCGATATGTACTTGATTTCGCCGGCCTATGCGCAAGCGGCCGGAGGCAGCAGTGCCAGCGCCATCATGCAAATGGCCCCGCTCGCGCTGATCTTCGTCGTCTTCTATTTTTTCCTCATCCGGCCGCAGCAGAAGAAGGCGAAAGAGACCAAGGCGATGCTCGAAGCCATTCGCCGCGGCGACCGCGTCGTTACCGGCGGCGGCATCATTGGCACTGTCGCCAAGGTCGGGAACAATGACGAGGTTCTGGTCGATATCGCCGAAAATACCCGCGTCCGCGTCGTCCGCAGCACTATCGTCAACGTGCTCGCCAAAACCGCGCCGGCGGCCGGCGCCAAGAGCGACAAGGACAATGACGGCGACGACG
>Ga0187815_10000404_pt1 | contig 20907 bp, 22 predicted proteins | sample NC_S_5_FD_132962 | JGI IMG/M metagenome (GOLD analysis project Ga0187815, IMG submission 132962) | Wetland sediment microbial communities from Neuse River Estuary, North Carolina, USA - ASW-S_5 | ecosystem: Environmental > Aquatic > Freshwater > Wetlands > Sediment | place: USA: North Carolina...
CGCGCTGCTTCTCCATCTGCGGCACGTTGTAGAAATATTGCCAGGCGATCAGCACGAGGCCGGACAGAATGACGGCGAGGATGGTGTTGCGATTGTCGGTCATCGGGTTTGCAGTCTCGTCATTCGGGTCGGGTGGGGCGCCGTGAGTCCTTTTTCGCCGCGCCGTGCTTCGAAGGCGCCTTCGCAGGCCGATCGAGCCGGTGCAGCGCCGAGCGCAGGTCGTCCAGCATGACCGCAAAGTTCCGCGTCAGCGCTTCTCGGCGGCCGACTAACACATAATCATGGTGCGGTCGCATGGATATGACGTCCAGCTGCTTCACCAACTCGCGAAGTCTGCGCCGGATGCGGTTGCGCTCGGTGGCGGTGCCGTTTTTCTTGCTGACGGTGAAGCCGACCCGGATCGCGCCCTGGTCGTCGCGTCGGCGGGTCTGGAGGGCAAAGGCCGCGCTGGAAACCCTCGCGCCATTGGCAACGGCGAGGAAGTCCGCCCGCTGCCTTAGCCGATCCATGTTTGTTGTCCCAGGAACAGCCCGGCTCAGGCGCTCAGACGCTTGCGGCCGCGCGCGCGGCGGGCAGCGAGAACCTTGCGGCCGCCGGCGGTGGCCAGGCGCGCGCGGAAACCGTGGCGGCGCTTGCGCACCAGTTTGCTGGGTTGATAGGTCCGCTTCACGGGTCGATCTCCGCTGACATAGCAATTCGCCCCAGGGGGCAATCTGCCGTTGAATTGAGAAGGCGTCCGGTGATGCTGGCCGGCCCAAAGCGGCCGTTTGCGGCCCCAATGAGCCGCCCCCCGAGAAACCGGGCCATCGCGGACAATTGGCGCGGCTTATAAGCGAGGTACCCCATTTCGTCAACGCCGCCGATGTCTCCGCCGCCGTTCCTCGAAACGGCACAATCTCCGGAAATAATACTGATTCTGCGGAGTTTTGAGGGGTGAGGATGGCGATCCACGCACCCCGGCACTAGATCAGGAACCGGCGCACATTAGCGATCGGTAATTTGACCGGCTCGGGGGCACAAACGCATGCTTTTGGCCGTCTATCGAGGGCTGGATATCGAGTGTCAGCGACGAGCGACAATGAGCAGGATCGCGACAGGCCGCGACCCCCTCCGGGGCGGCGGCTCGGCCTGTCCGGCAAGCTGCTGCTGATGACCATTCCGCTGGCGATGATCGCCGGCATGATGATCTACGTGCCTGCGATCGCCAACTTCCGCGTCAACCGGCTCAACGACCGCCTTGCCGCCGCCAACACCGCCGCCCTGGTGCTGGACGCCGCGCCGCTCGGCATGGTGCCGGATTCGCTGCAGCAGCAAATCCTCAGCAGCATCGGTGCGCGCGCGGTCGCCATCAAGATGGGCCAGCAGCGGCGCCTCTTGGCGAGCGCCAACCTGCCGTCGAAGATCGATCACGACATCGACACGCGCAACATCACCGTGTGGGCTGCGATCCACGACGCGTTCGAGACGATGCTGGAAAGCGACAATCACGCCATCCGCGTCGTCGGCAAGGCGCCGGGCGCGGCGCAGTTCATCGAGGTCGTGATCGACGAGCAGCCGCTGCGCAAGGCGATGTACCGCTTCTCGCGCAACGTGCTGGCGGTGGCGCTGGTGATCGCGGGCGTGGTCTCCTTGCTGGTGTATCTGGCGCTGCATTATCTGTTCGTGCGGCCGATGCGCCGGCTGACCGCCAATCTGGTCGGCTTCCACGAAAACCCGGAAAATCCCGCGCGCATCATCGTGCCGAGCCGTCGCGGCGACGAGATCGGCGTCGTCGAGCGCGAATTGTCCGACATGCAGCGCGACCTCGTCTCGATGCTCAATCAGAAGAGCCGGCTGGCCGCGCTTGGCCTTGCCGTCTCCAAGATCAACCACGATCTGCGCAATCTGCTGGCGTCCTCGCAGCTGTTGTCCGACCAGCTCGCGAGCGTGCCCGATCCGCGGGTGCAGCGCTTTGCGCCTAAACTGATGCGCTCGCTGGAGCGCGCGATCGCGTTCTGCCAGTCGACGCTGTCCTATGGCCGCGCGCAGGAAGCCGAGCCCGACCGCCGCACGATCCTGGTCGAGCCCGTCGTGGCGGAAGTGCGGGAGTCCGCAGGCCTTGCCAGCGACGCCTCGATCACCTGGGTTGCCGCGATCGAGCGCGGGCTTTCCGTCGATGCCGATCCGGACCAGCTGTTCCGCGTGCTGCTCAACCTCGTGCGCAACGCGGCCCAGGCGCTGGAGAATCAGCCGCAGGGCAGCGCCGCCATGCAGATCCGCATCACCGGCCGCCGCGAAGGCGCGGTCGCGATCCTCGAAGTCTCCGATACCGGCCCCGGCGTGCCGGAAAAGACCCGCGACCACCTGTTCGAGGCGTTCCAGACCTCCGGCCGCCTCGGCGGTAGCGGCCTTGGCCTTGCCATCGCCAACGAGCTGATCCGCGCCCATGGCGGCGACATCCACCTCGTCGAGGGCACCATCGGCGCCACCTTCCGCATCTCGATCCCCGACCGCCCGGTGGAACTGCAGAGCGTGCGGCACGAGCGGGCCAGCGCATAAGCCCTTAAAATATCACCAGTTTCCGTCATTCCGGGGCGATACGAAGCATCGAACCCGGAATCTTGAAACTGTTGCGCGAGATTCCGGGTTCGCGCTGGCGCGCGCCCCGGAATGACGATGGAAACCATGCGGTCTCTTGGACGAAGCACGTCATTTCCGGACCTTGCAAACCAGTCCGGAAGCCGGTAGCTAGAGCGCTCTTCGCGACCATCCGAGCCTTCACCGGATGCAAATCGGGCTCCCATGCCCCATATCGCCGAAGAAAACGCGCCCGTAGCTCAGCTGGATAGAGCATCAGACTACGAATCTGAGGGTCGGACGTTCGAATCGTTCCGGGCGCGCCAAATTGCCATCATTCAGAACAGGCTGATGAATGATGTGGTTCCGCCAACAGTCATTTGCGTGAGCGCCTTGGCGAGCGATAGCGCTCAAGAAGGTGCGCGCTGCAGCTTCAACGCCGCCGCACAGGTCTCACCTCAATCCACGTGACGATACTGACGGCCTTTTCCTGCCGCGGCCGCGCCGGGCCGGCGCGGCGAGGGCGGCCTTGTACGGCAGAGCGCCTGCGATGCGGGCAGTGAGCTGCCTCAGCCACTGGTGGGCGGCGGAATGATGAGTCCGGGACGTCCAGGTCATGCCGATCTGAAACGGCTCCGGAAAGGGACACGGCTTTGCGATGACGGATTTGGCGATGTTGGACGCGATGCGGCTTGGCACCGTCGAGATCAGATCCATGCCCGGGAGAATGTGGGTGAGATCGGAGATGCTCGGCACGGCGACCACCTGGTTGAGCGACAGGCCGCGCTGATCGAGCTCCTTGAGGTAGCCTGACCGCCAGGTGCCGCCATAGGTGACGACGGCGTGGTTCGCCTCGACATAGTCGTCGATGCGCAGCCCCATGCCGGCGAGTGGATGGCTGCGGTCCATGACGCAAACATAGTGGTCATCGAGCAGATGGCGATGGTAGAAGCTCTCCTCACGCACTTCGTAGGGACCGACGAGAAGATCGGCTTCGCTGCGTTTAAGGTAGGCGAAGCCTTCGGCGCCCGCCCTCTTGACCTCCACGACCAACCGCGGCGCCCGGCGCCTGACCTCGGCGATGGTGTGCGGCAGAATGATCGACCGTTCGTAATAGTTGCAGACGATCGTGACCCGCCCGGACGCCGTTGCGGGATCAAAATCCGCAGGCTGCACGAGGCCCTCAAAGGCGTCGAGCAGGCGGCTGGCGCGCTCGACTATCTCGGCGCAGCGGGGCGTCGGCGCGATGCCGCCGCGCTGGCGCACGAACAGTTTGTCGTGGAACGCCGCGCGCAGCCGGTCCATCGTGTAGCTGATCGTCGATTGGTTGGTCTCGAGCGCTTCGGCGGCCTTCGAAAACGAGCCTAGTTCCGACACCAGGCGCAAGGTGCGGATGGCAGCAAAATCAATCGCGAACGGGTCCCAATCCTTTGCCATCTCCTCAAGTCCTCCCCTCGAAAGTCCATTACAGGATATCGAAAAAATCGATGAAGAATATCAAATCTGTCTGATTGCCCGATAATTGTTCTCTCAGCAATCTGCTCGAAAAGGGAGGTCAAGAGCGCAGGCTCGCGACCATCGACCGGACCAGGGAGAGACGCTACCCATGACCGCACCCAAAGCTTTTCCGCTTAACGCCTGGTACGCGGCTGCATGGTGCCACGAGATCGGCCGCGAGCTTTCCGCCCGCACCATCTGCGGCAAGAATATCGTGCTCTACCGCCGCACCGACGGTGTGGTCGCCGCGCTGGAGGATGCCTGCTGGCACCGGCTGCTGCCGCTGTCGCTCGGACATCTCAAGGGCGATGACGTCATGTGCGGCTATCACGGGTTGGTATTCAATTCGACGGGCCGCTGCACCTACATGCCAGCGCAGAAGACGATCAATCCGTCGGCCTGCGTACGAGCTTACCCGATCGCCGAACGGCATCGCCTGGTCTGGCTGTGGCCCGGCGACCCCGCGCTGGCGGACCCCGCCAAGATTCCGGATTTTCACTGGAACGACGGTACACAATGGGTCGGCGAGGGCGGCACGTTCTATCAGCTCAAATGCGACTACCGGCTCGTGATCGACAACCTCATGGACCTCACGCACGAGACTTATGTGCACGCCGGTAGCATCGGCGATGAAGAGATCACGACCGCGCCCTTCGACGTGACCCACGCGGGCAATACGGCGACGATGACGCGCTGGATGATCGACATCGAGCCGCCCCCGTTCTGGGCGCGCCAGATGGGACGGCCGGGCCGCGTCGATCGCTGGCAGATCGTGACGTTCCAGGCACCGTCGGTCGTCGTCGGCGATGTCGGCGTGGCGCTGACCGGTACGGGCGCGCCGCAAGGAGACCGCTCGAAAGGAGTGAACGGGGCGTTCCTGGCGGCGATCACGCCCGAGACCGAGACGACCTGTCACTATTTCTGGAACTTCGTCCGAAATTATCGTGGGGAGGATGCGCAATTGACGAGAGAGCTCCAGCTCGCCCATGTCAATGGCGGGGCCGGTGTCTACGATCAGGATCACAGGATATTGGAGGCGCAGCAGGCCGCGATCGACAAGAACCCGCGTTCGCCCTTCTACGATCTCAACATCGATGCCGGCGCGCTCTGGGCGCGGCGGCTGATCGACCGGATGCTGGCCGACGAGCAGGCTCGCGTGTTCGCAAGCGTTGCGGCCGAGTGAGCGAAAAGTCATGGCCAAGCCGATCGAATGGGTTAGCGCACGCCTTCGCGCGACGCGCGAGCTTACTCCTGACGTCCGTCTCTTCGAGATCGAGCCGGACCGTCCATTCGTGATGGCAACACCCGGCAGCCACATCGACGTCGTCGTACCCATCGACGGCCGGCCGCAGCCTCGCAGCTATTCGCTGGTGGGACCTTGTGCAGACGGACTCTATCGCATCGCCGTCAAGCGGCTCGCATCCAGTCGGGGTGGGTCTGTCGGCATGTGGCGCCTCAAGGCGGGCGAACGGCTCACGATCTCCGCGCCGAGCAACAGCTTCGAATTGAGCCACGGCCGGCCGGAATATTTGCTGCTGGCCGGCGGCATCGGCATCACGCCGATCTACACGATGGCGCTGGCGCTCAAGCAAGCGGGCGCGAATTTTCGCCTGCTCTATGCCGCGCGCAGCCGTCGCGACCTGGCGCTTGCGGACGAGCTTGCCCGTCACATCGGCGAACGGCTTCAGCTCTTCGTCGGCGAAGAGGGGCAGCGCATCGACATCGCCGGCGAGATCGCCTTGCTCGATCCGCGCGGCGAGCTCTATGTGTGTGGCCCGTTCGGCATGTTAGAGGCGGCCAGGCGTCAGTGGCGCGAAGCGGGCAGGCCCGTGGTGCACCTCCGCTACGAGACGTTTGGCAATGCCGGCAACTTTGCCGCCGCGCCGTTCAAGATCAGGATTCCCCGATTGGGTCTCGAAATCGACGTCCCTGCCAACCGCTCCATGCTGGAAGCGCTCGAAGATGCCGGCGTCGATATGATCTTCGGCTGCCGGCGCGGAGAATGTGGCCTGTGCGTCCTGCCGATCCTAGAGCCGTCGATCCCGGTCGATCATCGCGATGTGTTCTTCAGCAGCGAGGAGCGGGCGGCGAACAAGAAGCTCTGCACTTGCGTGTCGCGCGCGGCCGGCGGCTGCATCACCGTCGATACGCCCGATCGAACGCCGACCTAGCGTCATTGCCCGGCGTCCCCATGGCGTAGGGCTTGAGCAACGCCGGCGACATTGAAACAACTGGAAATTCCACGGCCCGCCGATCCAGCTGATCCCTATTCTTATTCCGACGGTCTCCAGAGACTTGATCAGAAGACCTTGATACTGTCGGGGCCGACACACAGCGCTCGACCGGTTTCGCAGTCCCTGACTTGAGGCCGCACGTTGGCCGATACTCCTCATCAAGAAGGTTGCGGTAATGCTCTCGAAAATTTGTTTCGGGGCTATATTCCGTCTCTTAGCAAATCTAAAGCGGTAACGGGCGTATAGCAGTTTCCGGTTTCAGCCTCTCGGGCGCGCTGAGGATCCAGAGGACTGGTAGGGCCGCAGCTCGTAGCACTGCGTACGCAACGCCCGGCGCGTAAGAAAAATCCGCACGCCGGGTGTGTCCTGCAGGAACCAAATGCTGCGCGACAGAATTTGAACGGAACTCCCATTCTACTCGTAAAAGGAGAGTTCCGATGTGCAAATGGATTTTGGCGGTCGCGTCAATCGCACTGACGGTGAGTATGATGACGCTGGTCACGCCGGCTCAGGCCGAGCAGCGGATCGGTTGGTGCTCCAGACAAGGGGGACAGCTCCATTGCATGTACCATAGCCATGCGCAGTGCAGGGCGTCCGTCAGCGGAGGACGCGGCACATGCGTCCGCAATCCGCACGGGTGACGCGCGACCTGGCATGAGTTTATTGCAAGCGAGGCGCCCTCGACCTCGCGCCCTACTGGACTGAAGATCCAGAGCCAGGAGAGGTGGAGCTGGAGCCGTTCGCTGTCGTCGGTCGCTGAGACGCGCTGCTGCCCGTAGCCCGTCGTCGTCGGCCCAGCGAAGTCGTCTGTCTTGAAGCAGGGTGGGGCCGAATGGCCAAGTTCAGGATCCGGTACGCAAGGAGGACCCGTTAGAAAAACGCGGGTGAACTATCTGTGGAGCGTGTGGCTGGCAAAGGGGTTGGAGCTGGCCAGCGCTGTGCGCAAGGCACGGAGTGCAACACGCAAGCTGCAGCGCGCCGACAGCCTGATCGATGCAACGCGCGCGATGGATGCCGGCTGGACGCGCAACGGAGCCGTCGCGGATCTCGTTCAGGCCGCCGCGCGCGAACAAAGGCGCTCTCGCGATCTTTCGGCGGAAGGCGTCAAGGTCGTTCTCCATCTTGCGTTGGAGCGTCGCGGTCTCGCTCGTCGTCGCCATGCATGGCGCGGCCGCTTGGCTCGCGCTGCATTGGCGGTCGGCGCAGGCCGTCCCTGGCGGGGCGCCGCAGGCTGTCATGATCGAGTTGGCGCCGCTCGCCGCCGCGCCGGAGCCGACGATGGCCGACGTCGCGCCCGGACCGCCGGTGATGGAGACGCCGCCCGATCCGGTGGCTGACCCGCCGGAGAAGTCGCTTGAGGACGCGCGCGAGACACCAGAACGTGTCGTTGAAGAACCCAAGCCCGTCGAGCAGACGTCCGCGCCGACACCCGCTGAAGCCGTCTCCCTCTCGCGACGCGCCAGTCCGGTGCCGGCGCCTCCCGACGGGCCAGGAGGCGGCACCTTCTCTCTTTCCGTCCCAATCAGGTTCAACCGATGAGCCAGCTCTGGAGTGCCTCGCGTTTCTGGCGGTCTGGTTTGTGCTGAGCTTTTCCAGTCGCTTGCTTTTTCAAGCGCCGAGAAACACGTATAGCCAAAGCACGAAGGCGCGGCCGGCCGGCGGCTCCGACATGGGCCGTCTGCCTCTGCGCAGAATGCGGCCCGAGGGGACGGCCGGGCCGCCAAGCCCATTGTCGCGCCATGAGGGCTGCAGGCGGCGCGGGTAAGGAAGGCTCGCTCGTTCCCCGCATGTGCCGCTTGCCGTCATTGCCGCGACGGACTATGGACCCTATTTCAGGGAACAGGAGCCTGGCTTGAGAACTGCGGGAGCAGCCCGACCAGGCGCTCGCCGCAGGGGCAATCTCATTGTCGCGCAGCGCAATTGGTCGCGCAGGGCAGTCGTCGTTCGGCCCGATCGCCCAAATGCCGTCATTGACGTTTTCAGGCGACTGGCGGTAGCGGGGGAGGTCAATCCAAAGCGGCGGCTCTCAGTCCGGTGCTGATCCGGAATCGCGAAAGCCGTCTCCATTGTCAGGAAGCAGATGAAGATATCGCAGGCGTTCAAGTTCGAGGCGGCACACTTTCTTCCGGGCGTGCCCGCGACGCACCGATGCAGCCGGCTGCACGGCCATTCCTACCGTGTCGAGGTTCAACTCGACGGACCGGTCGATCCGCACACGGGCTTCGTCGTCGACTTCTTCGATCTCGAAAAATCCTTCGCCGGCATCATGGACGCGCTGGACCATCGCTGCCTCAACGAGGTCACGGGGCTCGAGAACCCGACCGCCGAAAACATCGCGGTCTGGATCTGGGACCGTCTGAAGCCATCCATTAAGCCGATCTCCGCCGTGCGTGTCTACGAGACCGCCGACTGCTGGGCCGAATACGACGGGCGCTGACGCGCGATCGACTTGGTCCGCACTTTCCGGTCCACGACGGCGCCACTCGCGATCGATCGAACCTTGACTGTGCTCGCCAAATGTCCGCCGGCGCCGCGTCAGGGCTTCGGGGGAATGAGCTTGCTGAAATCGCGATCAAGAAGCGGACCAAAGAGCTTGTGCTCTGGCTCGTATTGAGGCGGGTTGAAGAGCTTGACAGTCATGATGGTACCGAGGCCGCGCGCTCCTTCATAGGCAAGGTTCGCGGCCTCCTGTTTGTTTGCATTTTTGAACATCTCCCCGAGAACGCCGATGATCTGCACTGCAAAGTCGTGCGCTTCTTCAGGGGAGATGTTGGCTTGCAGGGGCAACCCAAAAGTCTTCGCGGTTTGCAGCGTTCCGGCAAGAAAGAATACGTTCGAAGGGTCCGCCGGATAGAACCGGCATGTGGCGCACAGAAAGTTGCGGTATTCGCTTTGCCACACCGTCTCGGGCACCAGAAGGAGCGGCCTTACGCTCAGGCCATCGCCGAGAACGCGGTCTGTCCTGTCAACGAAATCCTCCAGCCTCTCCCTGAAGCGAGCGTCCAGCGCGGCGAAGGTCTCTGCAGTCCACGCGATATTGCCTACCGCATCGGGCGAAAATCCCACGCTCTGCAGGAAGTCGCCAATGTCGCCCTTGAACAACTCTTTCGAGAAGATGCGCGAGATACCGTCAGTGTCGGCCGCCGCCATTCCCGGCGCCGCAGACGCACCCCAGTTCGACATCGTTATCTTCTGCGGCGGCAGGTCTTGAGGGCTCCCCTGTCCGCGCTTGCCAAACCAACCGACCAAGGCACACCTCCGGTATTCTTTGTCCGCGCTGAAGCGGGAGCAGCCCGGGTCAATCCCGGAACATAAGGGCCATCTTTTCGGCCTGTTGTTTCGGAAGGTCTTTCAGCTGGAAGCGCGCCGTATATCCACCGTAGATCACGTCAGAGGTCCGCACGATCCAGTCCTCGACGTCGGCGCTTGCGACAGTCATGGCCTGTCCGATTTGGTACTTCGTTCCATTCACCGGCTTGTTGGCGAGCAGGCCAACGAAGGCGCCGTCTTTCATGTCGGCAACCTGCAGCCAGATGTGTTCGGTATGGCCGTTCTGCGTGAGCGGGAATTTGACGGTGTATGTTGCCTTCATGCCTGACTTCATCAGGCTGACAAAGCGCGGCAAGGTATCGCGCGCTTTCTTACGGGCCTCCGCCAGCGCTTCGTTTGCCGTCGCGTAGGCGACGACGTTGTCACCGACAATGCGGCGGTCGTCGGCCGATTTGGGGGCTTCCTTGTAGACCTCCGTCGCACGGGCGCGGGTATGCTCCGTTCGGGTATTGGCGACTTGCGAGCCGACCGCGCAAATCACCGCCAGGACGGCGCCGCCGATGACGTAAGCACGCATGATAGCTCTCCGGGTTGATCGGGGCTTGCCACCTGCGCCCTTCCGCAATGTTACTCATCGGCATGGAATTGGGTCATGGTGCGCGATCCATGACGACGATTGGTTGCATTTTATGAGGTCTCCCAGCGGGGGAGGCCCGGCGCAATTTGCGCTTGCGCAAAGCGCGCGCCGCGTTTCCTGATCTATTCGGCCTGGCCACGCAATTGAGGTGATGCCGATGCCTGCCACCCAGCTCGCCCCGAATGATCCGCGATCCACGCCGCAAGCACGGCGGGTTGCGGCTATCGTCTACACGGACAATGCCTATCCTGGCCCATCCTTCGAGGCGCTGGTGCGCCTGTGTCGGGATCGGGGCCTGGCGCTCGCCGGCGTTCTGCAGCATCAGACCTGCGCTGCCCCGGACCGGCGCTGCGATGTCGTGCTGGAGGACTTGACCACCGGCCATCGCACCGCAATCTTCGAGGACCGCGGCGCAGGCGCGTCCGGCTGCCGCCTCGATGAAGGCGCGCTGACCGAGGCCACTGCGCGCGTCGAAGGCAATCTAGCGGATGGCGTGGACCTCCTGGTGCTCAACAAGTTCGGCAAGGCGGAATGCGGCGGCGGAGGTTTGGTCGATCTGATGGCGAATGCGCTTGATCGCGGCATTGCCTCGATCATCGGCGTGCCCCGAAGCAATCTTAACGCCTGGCGCGAGTTTGCCGGCGATTGCGCCATTGAGCTTTCGGATGACATCGACGAGATCGGCCGGTGGATTGCAAGCCTGCGCGAGCCGCAGGCTGCCTGGCGCTAGCGCCTTGCGCGGCCGCCCATCGGCAATGCCAATGCGGAATCCATGCCCATGATCCCCGACGGTTTGACATTGGCCCGCGCCGTTCACGTCCTCGCGCTGGTGCACTGGATCGGCGGCGTCTGCGCCGTCACCACGATCGTGCTGCCGCAGGCGCGGCGGCTTGGCGATGCCAACGCGGCCATCGAATTCTTTGAATCCTTCGAGCGCCGCTTCGTCCGGCAGGTCCGCATCTCGATCGCCCTTGTCGGACTTTCCGGCCTCTACATGCTGCACGCCCTCGATGCCTGGGACCGCTTCCGTCACCTCGTGTTCTGGTGGCTCCATCTGATGGTCGCGGTGTGGTGCCTGTTCGCCCTGATGGTCTTTGTGATCGAGCCGTTGTTCGCGCACCGCAAGTTTCGCGAAAATGCCATGCACGATGCCGCCGGCGCCTTCGCGCGGGCGATGCGGCTGCATGTTGTTGCGCTTCTGATCTCGGCGATCGCGATCGGCGCGGGCGTGCTCGGCGCCCACGGCGCGCTGCCGTGAAAGCGGGCGGCGCGACCTCTCCCCGGCGCTTGCTATTGGTTTACCCCTCTCAGCCGGCCGCGTCCTTGATCGCGGTCTCGAAGGTCTTTGCATCGAAGGCCGGCATGCTCTGCACCTTGCCGAGACCCTGGGTCGCGTACCAGACCGAGAACGCGAGCATGGCCCCCGGATTCGGCGCCTCGACGATGTCGACGAAGTCGTAGTAGCCCTGCGTGTAATGGATCGACTCGATCTTGATGCCGAGCTGGTCGAGCTTCGTCTTGGCCTTGCCGATCCGCTCCGACTGCTTGCTTGCCCACTCCGGGCTCAAATTGCCGAGCAGCACATACTTCATGGCGACCTCCATGTTGGTGCGTGGGACATGCGCCCTCCCGCGACCGTCCGGCCGGCGGCTTCGCCTTCCGGCGGCATTCGTGAAAGCACCGCTGGTTCCGGTCCGCCCATGCGGCGGACCGCTTGCCTCAATGATGCGCCGACACGTGCTTGACGTAGCTGGCTGCGATCTCGGCCGTGGCGAAATGGCTGACGTCGCCCAGGCTCATCATGCCGACCATCCGCTTGCTCTTGTTGATCACGGGCAGCCTGCGGACCTTCAACGTTTCCATGTGGTGTATCGCCTTCGCCAGATCGTCGTCGTCGCGGCAGCAATGGATGCCCTGGGTCATCACATCCCGTGCCGTCGTCCGCGTGGCGTCAAAGTCCTTGCTGGCCAGTCCTTTGCAGACGATGTCGCGGTCCGTCACCATCCCGATCAGGTGATCGTCCTTGCCGATCGGAATGCAGCCGATGTCGTGTGCCTGCATCAGTTTTGCGATTTCGGCGATCGGAGTCTCGGGGCTGACCCAGTCGACTCCCTTGTGCATCGCGTCCTTGACTTTCATGGAGGACCTCCTTGCGGCTTAGCCCCCAATTCGCTGCATTATACCGCGGATCGGCTGCGGCTGCACGCGGTTGCCTATGGCCGGGAGTGATACCTCTTCGACGGGATAGAGCGGGTTTCCTCCAGCCCTGCCTTGCGGGCGGCCTCCTGCAGCGCATGGCGGAATTCATCCCGCTTCTCGTGCACCGAGGCGATCGCGTGTCCGGCCGCAATTCCGAGGCCGACAAGGGCGGCTTCGGAAAGCTGCAGGCTCGCTTCAATGGTCTCGGGCACCGCATCGGTCGCGCCGATGGCATAGAGATGGCGCGCATGATTGGCATCGCGTGCGCGCGAGATGATCAGGACGTCCGGCCGCACCGCGCGGATGCGGCCGACCGCCGCATCGATCGCGGCGCGCGACTGAACGGTGATGATCACGCCGGTGGCCTGCATCAGGCCGCAGGCTTCGAGAAAGCCTGGCTCTGTCGCGTCGCCGTAATAGACATTGTGGCCGTCGCGGCGGTCGCGCGCCACGCTGGCCGGCTCGTGATCGATAGCGATGTATTTCAGGCCGTGGGCGGCGAGAAGCGAGCAGACGACCTTTCCGACCCGCCCGTAGCCCACAACGATGGCCTGGTTCGCCTCGCTTGGCGGGCGAACCGCAATTTCCGGGTCTATGCTGCGTTCGGCCGACAGCTTCGCCGCCAGGCGCCTGCCGAGTAGGGCGAGCAGCGGCGTCAACGCCATCGTCACGGCCGTCACCGCGACGGCAAAGCTGGACACGGCAGGCGCGATCAGCCCGAGCGTCGAAGCCATGCCGATGCTGACAAAGGCGAATTCGCCGACGGGAGCGAGCAGCAGGCTGCTTTCGATCGCCGCGGGCCATGACAGGCGGAACAGGCGGCCGAGAATCGCGAGAACGAGGGTTTTGCAGGCCAGAACACCGACAACCGCCGCCAGCAGCCAGCCGGGCTCGCGCAGGAACACGCGGAAATCGATCGCCATGCCGACCGTGAAAAAGAAGATGCCAAGCAGCAGGCCCTTGAAGGGGTCGACGGTCGCCTCGATCGCCTTGCCGTACTCCGTCTCCGCCAGCATCAGTCCGGCGACGAATGCCCCGAGCGCCATCGACAAGCCGGCCTCGTGCGCGGCAAGTCCGGCACCGACGATGACGAACAGGGTCGCGGCGACGAACAATTCGGTCGAATGCGTGCCGGCGACCAGTTGGAACAGCGGGCGCAGGAGCAGCCGTCCGACCAGAATGAGAAACGCGACGGCTGCCGCGGCCTTGATCAGCGCGCTGGACAATTGGGTGAGGACCGAGCCGCCGCTGCCCGCGCCGAGCACCGAGATGAAGACGAGGAGCGGGATCACGGCAAGATCCTGCGCCAGCAGCACCGAGAAGCTGGCCCGGCCGGCGGTCGTGGTGAGGCGTCCCGTGCTCGACAGCAGTTCGAGCACGATGGCGGTCGAGGACAGCGCAAGGCTTGCGCCGAGGATCACCGCGGCATCGGAGCCTTGACCGGTCAGGATGGCCGCGCCGGAAATGATCGCCGATGTCGCCAGCACCTGCAGGCCGCCAAGCCCGAACACCAGGCGCCGCATGGTCACGAGCCGCCTGAATGACAGCTCGAGCCCGATCAGGAACAGCAGGAACACGATGCCGAGATTGGCGATGCCCTCGACATTCTGCGCATCCGCGACGGTGAACCAGTACAGGGGTGGAAGGTTCGGGATGAAAGAGCCGAGACCGAGCGGGCCGAGGATGGCGCCGGCGCCGAGATAGCCGATGACGGGATTGATGCCCCAACGGCGGACGATTGGCACCACGACACCGGCGGTGCCGAGAACCACCAGCGCGTCATGATAGGCATTGATGTTGATGGTTGGGGTCACGGATCCCTTCGGGCGGTATCCTGCTGGCGATAGCACCGGGAGAGGGCGGGGTCGATGGCTGTTTGGCCACGGCTTTTAAGTCCCGGAACGGATCGCACCCGATCGCGATCGCCACCTTGCCGAAATGCGCAGGCGAGATAGCCCGCTCGGCCAGATGCCTCAAGGGTCGCGGGAATGCGTGGGGCGTTATCCGGCGGCCTTCGCCATTTGGGCTCCGCCCAACAGCCTGACATTGAGCCTGCCGCCGGCGAACAGCATGTCGTCGAGGGCTTCGCCGATATCGCCGGGATTGATCGATGCGCCGCCATCGCGGGTGACGCTGGCTTGCGCCATTCGCCGCATCAGCTCCTTGATGAAAGCGGCGCTCGCCCCTTCCGTGCGTCGCACGGCATCGTCAATGATCGTGGAGGTGAGCGGCAGGTCCTTGCCGTATAGCCGGACGAGCTTGCGGCGGCCGGCCTCGTCGGGAAGCGGCACTTCGATGGCCTGATCGATCCGGCCGGGACGGCCGGTCAGCGCGCCTTCGAGTTGTTCGGGCCGGTTGGTGGTGAGGACGAACAGGATGTCCGCGTCCTCCTTCAGTCCGTCCATTTCATTGAGCAACTCGTTGAGCAGGGACTCTTCGCACGATCCGAGCTTAGAGCGGTCGTTCGCAATCAGGTCGACGTCCTCGATGACAACCATGGCAGGCTGCAGCAGGCGCGCGAGGTTCATATAGGCGCTTAGCAAGCCGACCTGTCCGGCTGTGATGATCAGCGTCGTGTGTCCCGGGAGGTTGGATGCGAGGTAGCGGATCGTATGGGTCTTGCCGGTACCGGGCGGCCCATAGAGCAGGATGCCCTTGCGCGTCGACTGGCCGAGCCGCCGCAGCGCCGCGCGATTTTCGACGAGGCCCATCACGTTGCGATTAAGCAATTGCAGCGTCCGCTGCGGCAGGATCACCGCGTCGCGATCGACCGGCGGCAGGCGGTGCACCATCACTCCGTGCGACTTACCGCGATAATCCGCGCCGCCCTCCAGCGAAAGCACCTTGCCACGGTAGGAACGCGCCGCGCTGACGGCAGCTTCCAGTTCAGTAAAGGTGCGCTGAACGAGACCGTCGCCGGCAGCACCTGTCGGCACGGCGATCTCGATCCGCAATCCCACCTCCCCGTCATATTCGCGATGCGAGCAGAGCAGCACCGCGTAGCGCAACTCGCCGCTCCGGCAGAGCCATAGGCCGTTGTCGAGACATTGCATCGGCTCGTCTTCGCCGATATCGACGTCGCGATAGAGCGGCGGCGCGAGCGCCGGCGGACTGCGCTTCTGCCGCATCAATCGGCTAAAGGACAGCGTCTCGTAGCGATGTTCCTCGTGAATGCCGAAGAAGTGCAGCGGGGCGGTGAAGAGGCGGTCGATTGCCGCCTGAACATCGGCGCGCATATGCCCCGGAAACTGCCGTGTCCGCATCACTAGCTCGTTGTCCGCGATGCCGGCGAAGTGCCAGTCGAGCGCAACATGGGCATAGCGGAATTCGTCGGCGGGTATTTGATCTGATGCCAGTCTCGCCTCAAGCAGGCAGTCAGTGCAGAGACAGACGGTTCTTTCCCCGATCATCATCTTTGTCGCGAGCTGCGGCGCACCGCACAGCTCGCAGCCGCGATTGCTGCTCACGGCCTCGCTCGTGATCAGTAAAGGATGTCCCGAGTTGCGGATGAGCTGCTTTGCCGCCTCCAGCATCGCTTTCGCGACAGGCGCAGGGTAGGGCCCGAAGGCCACGTGACCCTGCTCATTCCGCGCCGTGAGAGCGATGGCGTCCTGCTCGGACTGGCCGAACACGTTGCGCAACACCTCTCTGAAGAGTTCGACGGGCGGGTCGTGGTCGTTGTGAATAAAAATTTGGACCGGCCCTGCGGCGGCGGCAACGTCGTCCATGACAACCTCTGAAAACAACCTGGGCACGAAAGAACAAAATAAGAACATCATAGGCGGCGGGCTGCGTCAAGCCCGGCGGGAGCGGGCTTTCGCCGCATTATCCGACCACGATCGCCACTTTGCCGAAATGCGCGCCGCTGGCCATGTGCGCGAAGGCCGCCTTGGCCTCGGTGAAGGGAAATACCTTGTCGACCACCGGCTTCATGCGGCCCACGGCAATCGCATCCGCCATCGCCTGCAGGTCCTCCACCGAACCTACCGTGACGCCCTGCAGGCGCTGCTGCTGCATCACCATCAGCGGCAGCCGCGACTCCTGATCGGGCCGGCCCGCGAGCACGCCGATGAAGGCGATGCTGCCGCCGATCCTGGTGGCGCGGATCGATTCGTTCAGCGTGCCGACGCCGCCGACCTCGACGACGAGATCGACGCCGTTGCCGGTGATCTGCCGCGCCAGCTTGCCCCATTCCGGCGTGGTCCTGTAATTGATGGTGACGTCGGCGCCGAGTTGCTTGAGCTTTTCGATCTTGGCTTCGCTCGAGGACGTCGCGATCACGCGCGCGCCGCTCATCTTGGCAAACTGCAGCGCAAAGATCGAAACGCCGCCGGTGCCCTGGGTCAGCACGGTCTGCCCGGGCCGGATATTGCCGAGCTTCACCACCGCGCTCCAGGCCGTCAGCCCGGCGCAGGGCAGCGATGCCGCTTCGACGTCGCTCAGATGATCCGGCGTGCGCACCAGCGCCGCGGCGGGCCACAGGCGGTATTCGCACAGCACGCCGTCGAGCGCGCCGCCGAGATTGGAGCGCATCTTCTCTTCGCTCGGCTCGCCGCCCAGCCAGCCCTCGAAAAAGCTGCCGGTGACGCGGTCGCCCGGCTTGAAGCGCGTCACTCCGGCGCCGACGGCCTCCACAACGCCTGCGCCGTCGGACAGCGGCACTAGCGGAAACTTCTGCCGCGAGCCATAGCCGCCCTTCACCGTCAGCAGGTCGCGATAGTTGATGGTCACGGCCTTCAGCTTCACAAGCGCCTCGCCGGCGCCGGGCACCGGCGCGGGCCTGTCCACCAGCATCATGGCGTCGGCCCCGCCGGGGCCCTGCAACTCATAGACTTTCAATTCCGTTCCTCCGTCGCGCTCGGCTTCGCCCTGCCGGCGGGGGCGGGCAATTCGCATCACGCTACTTGTTAGGAGCTGTGACGGCCAGACCGACCTGATCGCGGGCATCATGCAACAACGCCGCGCCGGCCGGGGGCAGCGCGTTGAAGCATCGTGACGCCGCCAGCCCTCAGTCGTGCGTACTGATGCGTCCCTGCATCGCGCCGGCGATCAGGCGCGCGAACTGAGCGCGGCTCATCAGGAGGAGCGTCTCGTGGTCGCCGGCTTCCATGTAGATCTCCGGTTCCTTCTGAATGCTCTCCTCGACGATGACGTCGAGCCCGTAGCATCTGCCCGCGGCCGGCACGGCGCCCCGGGCGCAGTCGATGAACAGCGCATTGAGCTCGCGCTCGCTCGCCATGTCGACGTCGTCGCCGAGCCGCTGCCTCAATTCGGTCATTCGCAGGTGGTGCGAGGCCGGCAGCACCGCGAGCACGTAGCCGCCGTCGTGCCTGAGCACGATGGCCTTGGCGAGACGATCGCCCGGCACGTGGCAGGCCTGCGCCGTGCGGGCTGACGTCATGGTGTAGACGTGCGGAATTTCTTCGTACTGGATGTTTTCATCAGCCAGATATTTGTGGAGCGTGGGTGCAATGGGCATGGTGCGACCTCCGGTGCGGCAGCGGCCGCTCGCCGAAATCCGCCTGCCCCCGCCGGACGATGAGCGGCTGCGTGGTTCGTTTACGCCAGCATAGGTTCTGCGGTCCGCCGCCGCAATCGTTCCGCAGCGCCGGGGAGCATGCGGTCGATGGTCAGTACGGCTGACGTGATGCGGCTGAGGCGCGCTCAGAACCGCACGCAGGCGGGGCCGATGATCAGCCCCACGGATTGCTGCTCGAACCTGCGCTTGTAGGCCTCGGCGATCGCCTCGATCTTGATCCTGTCATCGCCGCCGCCGGGCAGCACGATCTCGATCAGCTTGCTCGATTCGAGCACGATGCTGCCGCGCCGCATATCGCGCCATTGCCCGGTCGCATCGACGACGGTGAAGCCGTCGGGAAAGCGCGGTGAGACCTCGCGCGCGACGAAATCGCTCCAGTCGGCCTCGCTTACCCGGATATTGTCCTCGACATTGCGGCCGAACAGCAGATGCGCCACCTGCCTTGCCTGCAGCGATGCATCGCATGGAATGGGTTCGGTGGCGGCGATCGCCGGCGCAATGACGAGCAGCGCGATGGCGGCAGCGAGGCGAGCCCGGCGCAACGATGTCGCAACCCGCGCCAGCATCGAATACGTTCCTCCCAAGAATCCATATGCGCGGCGCCGTCGCGCCGGCGTTCAATATAGCCGCCATTGGATCCGGTTTCGCGGGCCAATGGGAAGTCGCGATTTCGTCATGTTGCAGGGCCGCGACGCATCACGTTCTCTCATATGGCCTTGCAACCGTCGAGCGGAATGCTACATCTGCGCCGGCCGCGCCCCTCGATTGCCGCCACCATGACCGTTCCCGCCGCCACCGCAGACGAAATCAGGACCGCACTGTTGCTGCGTGAAGAGATCGCGCTGCTCGATCTCCGGCATGAGGCGGAATTCGCCACCGGCCATCCGCTGTTCGCCGCCAACATGGCGGCCACCCGCATCGCGCTGGAAGCGGAGACGCGGCTGCCGCGCAAGGATGTGCCGATCGTCGTCTACGACAATGGCGAAGGCCTCGTGGCGGCCGCGCGCACAACCTTTGCTGCACTCGGCTACAGCAACATTCGCGAGCTCGCGGGCGGTCTGCAGGCGTGGCGTGACGCCGGCTATGAGCTGTTTCAGGATGTCAATTCTTACGCCAAGGCGTTTGGCGAGCTGGTCGAGCAGCGCCGCCACACCCCATCGCTGCCGGCCGACGACGTCGCCGCGCTGATCGCCTCCGGCGCCGATATCGCCATTCTCGACGTCCGCCGCTTCGACGAATACGCCACCATGAACATCCCGGGCTCGGTCAGCGTGCCCGGCGCCGAGCTCGTGCTGCGCGCCGCAAAGGCCGCGCCCGATCCCAACACCACCATCGTGGTGAATTGTGCCGGCCGCACCCGCTCGATCATCGGCACGCAGTCCCTGATCAATGCCGGCGTCCCCAACAAGGTGGTGGCGCTGCGCAACGGCACCATCGGTTGGACGCTGGCGAAACACACGCTCGAGCATGGCGCGGACCGCCGCGGCGCGGTCGGAGCCTTCGACGGCGCGCAGAACAACGCCCGCGACGTCGCCTATCGCGCCGGCGTGCGCCGTCTCGGCGCAAAGGACTTCGCGGCGCTCACGGCGCAAGCCGGCCGCACGCTCTACTGCTTCGACGTCCGCGACGCCGAGGAATATGCCGCCGGCCATCTCGGTGGTTTCCGCCACTACGCCGGCGGCCAGCTGGTGCAGGAGATCGATATGGCCGCACCGGTGCGCGGCGCCCGCATCGTGCTGTCGGATGACAAGTCCATCCGCGCCGACATGACCGCATCCTGGCTGGCGCAGATGGGCTGGGAAACTTACGTGCTCGACGGCGGCTATGACGGCGCGCTGGAGAAGGGGCCGCCTGTGGTGCTGCCAAAGGCCGACGCGGCGCACCGCTATCGCCGGCCCTATGAGGGCACCGATGTGTCGGAAGCGAAGATGCAGGCCTATCTCGATTGGGAGTTCGGCCTCGTCGAGCAACTCCGCCGCGACGGCACCCACGGCTTCTTCGTGATCTAGAATTCGTAGGATGGGTTGAGCGCAAGCGAAACCCATCATGCATCCGCGAAGCGCGATGGGTTTCGCTTGCGCTCAACCCATCCTGCGAATTATTCCAATAGCTGCAGCTCGCCCAGCGCAGTTCGCGCGGCGGCTTCCTCGACCGGAAACAAATCGATCGGCCCCGGATTTGCGCTGTTGGATGTTGCCGCTGCGCCGATGGCATAGCCCACCAGCCCGGCCCCGATCTGCGCGCCCATCAGCTTGTCGGCGCGGTCGCTCGGGCGCACGACATAGTAGTAAGCACGGCCCGCCTGCACGACGAAGTCGAAGCGGGTGGTGCCGGGAAACATGATGACGTCGCAGGTCATCTGATGTTTTCCGGCCGGCCGGTCGACATAGAAATAAGTGCCAGTCCTGAGCGGCTTCATCGGCTCGCCATTGAGCTTGATGTCGTACCCGCCGTCGAGGGAGCCGCGAAACGCCTTTTCGCGGAACACGACGATGCGCGCATGTCCTGCCTTCGGCGCCCCGATCTTCTGCGATAGCGACGCATAGTCGCTCCCACTGGTCATGCAGCCCGTCAGGATGACGGTGATGACCGACAACAACACACCGCGCAGCAATATAGACGCCCCCAGATTGCACCCCGGCGCAGCTAACCAGACTAGAGCAGAGGTTGCAACGGGATGGAGCCGGTTGTTTGCCGCGGAGTGCCGCCGCATGACGGGAAAAGATCGCAGGGTGGGCGGAGCCGACGGATCGCGCGAATGTGCGCCACGCTGTCGGGCTCCGCGAACCCCGTCATGACTTGCGAGAGCGATGGATTTCTACCCATGCTCCGGATTGTCGTCCCGGCGAAGGCCGGGACCCATATGTGGACGGCCCCCGTGGCACAAGAGCTTTCGGGGGATCGGATCGCTGACATCCATATGTCCGGCCTGTTGATGCGATCTTGTTGATCGCTGGCCAAGATGGCTTCCGCGA
>Ga0187815_10000405_pt1 | contig 20905 bp, 21 predicted proteins | sample NC_S_5_FD_132962 | JGI IMG/M metagenome (GOLD analysis project Ga0187815, IMG submission 132962) | Wetland sediment microbial communities from Neuse River Estuary, North Carolina, USA - ASW-S_5 | ecosystem: Environmental > Aquatic > Freshwater > Wetlands > Sediment | place: USA: North Carolina...
CAGGGTCGAATCGCCGAGCTTGACGCTGACATTGTCGATCGGCAGGCCGAGCATGTCGGCTGCGACCTGCGCCATGATCGTATAGGTCCCGGTGCCGATATCGGAGGCGGCGGTTGCCACTTCGGCGTGTCCATTGGCCGTCAACACGATGCGGACCGCGGCCGGCATCTGCAGCGCTTCCCAGACGCCTGACGCCATGCCCCAGCCGACCAGTTCGCTGCCGTCCCGCATCGAGCGCGGCTCCGCCTTGCGCTTGTCCCAGCCGAACGCCTCGGCGCCCTGCCGGTAGCATTCGCGAAGTTGCTTGCTGGTATAGGGAAGGTCCTCACCCTGATGACGGTCGGAATAGCATTGCAGCCGGAGTTGCACCGGATCGGTCTTCAGCGCGATAGCGAGTTCGTCCATCGCGCATTCCAGCGCATAGACACCGGTCGCCGCGCCCGGCGCCCGCATGTCGCAGGAGGTCGGCAGATCGAGCTTCACCAGTCTGTGCTCGAACTTCGCGTTCGGAGTCTTGTAGAGCAGATTGCCCCAGCCGGCATCGTTGCGCGCGAATTCCTCGAATTGCGAAGTCACGGCGATGCATTCATGCTGCATTGATTCGAGCGTGCCGCCGTTGCCCGCACCGAGCGTCAGCCGCTCGATGCTGGCCGGCCGGTAACCGACCACGTACATCTGCGCCCTCGTCAGCATAACGCGAACGGGGCGTTTCAGCGCCTGTGCTCCCAGCACCGCCAGCACGACCTGATACTGCGGGCGCAGGCCGGCGCCGAACCCGCCGCCCATGTAGGGCGACATGACACGAAGTGCCGAGGGTTGCAGCTCGAACACCTTGCAAAGATATTTCTGGACGTTCTGCACGCCTTGCGTCTTGTCGTAGACGGTGAGCTGACCGTCCTCCCAGATCGCGGTCGAGGCGAACAATTCCATCGGATTGTGATGCTCGGTCGGAATGAAATATTCGGCTTCAAGGCGGACTGCGGCGGACGCGAAAGCCTTCTCGGCATCGCCGCGCGGCTTTTCCGGCGCGTCGATGGCAAACGACGTGGCGCGCTGCGCGTGCAGGTCGGTGACGTGCGGCTCCTGCTGGTATTCGATCCTGATTTGCGAGGCGGCGATGCGCGCGGTCTCCCAGTCTTCCGCCAGCACCAGCGCAACCGGCTGCCCGGTGAAATGGATCGCCTCGTCGTAGAGCGGGCGGTAGGGAGCGCCCTTTTCCGGCGCGACGTCGTCCTTGTAGGCCTCATCCTTGCCGGCCATCGGCGGCCGATTCTGATGCGTGAGCACGTCGATCACCCCGGCAATGCCCAGCGCGCCGCTGGCGTCGATGCGCACGATCCGCCCCTTCGGGATCGTCGATTCCACGACATAGCCGTGGACGAGGCCGGCGACGTTGAACTCGGCGGCATATTTCGCTGCGCCAGTGACTTTGGGCCGGCCGTCGACGCGGGATGTTGCGGTTCCGATATAGCTGGCCATCGCGGTCACCGTATTCTCTTGTCGGATATCGATTGCGGCGTGCCCCGGGCAGCCTGATCGAGCGTTCGCACGATGGCGCGCCGGGCGAGTCCGATCTTGAAATCGTTGTGTCCGAAACCCCTGGCGCCGCGCAGCAGGATATCCGCAGCCTGTGCAAACGCGCTGGTGTCGGCGCGTTGACCTTGCAGAGCGGCTTCGGCCGCCGAACTGCGCCATGGTTTATGCGCCACGCCGCCCAGCGCCAGCCGAGCCTCCTTGATCGTGTCGCCGTCAAGCTCGAGCGCCGCCGCGACCGATACCAGCGCGAACGCATAAGACAGGCGATCGCGGATCTTCAGATAGGAATAGTTGGCGCCAAAGCCCTTGGCCGGAAGCTCGATGGCGGTGATGATCTCATCGGGCTGCAGATTGGTGTCCAGCTGCGGCGTGTCGCCCGGCAGCCGGTGAAAATCCGAAAACGCTATGCTGCGTGACCCGGCCGGGCCTGTAACATGCACGATCGCGTCGAGCGCGGCCAGTGCCACGCACATGTCGGAGGGATGCGTGGCGATGCAGGAGTCGCTCGTTCCAAGGATTGCATTGATGCGGTTGACGCCGTCGATCGCCGAGCAGCCGCTGCCCGGCTCACGCTTGTTGCAGGGCGTCGCCGCATCGTAGAAATAGAAGCAGCGCGTGCGCTGCAAGAGGTTGCCGCCCGTCGAGGCCATGTTGCGCAACTGCTGCGATGCGCCGGCCAGGATCGCGCGCGACAGCAACGGATAGCGCTCTTCGACGAGGGGATGGTAGGCGAGGTCGGTATTCGGCACCATCGCCCCGATCCGAACGCCGCCGGTCGCGGTCTCCTCCACGTTCCTGAGCGGAAGGCGCGAGATGTCGATCAGCCGTGTCGGTGCGGCGACGTCGTATTTGATCAAGTCGATCAGATTGGTGCCGCCCGCGATGAATTTCGCTGACGGGTCCGTAGCGATCTGCTTGATGGCGTCGGCGACGTCGGTGGCGCGCGTGTATTGAAAGGGGATCATGATCGCTCCATCGCCTGCTGGATCGCTGCCACGATGTTCGGATAGGCGCCGCAGCGGCAGATATTGCCGCTCATCAGTTCGCGAATTTCGTCCGCCGTCTTTGCCTTGCCATCGGCGATCAGTCCGGCGGCGGAGCAGATCTGTCCCGACGTGCAATAGCCGCACTGAAATGCGTCGTGATCGATGAAGGCCTGCTGCAGCGGATGCAGCTCGCCGTCACGTGCGAGGCCCTCGATGGTGGTGATCTCAGTGCCTTCCTGCATCACGGCCAGCGTCAGGCAGGAATTGATCCGCCGTCCGTCGACGAGCACGGTGCACGCGCCGCACTGGCCGTGGTCGCAGCCCTTCTTCGTCCCGGTCAGGTCGAGATGGTCGCGAAGCGCGTCCAGCAGCGTCGTCCACGGTGCGAGCAGGAGCTTTGCCGGCTTGCGGTTGACGCTCAGCGTTACCGGAATCTTCTCCGGCACCTCGGCGATACGCGCCCGCGGCGGCGCTGCTGTTCCGGAATGCGTCATCCTTGTTCTCCGCCTGTCTGGTGCTTGGGATGCTAGGTCAACGCGCAGTGACAGTGGCGTTCACCGGGCCGCTGTCTTGGGCAAAGGGAAGCCTCGGTTTCGAGGCCGGTTCCCAGCCTCTACAACCAACTGGACCGCGGAAGGTTCAGAGCAGGAAGCAATAAGCTCATGCCGGATTGCGACAGCAGTGGGTATGCGTGTTCTGCCGTCCCTCGGTAACGCATGCGTGCCGGCCGTTTCAGGGTGGAGTTTCCGCGCCGCGTGCATGATGATCGCGCGCAAAGACGCCGCGCGGTCAAGCACGGTGCGGCAACGTGCACGTGAAAGGAGCTACAGCCGGTAAGCGGTCCGGAAGCCGCCCCAATGCCTGCCGCGCACGCGCACGGGCACGTCGATCTCGCGCATCATCACCGTATTGCCGTTGCCCATGTCGCGGGCATAGGTCTGGATCAGATAGGCGCGGGTGTTCTGGCCGGCGGCAAGGCCCGCGGCATCGTTGAAAATGCGGCGGTTGCGGCTGTTGGCGGTGTTGAAGGCGATGTCGCCGGGCTTCTGCGGGTGCGAATAGATCTTGTTGTGGACCGGCAGATAGCCGTTGCGGTCGATCATGGCGGCGAATGCCATGGTCTTGTCCTTGGCAAGAAACGCTTCCTGGAAGGCGGGCAGCGCGCGTTCCGCCCAGTCGAGGAATTTGCTGCGATGCTGCACCGGGTTGGTGCCGGAGATCTCGACATAATCGGCGTCGAACAGGTCTTCCAGCGAGATCGCGCCGCTGGCGACGCCGTCTTCGAAAATCCTGGTCAGTTCGCGGCCTGCATCCATGGCGCGCGCCACGGCTTCCGTGTTGGCGTCCTGCAGCGCCCACAGCTTGTCTTCGATCTTCTCGACGGTCGAGGTTGAGGGCCGCTCGAACTGCGCCTGCGCGCCGCCCCTGGTCCTCTCACCGACGCGCACGCGGCAGTCGCCGACTTCGGCAAGCGTGGCCTCGAAACTCTGGCCCGGGACGAGCTTCTCCGCCTCCGGTCCGCTGATCAGGACGCCATCCAGCGAAATCTCGTAGACCGGCGCTGTGACGGTGCCGCGCGGCGTCTTCATCTCGATCTTGAGACTGCAGGGCAGGGGCTGCCGCTTCTGCGCAGCCCGCTCGTTCTGCCGCAGCAGCACCGCGCAACGCGATTTGAGTTTCTTGGCGAACATGGTCACGGCCTGGCCGGCCATGGCGACGTTCTCGCCATGCGACTCGGCTTGCTTGGTCGCGCTGTCGATTTCGGCGGCGCTCTCGCCGACCGAGGCGATGAAGCTGGACGCGGATGCCGCGTTGCCGCTCATCTCGCCCGTGGTCTTGCTCTGCTCGGCCACTGCGCCGTTGACGTTCTCGAACACAGGTCGGATCGCCTCGATCGCCTGCGAGATGCGATGCACGGCATCGACGGAGCCCGCCGCGTCGCGCTGCAACGCCTCGATCTTCCTGGTGATTTCCTCGGTCGCCTGCTGGGTCTCGACCGCCAGCGCCTTGACCTCGGAGGCCACCACCGCAAAGCCCTTGCCCGCGGCGCCGGCGCGCGCCGCCTCGATGGTGGAGTTGAGCGCAAGCAGCGTGGTCTGACGCGCGATCTGTGCGATCAGGTTGACGACATTGCCGATCGCAGCGGACGACTCGCGCAGGCGATCCACATTGGCGCGCGCTTCGCTGGCGGCGGCGCCCGCCTCGTCGGCGAGCTTGCCGGCGTCGCGCACCTGCGCGCCGATGCCCTGCGCCGACCTCGTGAACTTGTCGGCGGCGTGTGAGAAGGTGGTGGCGGTGGATTGCGCCGCGCTGGTGCGGCCGGTCAGCGCATCGGTGCGCTCGCGGATGGTGGTCAGCGTAGCGGCCGTCGCTTCGGCGCCGCCGGCAACGGAACTGGCGGCCCGCTCCAGCTGGCCGATCATGGCGCCGAGCTCGAGCTCCAGCAGCTCTAGGATGGCACGCGCCGAATCGCCCTCGGCGCCGGCCTGAGGATCGGTTGCTGGTATTTGGGTAGTTTCAGCCTTTGGCGCCGCCCCCGAATCCTGGGCAAGCACGACTGATTCCGCTGGACGCTTCCGAAACAGGCCGAACGCCATGAAGGTGCTCTTGGTGATTGAAATACCCGGCACATCCTCTCATCCGGGCATGAAGTCATGGTTAACAGTGCCTCATCGCTAGGCAGGTCTTCGACCAAAGTGCCAAAATGGCGCAGGATTCTTTGATTTTGCCCCTCTCGCGGCCTATAACGCCGCGCTTTCCACCTCACATCTCCAGGCGAATCTCGAGACCCAGCAATGGCCGGCCATTCCCAATTCAAGAACATCATGCACCGCAAGGGGCGGCAGGATGCCCAGAAGTCGAAGCTGTTCGGCAAGCTGGCGCGGGAAATCACGGTGGCGGCCAAGCTCGGGACCCCGGACCCCGCCATGAACCCGCGCTTGAGGGCGGCGATGCTGGCGGCGCGCCAGGAGAACATGCCGAAGGACAATATCGAGCGCGCCATCAAGAAGGCGTCGGGCGGCGAGAGCGAGAACTATGACGAGATCCGCTACGAGGGTTATGGCCCCGGCGGCGTCGCGGTCATCGTCGAGGCGCTGACCGACAACCGCAACCGCGCCGCCTCCGACATCCGCTCGCTGTTCAGCAAGTCCGGCGGCAATCTCGGCGAAACCGGCTCGGTCTCCTTCATGTTCGACCACACCGGCATCATCGAATACGACCGCAGCGTCGCCTCCGATGACGCCATGCTGGATGCCGCGATCGAGGCCGGCGCCGACGACGTCGTCTCCGGCGAGGGCGGCCACGAAATCTATGCCTCGCAGGCAACCTTCCGCGAGGTCGCGAAGGCGCTCGAGGCGAAATTCGGCGAGCCGCGCAAGGCGGCGATGACCTGGAAACCGCAGAACACGATCGCGGTCGACGACGAGACCGGCGAGAAGCTGCTCAAGCTGATGGACCTGCTCAACGAGCACGACGACGTGCAGAACGTGTTCGCCAATTTCGAGGTGTCCGACGCGCTGGTCGCGAAGATGGGCGGGTAGCCCCACTGTCGTCGCCGGCTTGACCGAGCGACCCCGTACGCCGTGACATCGAGATTTTCACAGCCGCTGCGGCGTACTGGATCCCCGCCTTCGCGGGGATGACGATCGGGGCAGGGGATGACGCCCCGTTTATGTTTCGTTCACGTCACTGTGGCGCTATCACTACCCCATGGCACGCCCACCGATTCGCCAACCCGTCCGTATCCTCGGTATCGACCCGGGCCTGCGCCGCACCGGCTGGGGCATCATTGAGAGCGAGGGCAACCGCTTGACGTTTGTCGGCTGCGGCTCTGTCGAACCACCGCACGATCTGCCGTTGTCGGCCCGGCTGCTCGCGATTCATGAGGGGCTCGCCACCGTGCTCGGCGACTACAGGCCGGTCGAGGCCGCGGTCGAACAGACCTTTGTCAACAAGGACGGCGTCGCCACGCTGAAACTCGGGCAGGCCCGCGGCGTCGCCATGCTGGCGCCCGCGATGTTCGGCATCGCGGTTGCCGAATACGCGCCGAACCAGGTGAAGAAGACTGTGGTCGGCGCGGGCCATGCCGACAAGAACCAGATCGCCGTGATGCTGAAAATTCTTCTGCCGAAAGCCGATCCGAAATCGCCCGACGCCGCCGACGCGCTGGCGATAGCCATCACCCACGCACACCACCGCGCCAGCATCGAGTTGCGGCTGAAAGTGGCCGGCGCATGATGAGCTGTTGCCACGCGACGCCAAGTGAGGTGAGCACGCCGGCCAGGCTCCCTCCCGCCTTGCGGGGGAGGGTTGGGGAGAGGGGTAAGCCCCGGGCTCCGACAGAAGTTATGCGGCGACAAGATATCAACGCGCTTCGCGACACGCCCGATGAGGATGCGAATGCCGTTCTCGCGATGCGTCAGGCAATCGAACAAGTGGCACCCCTCTCCCTAACCCTTCCCCGCAAGGGGGGAGGGAACCCTTCCGCCGGTGCGTCCCTCACTGATGTTGCGCGCGCCGTCGCGCGCGGCGAATCCGGATTGTCCCAATGATCGGCAAGCTCAAAGGCCTCATCGATTCCTACGGCGAGGATTTTGTCATCCTCGACGTCGGCGGTGTCGGCTATCAGGTGCATTGCTCCGCGCGCACGCTGCAGGCGCTGCCTTCACCGGGTGAGGCGGCCGTGCTGTCGATCGAAACTTACGTGCGCGAGGATCAGATCAAACTGTTCGGCTTCCGCACCGATCACGAGCGCGAATGGTTCCGCCTGTTGCAGACCGTGCAGGGCGTCGGCGCAAAAGTTGCGCTGTCCGTGCTCGGGACGCTGCCGCCGTCGGACCTCGCAAACGCCATCGCGCTGCGCGACAAGGCTTCGGTCGCGCGCACGCCCGGCGTTGGCCCGAAGGTTGCCGAGCGCATCGTCACGGAGCTGAAGGACAAGGCGCCTGCTTTCGCCAACGTCGATCCCGCCGTCGTGCATCTCGCCGGCGCCATCGACGATGCGCGCGCGCCGCGGCCGGTGGCGGACGCCATTTCGGCGCTGGTCAATCTCGGCTACGGCCAACCGCAGGCGGCAGCCGCAATTGCATCCGCCGCGCGCAGCGCCGGCGAGAAAGCGGAGACGGCGCAATTGATCCGTCTGGGTCTGAAGGAATTGGCTAAGTGAGTACCCCCTCCCGCATCGTCACGCCCGAGCGCCGCAGCGACGATGTCGGCGATACCGCGCTGCGCCCGCAACTGCTGTCCGAATTCGTCGGACAGGCGCAGGCGCGCAAGAATCTCTCGATCTTCATCGAGGCGGCGCGCAAGCGCGGCGAGGCGCTGGATCATGTGCTGTTTGTCGGCCCGCCGGGCCTCGGCAAGACCACGCTGGCGCAGATCGTGGCGCGCGAGCTTGGCGTCGGGTTTCGCGCGACGTCCGGTCCCGTGATCGCCAAGGCCGGCGATCTCGCCGCCCTTCTCACCAATCTCGAAGAGCGCGACGTGCTCTTCATCGACGAAATCCATCGCCTCAGTCCCGCGGTCGAGGAAGTGCTCTATCCCGCGATGGAGGATTTCCAGCTTGACCTCATCATCGGCGAGGGGCCGGCGGCGCGCTCGGTGAAGATCGAGCTCGCCAAATTCACCCTCGTCGGCGCCACGACGCGCGCCGGCCTGCTCACCAATCCCCTGCGCGACCGCTTCGGCATTCCGGTGCGGCTCAATTTCTACACCGAAGAAGAGCTGGAGAAGATCGTCAGCCGCGGCGCCCGCGTGCTCAACATCGGCATGACGACCGATGGCGCAAACGAGATCGCGCGCCGCGCCCGCGGCACGCCGCGCATCGCCGGCCGCCTGTTGCGCCGCGTGCGCGATTTTGCGTCCGCCGCGAACGCCGATTCGGTCGATCGCGCCATCGCCGACCATGCGCTGAGCGCGCTCGAGGTCGATGCCGCCGGCCTCGATGCCATGGACCGGCGCTATCTTTCCACCATTGCGCTGAACTATGGCGGCGGCCCCGTGGGCGTCGAGACCATGGCGGCTGCGCTCTCAGAGCCGCGCGACGCCATCGAGGACATCATCGAGCCATACCTGATCCAGTGTGGCTATCTGCAGCGCACCCCGCGCGGGCGGCTGTTGACCTCGCATGCGTTCCGCCATCTGGGCCTCGCCGAGCCCTCGCGAGATCCGTCGCAATTTGGACTGTTCGGCAACGATAGCGACGATTAGCTTCGAACCTGCGCCCATCCTTCCCGCACTAAGTTGACACCCCGGCCGCATCTCGGCCGGTAGTATTTGCGGGAAGTCAGTTTCATGGTCACTGCCGAAGACGCCGTCGCCATCGTCTCCTCCGTTCCGGAGCTTGCCGGCGATGGAGAGGCCAATGCCCTCTTTGACGCGCTTCCGATATCGGAGCTGGCGACGATGTGGTGCGCGCTGCAGCGCATCAGCCGGCGCGACCAGACCGGCAGCGTGTGGGCCGCGAAGGTCTATTTCGACCACTTGCCGGGCGAACAGCCCGATCGCGCGCTAGATCTCGTGCTTGAGGTGCTCGCCACCGAGCAGGACAAGCCGACCGTGATGCTGCTCAACGACAAGCTGATGCTCTCATTGATGTTCACGCGCGGCCCGGAAGTGATCGACCGTGTCGAGCTGGCCGCCCGCGACAGCGCAAAACTGCGCTGGCTGCTCGGCGGCGTCCGTTTCGGCACCGGCCAGCCGTGCGAGCGCCGCATCGAGGCGATCGCCGACGGCGAGGCGTGGGAGCGTGATGATGCCGCGCGCCACCAGCCGCAGCATCCGCTCGATTGCGGCGCCATGTCCATGCCGGCGCTGGCGCGCGCCTGGGTCGAGCAATATTCCAAGTCCGATCGCGACCGCGACGACAATTTCTTCGCGCTGATGGATTTCGAGCGCGACCTGCGCGAGGAAGACCCGGATCGCGCCATCGACCTGATCGTGGAGATCCTCAAGATCGAGAGCAACCCGGTGCTGCTGTCGATGCTCGCTGCGGGTCCGCTCGAGGACGTCATCAGCATGAAGACCATCGAGCGTATCGAGCGCGAGGCGGCCGCCGACAAGCGCTTTCGAGATCTGCTCGGCGGTGTCTGGTATTTTCGCGCGCCCGATGAACTGAAGGCGCGGCTGGACGCGCTGATCGGCGATAGTCGCTGGTGAGCGATGGCAGGCCTCTGGTCAGCCGCGTTTGCCGCCGACCGAGATGAAGGCCATCAGGCAGGGCTCCGGCAACGGATTGCGCCAGCGATGACGCGTGCCGTTCTGCACGACGCAATCGCCCTGGCGCAAATGCACCTTCTGGCCGTCGTCCAGCTCCAGCGTCATCTCGCCGCGAACCACGATGCAGTAGTCGATAGTATCCGACGTGTGCATGCCCGGCGCGCTGCGATCGAAAACGTCGCCCATGCCGGGCACCTTGTCCGACAATTCCTTCAGCCCGCTCTCGAAGGTGACGCCCGGCGGCGGCTTGTAGCCTTCAGGCCGCTTGGGCGGATAGGAGATCAGGCGAAACATCGTGCCGCCAGGGCCGGGAAAGCCCTTCGTCCCCTTCAGCATCGGGTCCACCTCGAGGCCCGTGAGCTGTGGCACGCCTTCCGTCATGTAGAGCTCGTAAAACGTCAGTCCCGGGTTGGAATCGATCTCCACCACCTTGGGGGTGACGTCAAAGGATTTGAACACTGACTTGCCGGCTTCATTGCGGCCGGTCAGCGCGCGTTTCGGTGGCGGCAGATCGCTGGCATCTTTGGCTTCTACTGGCTGTGACATCGCGGCGACAGCGCCGCTGCCGGCCATGATGGATAGCGCCTGAATCAGTTTACGCCGATCAGTGCTTTCGAATTGTCTGGAAGAAGGCGCCGCATCATCAGCGGATTTGTTCTTATCCGAAGACCACCAACGCCAAGAGAACCTCTTCATTTCGCCTTCTCCGTTGTAATGGGCGATCCGCCCGCCGCCACAATGGGCGTCAAGGAATGCGGGTCCTGCGGCCCGCTACCGAAACGGGATAGCAATATTGGCGAGCATGCCGCCGCGATGGAGTCGCCGCCGACCATCCAGAAATAGGCATTGAAGAGGCCGCGATCGCGACATCTCAGGCACATTCAGCCGGACGAATGGGAAAGCGATGGAAGCCATCGGAAATAAATCAGGGAAAACAAAACTATGACCACGGAATAAAGCGGTATGACGTCGGGCACCATGGGCGTACTCGCCGCTGTTCCTGATAGCGAGTTCGTGCGCAGGCGGCATCCGCCACTTTCGTAGGGCTTATAGTGTCACGCATATCGGTTTGCCCGGCCAGGCGCTTCGCTAGCTGCTGACAATCTGCACATGCGGGGCCGAATTTCGCTGCAATCGGCTTCCAGCATGCGCCGGCATCACAAAAGCGGGTTCACATGATTACGCGGCGGCGCTTCTTGAAAATGACGGGCGGGGTCGGCGCGCTTGGCGTCTCCACCACGGCCTATGGTTTTGGCATCGAACCGGAGCGGCTCAAGGTCACGCGCTATAGCCTTTCGCCGCCGCAATGGCCCTCCGACTTCAAGCTGCGGATCGCCGTCATCGCCGACCTGCACGCCTGCGATCCCTGGATGCCGCTGCAGCGGATCGAGGGCATCGTGGCGCGCACCAATGCGCTCAAACCCGACGTTACCGTCCTGCTCGGCGATTACGTCGTCGGCCATCGCCACGTCACTCGCGTCATTCCCGCAGCCGAATGGGCGCAGGTGCTGGGCGGACTGAAGGCGCCGCTCGGCGTGCATGCCGTTCTCGGCAATCACGACTGGTGGGACGACAGGGCGGTGCAACGGGAAGGCAAAGGTCATCCGATCGCGCGGCAGGCACTCGAGGCCGCCGGCATTCCCGTCTACGAGAATGACGCCAAGCGCCTCGCCAAGGATGGCCGCCCGTTCTGGCTTGCCGGGCTCGGTGATCAGCTCGCCTACGTTCCGGCGCGCCGCTTCCGCCCGGTGCGGCGCATCGGCGTCGACGATCTCGGCGCGACGCTGGCGAAAGTCACCGACAGCGCGCCGTTGATCCTGCTCGCGCACGAGCCCGACGTTTCATCGCGCGTGCCTTCGCGCGTCGCGCTGCAGCTATCCGGCCATACCCATGGCGGGCAGGTGCGCCTGCTCGGCTGGTCGCCGATCTCGCCTTCGGGCCGCCAGCTCGCCTACGGCCACATGCGCAAGAATTGCGACGTCGTCGTTTCCGGCGGCCTTGGCTGCAGCATCATGCCCTTCCGTCTCGGCGTTCCCCCGGAAATCGTGCTGGTGACGCTGGGTGGCGGTGCAGCGCAGGTCGCCTAACCTGCTTGCGCGTGGTAGCAAATTTGCGCAAAACGATCGCCCCAAAAGGTGATCGAGGGCCGCAAGTTGACTTCACCCATTCTCGACGGCGAGATCCACGACGGCCGCCATCACATGCAGGTCCGCGTCTATTACGAGGACACTGATTTTTCCGGCATCGTCTATCATGCCAATTACCTGCGCTTCATGGAGCGCGGGCGCACCAATCATCTGCGGCTGATGGGCGCCTCACAGCATGCGCTGTTCGAGCAGGCGCAGGCGGAGACGCCGGGTTTTGCCTTCGTGGTGCGCTCGATGCAGCTCGATTTCCTCAAGCCCGCGCGGATGGACGACGTGCTCGATGTCGTCACCTGGCCCGTGGCGGTAAAGGGCGCGTCCATCACGCTGGCGCAGGAGGTGCGCCGTGGCGATGACGTGCTTGTGAAAGCACAGGTGCGCGTCGCCTTCATCTGCGACGGCAAGGCGCAGCCGATCCCGAGGACTTTGCGCCTGCTGTTGAAGGCCGATCTGGAATGACGATTGCCCGATAGGGGATCGCCTCGATTCCGGCCAGCATCAACGATATCGGGATCGCGGAGAAGGACCGCCGTTTTCGCTGGCCGGCCCCCGGGCCGCCCCCGACGTGCCGGGGTTAGGCACGGAGCCGTTCTAGGCCGAGGCTTGTCTCCGCGCCTCGGGAGCACCGGGGCCCGGTCTTCCGCTTGAACAGGGAGGACCTGCATGGTTTGATCGAACGCAGATTTTTCCACGTTCCTTTATTGGTTTTCACATGCAGGGTCCCGCCAGGGCGAGGCTGCATCGGATCGCTGGATCGGCCGGCATCACGCTCGGCATGGCCTGCGCCACGCTGCTCGCGCTCGAAGTCTTCCTGCGCATCTGCGATTTCCGGGAACTGCGCGAGGGCGTGAGCGAACGCTCGCTCGGCTACCGCCACGACGTCGAACTCGGCTGGATGCCCGAGCCCAACTCCCGCTCCGTCGTCACCAACGCGCGCACCATCAAGGTTCGGCACAACAGTCTCGGCCTGCGGGACGAGGAATTTTCCCGCGACGAAAAGCCGATCATCATGTTCCTCGGCGATTCCTTTGTCTGGGGGCTCGATGCGGAAGCCGGCGAGCGCTTTACCGACCTGCTCAAGCCTAGGCTGCCGAGTTACAGGATCCTGGCCGCCGGCGTTTCGGGATACGGCACCGACCAGGAATATCTGCTGCTGCGGCGGCTGTGGCCGCACATCAAGCCCGCGATCGTCGTGCTGGTCTTCTGCACCGACAACGACCGGCTCGATAACAGCAGCAACATCCGCTACGAAGGCTATCAAAAGCCCTACTTCGTCATCGGCGCGGACGGCCAGCCGGTGCTGAAGGGCCAACCCGTTCCGTTCTCCCGCCAACACTATTTCGAGGACGTCTGGCTGGTGCGAAACCTTCGCCTCGCGCGGATCGCCGCGGCTGTCTATCTGAAGGTCATGCACCCCGTGTTGTTCGTGCCGGACCCGACCGAAAAGCTGGTCGGCATGATCCGCGCCTTCGTGGAAGGTAACGGCGCGAGGTTCTTCGTCGCCATGCAGCGCCGTGACGATGATCTTGAGCGCTACCTCGAGCAAAACGGAATTTCCTTTGTCGCGCTCGATGGCGCCCCCGCCTATCCGGGCGCCGGCACCGGAGGCCACTGGACGCCGGAAGGTCATGCGTTTGTCAGCGAACGCATCTTCAATCTGCTCGCGCACAATACCATTCGATGAGGGAGGCTCCCCGCGCCGGCGAGATACTGGCGGCGCTGAAATACTGCGAGGAGCACCGGAAGTAGATTGCGGGCAAGCCAGCCGCCCACAGCAGGTGTCGTCCCGGCGAAGGCCGGGGGGCCCATAGCCACCGCTGCGAACTGGAGAAGAAAATCGTCTCCGCTTGTGCCTCTTCCAATGGTCGCGGCGTATGGGTCCCGGATCGCGCTCGCTAACGCTCGCTTGTCCGGGACGACATGGCCTACGCCGCCGCCTTGTGGCGGGCGATCTCGGCCTTGTAGAGTTCGAACTCCTCGGCGAGTGCCTTGGCCACCGCCGGGCGCTTCTTCATCCGTTCCAGATAATCCTTCACCGCGGGATATTTCGAAAAGTCGATCATCGGGGTGGCGATGCTCCAGTTCAGCACGGTGGTGAGATAGGCATCCGCCACGCTGAATTGGTCGAGCAGGAATTGCCGGCCTTTGAGATAATTGTCGAGATAGTCGAGCCGCGAGAGATATTTCTCCAGCGTGTACGACTTCACCTCGGCCGGCACGCCCTTGCCGAGCAGCGGCGTGAACAGGCCCTTGTGCAGCTCGGTGCCGATGAAGCAGAGCCACTGCTGCAGCTTGCTGCGCTCGATGCCATCGCTGGCGCCGAGGCCGGAACCGGCAAGCCGTTCGGCGACATGCTGCAGGATCGCGGCGTTCTCGGTCAGGATCACGCCGTCATCGGTGCGCACGACCGGCACGAGGCCGAGCGCGTTGATGGCGTAGAAGTCGGAATTGTCCCGCAACACCTTTTTGGTCCTGGGATCGACCTCGATGAAGTTGGCCGGCTGGGCGGCCTCATACAGCGCGATCCTTGTTGCCATCGAGCAGGCGAGCGGCGAGAAATAAAGGTCCATGGGTGGAATCTCCCTCTTATCTAGTCGGGCGGTTTCGCAGTGGAAAGGATCAAGCTTGATTTATGTACCGTTCCGCATAAAATTGGCGGCGTCAAGGATTATTTTGCAAGATGGTACAAAAAAGAAATCCAGCCGCGTCGCGCGCCAGGCCCAAGGCGACGAAGGTCAAGCCGTCGCAGCCCCTTGCGCCATCCGCCGAGCCGAAGCGGCGCGGCCGCCCGCGCGCCTATCAGCCCGAGGTGGCACTGGCGCGCGCGCTCGACGTGTTCTGGAAGGAGGGCTTTGCGGCAACCTCGCTCGACGATCTCTCGGCGGCGACCGGCATGAACAGGCCGAGCCTCTACGGCGCCTTCGGCGACAAGCGCGAGCTCTATATCAAGAGCTATCAGGCTTACCGCGACCACGCTCGGGCGCGTATGGGCGAGGCGTTCGCGGCCGACCTGCCGGTGCGCCAGATGCTGGAGCGCATCTATGCCATCGCGCTCGACATGTATCTGTCGGGCAAGGACGGCCCGCGCGGTTGCTTCACCGTGATGACCGCGACGTCGGAGGCCGTGTTCGATCCCGCCATTCGCGAACTGGTGATGTCAGGCCTCGTCGAAACCGACCGCTTCTTCGCGCGCATTTTCCGCCGCGCGCAGGAGCGCGGCGAACTTGCCGCATCTGTCGATCCCCAGGTGCTGGCGCAACTTGCTTCCGCCACGCTCCACACCATCGCCGTCCGCGCCCGCGCCCAGATGCCGCGCACGGAGCTCGACGCCATCGTCAAGGGCGCCCTGGACGTGATGTGCGGGGCGGCAAACTTGTAGGATGGGTAGAGCTACCGGGTCCGCGCGTAGCGCGGCCCGATGACAGGCTCCGCGAAACCCATCATGGCTCCACGAAAAAAGCGATGGGTTTCGCTACGATTCTACTGTCGGGTTGAGTGCCGCGCCCTTAGGGAAGACCCATCGCGGCGAAATTAAGTTCGCCTGAATCCGTTGGTGTCGCGCTGGTGTTCCTGCTTTGCGCAGCGTACACTGCGGCCGATGTTCTCATTCGCAAGCAGAATAGGTTTTGCAGTCGCATTGGCGGCGCTGTGTCTCGGCGGGCGCACGGCCCATGCGCAGGCCGCGCCGGTGCAATACTGGCTGCCGAGCTCGTGGTTCGGTTTCGGCGGTTCCAGCACCTACGGCCTCGACGGCAGCGACGCGCAAGACTTGCGCGCCAACCGTCCGGATGGCTGGTTCATTGCCGGCACGCGCAATGACCTCAGCATGAGTGGATTCAACCGGGCTGCAGCGTTCGGCAATTTCGGCTCGCTCTCCACCGAGGGCATGCAGTTCGGCTATGCCCTCAAGAATACGCCACTCTCGATCTATGCCGGCTTCGACACCCTGAAATACAATACCGGCGTGGCCGGCGGCAGCAGCGCATTCGCGGCCTTCGATTCGAGGTCCACCACGGTGCCTGGCGCCTACAGCGCCAATGCCGGGATCGAGTACCGGCCGACGTCGAATCTCAGCCTGTCGCTCGGCGTCGGCGTCACGCAGTTTCAGTCGCAGGGCCTCGTCGACAGCGACATCAATTCGCCGCTGTTGCCCGGTCAGACGCCGCTGGCTATCGGCGGCCGCCCGCTGAGGTGAGCACGAATTTGTAGCGCGTACCCATCCTACGATTCTAAGACTCCGCGACTTAATACTCCCGCCCGCGATCGACCACATTCTCCAGCGCGCCGCCGGCCTCGAACCGCGCCATCTGCCGCGCCACGTATTTCGAGATCTCGTCCGGATCGGTATCCGCCGCGTTGTGCGGCGTCAGCACCACTTTCGGATGGTCCCAGAACGGACTTTCCGCCGGCAGCGGCTCGGTCTCGAACACGTCGAGCGAGGCGCCACCCAGGGTGCCGTCGTCAAGACAGGCGAGAATGTCGGCCTCGTTCTGCAAGCCGCCGCGGCCGGCATTGATCAGCACGGGCGCGCCGAGCGGGCCGTTGCGGCTCAGCTTTGCAAACACGGCGCGATTGAGGATGTGCCGCGTGTCCGATGTCAGCGGCAACAGGCAAACGAGAATGTCGGTCTGGCGCAGGAACGCGTCGAATCCGTCCGCGCCGTGGAAGCAGGCGACGCCGTCGATGTTCTTCGCCGACCGGCTCCAGCCCGACACGCGAAAGCCCAGCCGCCGCAAAATGTCGGCGGCGTTCGCACCCAGCGTGCCGAGCCCCATGATGCCAACCGACATCGCGCCAGCGGCATACTGGAATTTCGGCGCCCACCGCCTTGCCCGTTGCGACTCGCGCAAGTAGGGCTCCTGCCGGTGATGCATCAGCACATGCAGCACGACATATTCGGCCATGCGGTCGGTGAGATCGGCGACCGCCACCCGCACCAGGGGCACGTCGGGCAGCGACTTGTCGGCCATCAGCGCATCGACGCCGGCCCCGAGGTTGAAGATCACGCGCAGGTTGGGAAAGCCCGCAAGCTCCCCCGGCTTCGGTTTCCACACCGCGGCGTAGTGCACCTCGGCCGGGTCGAAGCCCGTGGCCGGCAGAAGCAGCACACGGCGGTCGCCGCAGACGTCATCGAACCGGGCCTTCCAGCGGGCCGGCGACCAGTTTTCCGTCCCGCCATGGACGAGGATGGCGAGGGCGCCTTTTGTCATTCTCTTGGTTCCCTGGGATTTGTGTGACAGAAGTCACATAATAGATCGGGCGACTAGCCCTAGTCTCCATGCCATCAAACAGGGAGACTTCCCATGCGCAAACTGATCCTGATTTCCGCTCTGCTGCTGGCCTCCGCTTCCGCCCAGGCGGGCGAAACCCGCGGCTTGAGCCTGGCCGGCATTCCCACGGTCACCACGACCGCAGCCGCCGCCGGCACTCCCGCCACCGAGGCGCCGAAGCCGATCGCCCAGGTCTCCGTCCGGCTCGCCCAGGCCGCCACCACCGCCAGCGACGCTGCCCCGATCCAAATCCAGGCGCCCGCCGCCCCGGTTCAGACCCAGGCGCCTGCTGTTACGCAGACCACGACCGCTCCGGCGACGACGACCACGACCACCACGCCTGCGACGACCACCGAGACCAAGCCGGCGACCACGACCGCCGCTGCCAAGCCGGCGAAGACCGTGAAGAAGGTCCGTCGCGAGTCCGACGAGGCCAAGGCCCGCCGCATCGCTGCCAAGTATGGCGTGTACTGGTAAGCCAGACGCAACCGTTGCGAAGCTTCTAGTTCCCTTCTCGAAGCGGAAGAAATCGAAAAATTTCTTCCGCTTCGTTGTCGGCATTGGGCATATTCCTGCGTCCTTGAAACGTAAGGAGATGCCTTTCGAATGCTGTACGCTATCCTCTGCTATCACGACGAAGACTTTGTCGGCTCCTGGACCAAGGAGCAGGACGCCGATGTCATGAAGAAGCTCGCCGTCGTGCAGGACAAGCTGACCAAACAGGGACGGCTCGGTCCGGTCGCGCGTCTGCTGCCGACCACCGCGGCGACCACGCTGCGCAAGGATGATCCGCCGCTGGTGCTGGACGGTCCCTACGCCGAGACCAAGGAACAGCTGCTCGGCTTCTATCTTGTCGACTGCAAGAATCTCGATGAGGCCGTGGACGTCGCGCGTGACCTTGGTGCCGCCAACCCCGGCGGCGCCTATGAGATCCGTCCCGTCGGTGTGTTCAATCCCGGGAGCGTGACGCCGTGACCGACACCGCCTGGATCGATGCCGCGCTCACGTCGGCGCGCCCCCAGGCGGTCGGCGCGCTGCTGCGCTATTTCCGCAACCTCGATGCGGCGGAGGAAGCCTATCAGAACGCCTGCCTGCGCGCGCTGAAGACCTGGCCGCAGAACGGCCCGCCGCGCGATCCCGCAAGCTGGCTGATCATGGTCGGCCGCAATGCGGGGATCGACGAGGTGCGCCGCCACCGCAAGCAGGAGGCCCTTCCCGAGGACGAGGCGATCTCCGATCTCGACGACGCCGAGGCGGAAATCGCCGAACGGCTCGACGGCTCGCATTACCGCGACGACATCCTGCGGCTGCTCTTCATCTGCTGCCATCCCGACCTGCCGGCGACGCAGCAGATCGCGCTGGCACTGCGCATCGTCTCCGGCCTCACGGTGAAGCAGATCGCGCGCGCCTTCCTCGTCAGCGAAGCGGCGATGGAGCAGCGCATCACCCGCGCGAAAGCGCGTGTCGCCGAAGCCAAGGTGCCGTTCGAGACGCCGGGCGCGGTGGAGCGCAGTGAACGGCTCGCCTCCGTCGCCGCCATGATCTACCTGATTTTCAACGAGGGTTATTCGGCGAGCGGCGACACGGCGGAAATCCGCTCGCCGCTGTGCGAGGAGGCGATCCGTCTGTCGCGGCTCTTGCTGCGGCTGTTCCAGAGCGAGGCGGAGATCATGGGCCTCACCGCGCTGCTGTTGCTGCAGCATGCGCGCTCCGCCGCGCGCTTCGACGCCGATGGCGCGGTGATCCTGCTCGAAGACCAGGACCGCGCGTTGTGGAACAAGGCCTTGATCGCCGAAGGCCTCGCGCTGATTGACAAGGCGATGCGTCATCGCCGCAGCGGGCCCTATCAGGTGCAAGCGGCGATCTCGGCGCTGCATGCACGCGCGGAGAAGCCGGAGGATACCGACTGGACCCAGATCGATCTCTTGTATGGCGCGCTCGAGATCATGCAGCCTTCGCCGGTCGTGACGCTCAACCGCGCCGTTGCGGTATCGAAGGTGCGGGGGCCGCAGGCGGCGCTCGACATGATCGAGCCGCTGGCCTCGCGCCTGTCGAACTACTTTCATTATTTCGGTGTACGCGGCGCCTTCCTGATGCAGCTCGGCCGTAACGAGGAAGCCCGTGTCGCCTTCGACCGCGCCATTGCGCTCGCCAATACCTCCGCGGAGGCCGCCCACATCCGCATGCATCTCGATCGCCTGATGCGCGACAGCAAGCCGGCCGCCGCGAAGGCCGTCAAATAGCCCACCGTCGTGGCCGGGCAAAAGCGCGAAGCGCGTCTTCGCGCTGGATGTCCCGGCCATCCACGTCTTTTCTTTCTTGCGGCGCTGAAGACGTGGATGCCCGGGACAAGCCCGGGCATGACGAAGAAAACTCCGGCCGCGTTGTCGAATTCGGCCCCCGCCATTCGTCGTGAGAACGTGAGGAGTCATTAATGGAGCTGACCATGTTCAAAGTTATTGCCGGCATCGCCATCGTGCTTGCGGTTGCGATTGCCGTCGTCCTCGTTCTCGCTGCCACCAAACCCGACACTTTCCGCATCGAGCGCACCGCCACGATCAACGCTCCGGCGGACAAGATCTTTGCGGTGCTCAGCGACTTCCGTCAGTGGGGCGGCTGGTCGCCCTGGGAGCACCGGGATCCTGCGCTGAAGCGCAATTTCAGCGGCGCCGAGCGCGGCAAGGGCGCCATCTACGGCTGGGAAGGCAACAAGGACGTTGGAACAGGCAGGATGGAAATCCTGCAGGCCAATACGCCATCGAAGCTCGTCATTAAGCTGGACTTCCTGAAACCGTTCGAGGCGCACAACACCGCCGAATTCACAATGCTGCCGCAGGGCAATGCGACCAATGTGCACTGGGTAATGCACGGCCCGGCGCCGTTCATGTCGAAGGTGATGCAGGTGTTCATGAGCTTCGACAGGATGATTGGCAAGGATTTTGAAACGGGCCTCGCCAACCTGAAGCAGCTCACCGAGAAGTGACCGGCGCCGACGGCGCGATTTCCAAGGAGCGAACGATGCAGCTCAATCCCTACATCCACTTCAACGGCGACTGCGAAGCGGCGCTGAAATATTACCAGAAGGTGCTGGGTGCGAAGATCGAGGCGATGTTTCCCTTTGGGGAAGGTCCGCCCGAGATGAAGATCCCGCCGGACTACCAGAAGAAGATCATGCACGCCAAGGTCACCATCGACGGCGAGGTGCTGATGGCTTCCGACGCGCCGCCCGGCCATTTCGAACGGCCGCAGGGTTTTTCCGTCTCGCTGCAGGTCGAGGATCCCGCTGATGCCGAGCGCAAGTTCAAGGCGCTCGCCGAAGGCGGCACCGTTGCCATGCCCTTCGGCAAGAGCTTCTTCTCGAAGGGCTTTGGTATGTGCACCGACCAATTCGGCATCCCCTGGATGGTGAATTGCCCAGCGGAGATGTGATGCGACGGATTCGTACGGTGGGTTAGCGAAGCGTAACCCACCATTCGTTGTACACGATCGGTTGGGTTGGTTTTGCGAACTGCGTCCGACAGCGGAGCAAGCGGCACCCCTCTCCCCAACCCTCCCCCCGCAAGGCAGGGGAATCGCATATGGATTTCATGTCTCGATTGCCTTGCTTCGCAACATGGATTCTGAAGACGACTCCCGAATCACTGAGGGGGTCAGATGGGCAAATTCAAGAAGGCGTTCCGGCGCTTGCCGGACCCGCGGGCGGCCAATGCACGGCACGATCTGCTGGAAGTGCTGGTCATCGCATTGGCGG
>Ga0187815_10000406_pt1 | contig 20903 bp, 23 predicted proteins | sample NC_S_5_FD_132962 | JGI IMG/M metagenome (GOLD analysis project Ga0187815, IMG submission 132962) | Wetland sediment microbial communities from Neuse River Estuary, North Carolina, USA - ASW-S_5 | ecosystem: Environmental > Aquatic > Freshwater > Wetlands > Sediment | place: USA: North Carolina...
CCGCGTTGATCGACATCAGCGCGCTGGCGAGGTCGCCGTCCAGCTTGCCGTAGATCGGCTCGCCCCAGCCGGGCGGCACGCCCTCGGCCACCACGCTGACGCGCGCGCCCACCGAATCGCCGGACTTGCGCAGCGCATCCATGGCTTTCTCCAGCGCGGGCACCTGTTCGGCACAGGGCCAGAAGAACGGGTTCTGCTCCACCGCTTCCCAGTCGAAGCCGGCCGGCGCGATGTCGCCCAGCTGCGCCAGGTAGCCGCGCACGCGCACGCCGTGGCGCTCGGCCAGCCACTTCTTGGCGACCACCGCCGCCGCCACGCGCATCGTGGTTTCGCGCGCCGAGGAGCGCCCGCCGCCGCGCGGATCGCGGATGCCGTACTTCTGCCAGTAGGTGTAGTCGGCATGCCCGGGGCGGAAGGTCGAGGCGATGTCGCCGTAGTCCTTGCTGCGCTGGTCGGTGTTGCGGACCAGCAGCGCGATCGGCGTGCCGGTGGTGCGGCCCTCGTACACGCCGGAGAGGATCTCCACCTCGTCCGCCTCGCGCCGCTGCGAAGTGTGGCGCGACTTGCCGGTGGCGCGGCGATCGAGGTCGCGGCGGAACTCCTCCGCGGCGATCGGCAGGCCCGGCGGGCAGCCGTCGATCACGCAGCCGATGGCCGGCCCGTGGCTTTCGCCGAACGTGGTGACGGTGAAGAGCTTGCCGAAGGAATTGCTGGACACGGGCCTGGACATCCGCGGGAAACCGCCAAAGCTTACCGCAATGCAGCAATCCCCGCGTCCTTGCCGGCGGCGTCAGCCCACTCGCGCGCCAGCAGCCCGAAAACGACGTCGTCGACCCATTCGCCATGGAACAGCAGGCTTTCGCGGAAATGAGCCTCCTGGCGCATGCCCATCGCCTGCAACAGGGCCATGCTCGGCGCGTTGCGCGGATCGACCGACGCGTGCACGCGATGGATGCCCACCTCGCCGAACAGCCAGCCGAACAGCGCGCGCAGCGCCTCTCGGGCGTAACCGTTGCCCTGGGCGGCGGGCGCCAGCGTGATGCCGAATTCGGCCTGCGCGTCGGCAACGCAGAAACCGAGGTCGCCGATCAGCGCGCCGTCATCGTGGCGGCGGATGGCGCGCTGGCACCACCGGCCCTGCGACGGCGCAGCCGCCGCCGACTGCTCGTCGATGAAACGCTCGGCGTCGGCCAGGGCGGCCGGGCGCCAGCCCTGGTAGCGGCAGACCGCGGGATCGGCGCGATAGGTGAACAGCGCCACGGCATCGTCGCGGCACAGCGCGTCCAGCCGCAGTCGCGCCGTGACGAGCTTCATGGCCTCAGCGGCGCACGGCCGCAGCGGCGCGGATCGCCGCCTTGTGCTCGACCAGGTCGCGCCGTTCCAGCACGAACACGCCCATCGGGCCCACCTTGAACTCGATCCACACGAAGGGCACTTCCGGCAGCAGCGCGGCCAGCGCGTGCTCGCTCTCGCCCACCTCGACGATCAGCAGGCCGTCGTCGGTCAACAGGTCGGCGGCCTCGTCGAGGATGCGCAGGCAGATGTCCAGGCCATCCTCTCCCGAGGTGAGGCCGAGCTTGGGCTCGTGCGCGTATTCGCCGGGCAGCGCGGCGTATTCGTCCTCGGTGACGTAGGGCGGGTTCGACACGATCAGGTCGTACCTGTGCCCGCGCACGCCCTCGAACAAGTCGGACTTCACTGCGCGGACGCGCCCCTCGACGTGCTGGAACGCGATGTTCTCGCGCGCCAGCGCCAGTGCCTCGTCGCTGATGTCGACGATGTCCACGCGCCAGTCCGGGTTGTATTCGGCCATTGCGATGCCGATGCAGCCCGAGCCGGTGCACAGGTCCAGCGCGCGCTCCACGTGGCGCTCGTCCAGCCACGGCGCGAAGCCCGACTCGATCAGCTCGGCGATCGGCGAGCGCGGCACCAGGGCACGGCGGTCGCTCTTGAACTTCAGGCCCGCGAACCAGGTCTCGCCGACCAGATAGGCCACCGGCAGGCGTTCGCTGACGCGGCGCTCGATCAGCGCCAGCACGTTCGCGCGCTCCTCGGCGGTGAGCCGGCCCGCGCCATAGGCCGGCGGGATGTCCGGCGGCAGGTGCAGGCAGGCCAGCACCAGGTGGGTGGCCTCGTCGATCGGGTTGTCGTGGCTGTGACCGAAGGTCAGCCCCGCCGCCGAGAAGCGGCTGGCGCCGTAGCGGATGAAGTCGATGATGGTGGCGAGTTCGGCGGTCACGGCGATCCGGAAGGCGGCAGGTCGGCCGGCGATTATAAGCCCCGCGCCGTTCGCCCTGGGCGCACGCCCGCAGGGCTGACGCGGATAGTGGCCATGGATGGCCGCGTGTTGAGGAGCGAGGAAGTCGAAGGGCCGCCCCTCGGGACGGCCCTTCGACTCCGCTTCGCTACGCTCAGGGCGAACGGTGCGGGAATCGCTCCGGCGGCCCCGTATACTGGCCGGATGACTTTGAAAGTAATCCTCCAATACATCCTTCCGCACCGCTTCCTCTCGCGCCTGGTCTATTGGGGCACGCGCTGGACCTTCGCGCCATGGAAGAACTGGCTGATCTCCACCATCGTGCGCAACTACGGCGTGAACATGGCTGAAGCGGCACAGCCTGATCCGCTGGCATACCAGCACTTCAATGCCTTCTTCACCCGCAAGCTGAAGCCCGGCGCGCGCACCGCCGACGCCGACCCGGCCGCCCTGCTCTCGCCCGCCGACGGCCGCATCAGCCAGGCCGGGAAGATCGTGGACGGGCGCATCTTCCAGGCCAAGGGACAGGACTACAGCGCCGCAGAGCTGCTGGGCGACGAAGCGGCTGCCGCGCCCTACCGCAACGGCCGCTACGCCACCGTGTACCTGTCGCCGCGCGACTACCACCGCGTGCACATGCCGCTGGCCGGCACGCTGAAGGAAACCGTCCACGTGCCGGGGCGCATCTTCAGCGTGGCGCCCTTCGCGGTGGAAGCGATCCCGCGCCTGTTCGCGCGCAACGAACGGCTGGTCTGCCATTTCGAGGGCGAACTGGGCCCCTTCGTGGTGGTGATGGTGGGCGCGATCCTGGTGTCGTCGGTGGCCACCGTGTGGGACGGGCTGGTGATCCCGCCCTATGCGCCTGCCATCCGGCGCAAATCGTTCGAGGGCCGCGGCGTCACGCTGGCGCGTTTCGCCGAGATGGCGCGCTTCAACATGGGCTCGACCGTGATCATGCTGCTGCCCGAGGGCATGGCCGAACTGGATGCCCTGCAACCGCAACAGGCCGTGCAGGTGGGCCAGCGACTGGGGCAGCTCGCGCGCACAAACTGACGCGAGGCGTCATTTTGTGACGTACTGGGCGCCTCGTGCGTCACGTGCCCACTATCCTCCCGCCATTGCCGCACCGGTCGCGGTGTCAGGGGACGAGGATTCCATGCAACTGCTCAGCCCGGCCATCGCCTTCTTCCGCGCATACCAGCTCACTCGCCAGTTGCGCGAGATCGAACGCAGCGTGCATGCCCTGCCCCAGCGCAGCCGCGCCCAGCTGAGCCTGCTCGCCCTGCGCGAGATCGGCCAGGCGGCGCGCAGCGAATATCCCCACCTGTACGGCACGCCGCCGGAAGCGCGTTACCTGCCCTGGGGTCACGGCACCAGCGCCGGCTACGAGCGGGCCCGTTCGGACAATCCCGAGGTGGCGCTGCGCGGCATCGCGCTGTGGCTGGCCGTGGCCTACCACGAGACCAAGCACTCGCCGCAGGATCGCCTGCAGCTGCAGCACCTGGCGGTACTGCGGCTGCTGAACGAGCTGAAGCGCCTGCATCGCCCGGCCGACACGGTCAAGGACTGGATGCGCGTCGGCGCCACCGCCTGACCGTCACCTGCCCGGCGCCGGCTTCAGCGGCACTCTGGCACCGTCAGCTCCTGCCCCACCGAGATCCGGTGGTGATGCAGGCGGTTCATCTGGGCGATCTCCTGCACGCTGGAGCAGCGCAGCTTGCGCACGATGCCGACCAGGGTGTCGCCGCGGCGCACCTTGTAGCGACGGGTCCTGGCCGGCTCGGTCGGCGGTGGCGGCGGTGCGGCCACCACCGGCGCGGCGGCGTTGTGCAGGTCGGCGGCGAGGATCGGCCAGGGGCCGTCCACGCAGCGCGAGGCGTAGGAGTGCTCCAGCAGCTTCGGCACCTGCAGCACCATGCCGGCCGGCTGTTCCTGCTGCGGATCGAGCCGGGGATTGAGATTGCGCAGGGTACGGAACCAGCCCTCTTCCATGCCGCCCGCCGAACCGAGGCACACGGTGAGCTCGTCGAGCGAGGCCGGCCGCTTCAGCGTGATGCTGCCCGGCACGCCGTCGATCCTCGGGAAGCGCAGGTTGTAGCTGTCCGGATGCAGGAACAGCCACGCCGCCGCCAGCACCGAAGGCACGTAGTCGCGGGTCTCCTGCGAGAGCTGGCCGTAGATGCGGGGGTCGTAGAAGCTCACCGAGGTGTCCGGCCCCACCAGCCGCTTCATGCGGCCCTCGCCGGCGTTGTAGGCCGCCAGCGTCAACTCCAGGTTGTCGTTGAACACCTTGAGCTGCTCGTTCATGTACTCGGAGTTCGCACGCGCCGAGGCCGCCGGGTCGAAGCGCAGGTCGAAGCCGTTGTAGTTGGTGAGGCCGAAACGCATGCCGGTGGCGTACATGAACTGCAGCGGGCCGGCCGCGCCGGAGCGCGACACCGCGTGCACCTTGCCGCCGGATTCCTTGGCCATGATGCCGAACAGCAATGCCTCGGGCAGGTCGGCGTTCTTGTACTGCGGCCACATCTCGCTGCGCAGGTACTGGTAGTTGATCCAGGCGTCGATCAGGTTCGGCCGCCACTGGGTCAGCCACATCTGCAGCGCGGCCTTCACCGCGCCGTTCATCGCGATCAGTTCGGACAGCTTCTGGCCGTGCAGCAGGGTCACGCTGCGCTGCGCCTCGGGCAGTGCAACGGCGCTGCGCTGGTCCAGCGCCATGCCGGTCTGCGGTTCCTCGTCGGGACTCTCGTCGCCGATGAAGCTGCCGTCCTTGAGCCGCAACATGCGGTCGTAGGCGGAGAAGAAGCGTTGCGGATCGCAATCGGCGGTGCTGCCGCATTGCACCGAGGCGTTCTTCAGCGTGTCCAGCGCCTGGCCCAGCGTCTTCTGTCCCGCTGCATCGTTGCCGGCGCGGATCTGCTGCAGCGCGGTCTGGTAGCCCTGGGTGGCCTGGTCGAGCCGGGTGTACAGCGCAGCCACCGACGGCGGCGGCTTGGTGCCGCCCGTGCCCGCGCAGGCGGCCAGCAATCCGACGGCCGCCGCCAATGGCGCGAGACGCAGGGACCGAACGACAGGAACAGACCGCATGAGCAAGACCACCCGGCGAAAAAGGGGACACCATAGCCCGCGGCATCCGCGGACTCAATGAACCGATCTGCGGCAACGGCTGGCTACAATCGGATCGGCCCGCGACGAAAGGATTCCCATGACCGACAAGCTGACCGGCGACGCGCCGGGTGACACCTGCGGCGGCAGGCTCTGATGCCCCGCATCGAAGTGGTGGCTGCCGACACGCCCTTCGGCGAACGCCTGGTGGCCGGCTTCAGCTACCCGCTGCGCGGTGCCGGGCTGGCCACCTGCACCGCACTGACCCTGGCGCATTACGCGGGTCTCCTGCCCGGCATCGGCACGCTGGCCAGCCTGATCGTCTGGGCAGCGACTTGGCGCTACGCCGCCGAGTGCATGCAGCACACCGCGAACGGCTACGCCGATCCGCCCGACGTGGGCGTGGACGAGGCCGGTGCCGCCGGCTGGGCGCTTACCTTGATCCACTTCGCGGCGGGCGCGCTGTTCATCGCCTGCACGCTGCTCGCGCCATCCATGCTGTGGCTGCTGGTTCCCGTGCTGGTGCTGGCGCTGCCGGCCATCGACATGTCGCTGGCCTTCGAAGGCAACGTGCTGCTGGCGCTCAACCCGGCCACCTGGTGGCGCATCGCGAGCGCCTTCGGCGGCAGCTACCTGGTGCCGGTGGCGATCAACCTGATGCTGGGCGCACTGATCGCGGCGGCTACGCTCACTGCGCACCTGCTGCCGCACTTCCTTGCGCTGCCGCTGTTCGGCTTCGCCTACACGTACCTGATCGTGCTGGCCTTCCACCTGATGGGCGCGCTGATCCACCAGCGCCACGAAGGCTTCGGGCTGGAACCCGAGGCGCCGAAACTCGCCAGGGCCGCGGGCCAGGACGAGGACAGCCATCGGCTGGATGAAGCGCGCACCCTGGCGGAAAGCGACCCCATGGCGGCATTGCGCCAGCTGGCCGAGCGCCTGCGCCAGCGTACCGCCCCTGCGCCGCTGCACCAGCTCTACCGCGAACTGCTGCGCCGCCAGGGCCTGCGCGACGACCTGCTGGTGCACGGCCAGATCTGGATCGCCGCGCTGGTCGCCCAGAACGAGGCGCGCCGTGCGCTGGGCGTGCTGCAGGAGTGCTGCAGCGTCGACCCCGCCTTCGTGCCCGACGATCCGCGCACCTGCGGCGCACTGACCGACCTCGCCGCGCGGCTGGGCATGATGCGCCTCGCCACCCACCTTGGCCGGGGCTATCTCGCGCACTGGCCGCGTGATCCGCAGGCGCCGCACTACGGCCTGCTCGCCGCACGCCAGCTCGGCGCACAACCCGAGCGTCGCGCCGAAGCCATCGTGTTGCTGGAAAAGCTCTCCGCAGCCTGGCCCGACCATCCGCAGCGCGGCGACATCAGCGCGCTGCAACGGCAACTGGCGGGCGACGCATGAGCCGCTGGAGGCCGCCCGCGCCGGGTTCCACGGCGATCATCACCCGTGCGGGCTTCGAGAAGCTCAAGGCCGAGCTCGACCATCTCTGGCACACCTTGCGCCCGGAGGTGGTGAAAGCGCTGGCCGCCGCGGCGGCAGAGGGCGACCGCTCGGAAAACGCCGAGTACACCTACCGCAAGAAGCAGCTCGGCGAGATCGACCGCCGCGTGCGCTACCTCAGCAAACGCATCCCTTCGCTCAAGGTGGCCGAAGGCGTACCCGCTGACCGCGAGGCGGTGTTCTTCGGCGCCACCATCGTGCTGGAGAACCTCGCCACCGGCGAGGAAGTGAACTACCGCATCGTCGGCCCCGACGAGACCGATGCCAGGCTGGGCTGGATCAGCATCGACTCGCCCATGGCCCGCGCGGTATTGAAGAAGCGCCTCGACGACGAGTTCGAGGCCGAACTGCCGGGCGGGCGCAGCCGCTTCCTGATCGTCGGGGTCGATTACGAAGCGTGCGCAAAATGATGCCGCGCGCCATGAGGCCACCTGCCGTCGTAGCCGCCCCTTTCCCGGCAGCCCTTAATTGATGATTTCGCCCATGCCTGTCTCGACACGGCTTCTCAATTGCCTGATGAACGCCGCTTCGTAGGATTCCCAGCTTTCCAGCTCGCCGATGATTCTTAAAGGGTGTTCGCTGCGATAGGAACGTGTCGGGTTGCCCGGGAATTTCTTATTGGTGACGTTTGGATCATCTTCAAAGCCTCCCGTGGGTACCACGATGTAAACCCGCGGCCTGCCATCGCCCTTGGCCATTTCCGCAGCAAGGCCAGCCCCCTTCGGCAAGGCAGTGAAATAGATATGGTTCATCACGACCCTGTCGTCGTAGTTGGACCGGAAACCCGCAATCAGCAGGTCGCCTACCGACAACCCCGCTTTTGTCCCGTGGTAGAACGGACCCGTCACCTGATCGCAATTCTCGGAGGAAACGGCAACCCATTCGTCATTGCGCATCGTCTCGGCCGCCTTTCGCATCCTGCCTTATCGACAGGGTGGCGATTCTAGTTTTCGCCTCGACCGTTGCCGCAAGTCCCGGTGGATGATATAAATTCACAGTGGGAGGCGCAGTGCGCCTCCTTTATTGTTTTTGACGGTGCAATATCTCCCGACAGTCGGGCCGACACATGCCGCGCGGCATGTCCAGCGATGTGCCGCACGGCTATGAAAGCGCGCTGATCGTGACGTAATACCCGTCCGGGTCGCGCAGCGAGAACTCCATGGTCCCCGTGGCCGGATTCAGCGCCGGCTTCGCTTCAAGCCGGGACGCCAAGCTGCGCGCCCGGCCCAGCGCCGCATCGAAATCCTCGACACGGAAGAACAGCAGCAGGCCGTTGCCGGGCATGGCAAGGTCGGGGCTGGCCAGGGAAGGATGGTCATGCTCGCCCCAGGCATGCAGGCAGAGCAGCACCGTACCGTCCGCATCGCGTACCTGCCCGAAGTAGTCGTGCTCCGGTGACGTCGCAGGCTGGCCGAGCAGGCGCTGATACCACGCGAAGCTGCGCGCCACGTCGCCCACGCCAATGATGGTCCAGATGCGTTTCATCAGCGCCGCCTATGCCCCTTCAGTCCGCCTGCTGCGCCAGCGCCTCCGCCAGCGCCAGGTATTCCCTGCCCTGCTGCAATCCGTCGATGAAACGTCGCGGAATCGCCTCCAGCCCGCCGATGGCGCCGCACAGCGCGCCGGTGAGCATGGCGCGCGCCTGGTTCTGTCCACCCGCGTTCACCGCGTGGAGCACGCCCTGCTCCAGGTCCCCCTGGAAGCGCGCCGCCAGGTAATAGGCCGCGGGGAACTGGTGGTACACCGCGCACGGCAGGCCGTAGACCAGACCCACTTTGGATGCCGGCTCGATGGCCACGCCGGGATCGTGCGCCGCCCGCGCGATGGACGACACCGTGAGCAAGGCATCGGGCGAGGCGAACTGCCCCGCCTGCAGGGGCGCCTCCGCACCCTGCGGCACGTCCAGCGCGCCGCTGGTCACGGTGTGGAACGGCAGCTCGCCGGACTTCACCATGCCCATCAGCCGGCCGGACAGATCCCCGTCCAGCGCCACGCCGTTCGCCAGTTGCCCCAGCACCGCGGCGAACGCCAGCGTCATCGCCCCCACCGTGGGGTCGTGCTGGGTGAGCGCCACGTTGCTGCTCACGTGCTTCGCCAACTGCGAGGGCTCGCCGGCGTACCGCAACGCGATCGCCAGCACCCGCTCCGCTGCCTCGGTGTTGTCGGCCAAACCCGACACCTGCCCCCACGGCAGGCCGGCACGACGCTTGCGCCACGCCTCGCGGATCGACTGGCTGGTGTAGCCGCCCGGGCCCTCCATCGGCGTGCCACCCAGCAGGGGAAACAGCTCGCGGTCCATCCGCGCGCAGAAATCCGCCTCGTCGTAGCCGCCGCCATCCACCAGCGAACGCGTCGTCAGCGCCAGAATGAAGCCGGCCTGCGACGAGGCGCCGGCGGGCAGGCCCGCGTGATAGCGCCCCGGCTTCGGCGCCGTGTAGTCGCCGATCCAGTCGCCGTAGTCGCGCCTGAGCGCGGCCAGGTCGTAGTACCAGTGCGGGCCCAGGGCCAACGCGTCGCCGATGAAGGCGCCCATCAAGGCGCCCTGGATGCGGCTCTTTCTCGAAAGGGGGGAGGTGGCTTGCGGCATGTCGAGGTGCTCTGCGGCGGAGAACCACGGAGCATCGTACGCCCGGCTCCCGCGCTTCCCAAGGCATGCGGAAGCCGCCCCGGCGTGAACTCAGAGGGGTGAGCCGAACGGATCTTCCCGTGTCCCCCATTCCTGCAAGGTGACAGAAGTGCCGGTGCGGATGGTGTTGTGGACCTCGGCGATCCTGTCGGTCATGGCAAGCAGCTCGGAGAGCTGGTCTTGCCCGGCATCGGACTTGATCCGGGCCGAATAGCGGACATTTTCGGCCGCCAGGCCGATCCCGGGAAAATCCGCGGAAACCGCGACCTCGACTTCATCGAGAACAATCCCGAGACGTCCGGCCTCGCGAAACAGGTCATTGCAGTAACAGGTGGCCAGCGCCGCCAGCAGCAGCTCGCCACCGTTGACGCTCGAACCGCGGCCGACGGATCGTGGCGGAATCGACAGATCTCTGGATACGTCGTCCGTGGCGACCACCATGGCGTGGTCGGAAGGACTGTTGCGGACCAAGGCACGGATCTTCATGGACTCCCCCTGAAAACCGTTGGCGCAGGCCGGTGCGTGACTTTGCGTCAGCGTGCGGGGCGGCACGCTGGCGCGATGCTCTCACCTGGCGATCCGGTTCGCCAGCGAAAGAGGGAGCGGGTAGATGCGCCCGGCGCGCAGCGGACGGAAGCACGCTGCCTCACGACAGAACGACTCGTGCCCGTTGTCGACATGCCAGCCGGGCACGCCGGCCAGCGGCAGGGGCCGCAGCTCCAGCGGATCGCACAGCGCTTCGCTGACGCGAATCGCCCGCACACTCGCGTGGATGGCCGCCGCTGGCGAGAGATCGGGGCCAGCCACCACCAGCGCCTTGCCGACCAGCAGCTTGCCGGGCGTGAGCGCGTGTTCGAGCAGGGCGTGGCCGAACAGCTCCACCTGGATGCGGCCGTCCAGCCACGCCGCGCGCTCGCGCCAGAACAGGCCGTGCCAGTCGTGGGCATCCCACAGCGGGAGCAATGCCTGATCACGCAACGCGACCACCACGCCGGCTTCATCGAAATGGGTGAGTGCGTACTGGGCGCGGGAGCGTTGCCTCGTGCCCATGTGGGCGATCTCGGCCATCTGCCGCGCATTGAGCGCGCGCTTCAAGGCCGGATGGCGCAGCCAGACCAGGGCGTTGAACAGGTCATGCCAGTTGTCGTCGCGGGTGGCGATGCCGCCGCGTTCGGCGATGCGCTGTTCGTAGTGCAGGCCGTCGGCCAGCAAGGCGCGGTTCTGCGCCACGAAGCGTTCGCGCATGTCGGCGGGGCGGGCGGCGTTGAGCGCGTCGATGGATGGCCATTCGCGAGCATCGATCAGCTCGGCATACTCGCGCCATGCCGCCAGCGGCATCCGACCGAACAGCTGCGGATCGACCGCGCCGCGGGACGGCGCGATATAGCGGGTTTTCTTCATGCGCCCACCATGTGCTTCCCCGCGATGACCGCCCTTCGACTCCGCCGCCGCGCGGCTACGCTCAGGGCGAACGATGAGGGCTGGCATCGGACATTGGGATGTCCGCAACGACCAGGCGTCAGATCACCTTGAGCGCGGGATACGCCAGCCGCGCGTGCAGGTCGTGCTCGCTGGCGCCTTCCACCACCACGTCGACGAACTGGCCGGGCTTGAGGCCCTGGCCGTCGGCGATCAGCACGCTGCCGTCGATCTCCGGCGCATCGGCGGCGGAGCGGGCCACGGCGCCCTCGGCGTCCGCCTCGTCCACCAGCACCGTGAGCGTGCGGCCGATCTTGCGCTGCAGCTTGGCGGCGGAGATCTCCGCCTGCACCGCCATGAACTGTTCGAGGCGGTCTTCCTTCAGCTCCTCGGAGACCGCGCCGGGCAGTTCGTTTGCCTTGGCGCCATCCACCGGCGAATAGGCGAACGCACCCACGCGGTCCAGCTCGGCCTCGCGCAGGAAGTCCAGCAGTTGCTCGAATTCGGCGTCGGTTTCGCCGGGAAAGCCCACGATGAAGGTGCTGCGGACGGTGAGGTCGGGCACCTGCCTGCGCCAGTTCTGGATGCGTTCCAGCGTCTTGTCGATGTTGCCGGGACGCTTCATCAGCTTGAGGATGCGCGGGCTGGCGTGCTGGAACGGGATGTCGAGGTACGGCAGCAGCTTCCCTTCCGCCATCAGCGGCATCACCTCGTCCACGTGCGGGTACGGGTAGACGTAGTGCAGGCGGGTCCACGCTCCCAGCTCGGCCAGGCCTTCGCAGAGTTCCGTCATGCGCGTGCGGTACGCCTTGCCGCGCCACGCGCGCTCGGCGTATTTCAGGTCCACGCCGTAGGCGCTGGTGTCCTGCGAGATCACCAGCAGCTCCTTCACGCCGCCCTTGACCAGTCTCTCGGCCTCCAGCAGCACCTCGTCGACCGGACGCGAGACGAGGTTGCCGCGCATCGATGGAATGATGCAGAAGCTGCAGCGGTGGTTGCAGCCTTCGGAAATCTTCAGGTACGCGTAGTGCTTGGGCGTCAGCTTGATCCCCGTGTCCGGCACGATATCCAGGAACTTGTCGCGCCTGGGCGGCAGCGCTTCGTGCACCGCGTGCATCACGCTGGCGTAGTCCTGCGGGCCGCTGATCGAGAGCACGTCCGGGTAGGCCTCGCGGATCAGCTCGGCGCGCTTGCCGAGACAGCCAGTGACGATCACCTTGCCGTTCTCGTTGAGCGCCGTGCCAATGGAGTCCAGCGACTCCTGCACGGCCGCATCGATGAAGCCGCAGGTGTTCACCACCACCGCGTCGGCCTCGCCGTAGCTGGGCACGATCTCGTAGCCCTCGACCTTGAGCTGGGTGAGGATGCGCTCGGAATCCACCAGCGCCTTGGGGCAGCCCAGGCTGACGAAACCGATTTTCTGCGTGGCCTGCGGCATGGCGGCAACAACCGTGTGGACGTGGGAAAACGGCGAATTATACGAGGATGCGGCCTGGACCGAAGCCGTGGACGCCGGAATGGCGAGCGGGAGGTGGAAGCGTTGTGCCTTCACCCGCCACCGGCATCCCCGCCCGCTAGAATCCCCCGCATCGCCGCACAGGAGACGGCCGCCATGGGCCAGCACGTCAACATCCCCACCTCGCGCACGCAGTGCATCGGCGGCTACCTCGCCCAGCCCGAGGGCAAGCCGAAGGGCGGCATCGTGGTGGTGCAGGAGATCTTCGGCGTCACCGCGCATATCCGCAGCGTGGCGGACCGCTTCGCCGCGGCCGGCTATACGGCGATCGCGCCGGCCTTCTTCGACCACCTCGAAGCGTGGCTGGAACTGGACTACGACGAGCTGGGCATGGCGCGCGGCAAGGCGCTGGTGGGCGAGCTGGGGCTGGACCGGCCGCTGGAGGACGTGGCGAGCGCCGCCGAATCCATCGCCTCGTCCGGCAAGGTCGGCGTGGTGGGCTACTGCTGGGGCGGCACGATCGCATTGCTCGCCGCGCTGCGCCTGGGCCTGCCCGCGGTGAGCTACTACGGCGCCCGCAACGTGCCCTTCCTCGGCGAGAAGCCGAAGGCGCCAGTGATGTTCCATTTCGGCGAGGACGATCCCTCGATTCCACCGGAGGCGGTGGCGCAGCACCGCGAGTTGCTGCCGCAGATGGAAGTGTTCAGCTACCCGGGCGCTGGCCACGCGTTCAATCGCGACGTGCCGGGCGACAAGCATTACCACGGAGCCAGCGCGATGCTGGCATGGCAGCGCACGCTGGCCTTCTTCGACAACCAGCTGGCTGGCGCATGAGCGCAGCCGCGTTCGCGCTTGACCCGCGGCTGCAGGCCGACACCCGCGCCGTCGCCATGCTGCCGTTGTGCGAGCTGCGGTTGATGGACGACGCGCGCTATCCGTGGCTGGTCCTGGTGCCGCACCGCGCCGGCATGGTCGAGATCGCCGACCTCGCCGAAGCCGAGCAGGCGCAGCTGTGGCGCGAAGCGAAGCAGGCCGCCGCCGCATTGCGCGCCGTGGCGCCCTGCGACAAGCTCAACTTCGGCGCGCTGGGCAACATCGTGCGCCAGCTGCACCTGCACGTGGTGGCGCGCACCGAAGGCGACGCCGCCTGGCCCGGCCCGGTCTGGGGCAGCGGGGCCGCCGTGCCCTACACCGCCGACGCGTTGGCTGCGCTGCTGGCCGCGCTGCGGCAGCGGCTCGCGTAGGCAGCGCATCCGGTGGGTGGCTAGGCGTTTTCCCAGGCCCACCGTCCGCGACACCCGCGCCACGGGATGAAAAGTGCGGCCGTGGCCGCCGCCCGACTGACCCTGGCGATCGGGGATGATGGCAAAACCAGAGCAAGAAGCCCGCGGATCGCTCCGCGGGCTTCGGTGTGGCACGGGCAGCGGCGCTCAGTGCTGCTGTTGCGCGGCCTGGTCCACGGAGTCGCAGCCGGCCGCGGTCTTGCACTGCTGGCCATTGTCGATCGTCACCGGCGCGTGGTGGTCCTCCAGCTGACGGGCCTTGGTGTTGATCGCGTTGATCTCGGTGAGCTGGCCGCCATGGTCGTAGTACGCGGTGAAACCGTAGTCGATCGACATGCGCGCCAGGTACTGCAGGTGCACCTTGCGGATCTTGGAATCGTCGCTGGGCAGCAGCAGCACGGTCTTCGGCATCTTGCCGGCGTCCTTGAGGTAGGCGAAATGGCTGCCTGCGTCGACTGCCGACAGCACCGCACCGTCGATGACGAACTGGCCTTCCTTATAGGCCTCGATGGTGGCATCGAACTTGCCCTTCCACTGGGCCTCGCTCGCCTGCTCCTTGACGCTGCCCTTGTGGCAGCCGCCGAGGACGAGCGCACTGCCGATCACCAGCGCAACGGCGATGCGGCTCAAGAGGGTGGAAAGACGGATCATCGGGTTCTCCTGCATAAAGCGGTCGTGATGGCCTGGCGAGTTTAGCGCGGCGCCCCGCGCCGGGCAGTGGCGGCGGCTAGCCGTCGAACGCCGGTTCAGGTACGCGGCAGGGTCACGCCCTGCTGGCCCTGGTATTTGCCGCCGCGGTCCCTGTAGCTGGTTTCGCAAGGCTCGTCGGATTCGAAGAAAAGCATCTGCGCCACCCCCTCGTTCGCGTAGATCTTCGCCGGCAGCGGCGTGGTGTTGGAGAACTCCAGCGTCACGTGGCCCTCCCACTCCGGCTCCAGCGGGGTGACGTTGACGATGATGCCGCAACGCGCATAGGTGCTCTTGCCCAGGCACACCACCAGCACGTCGCGCGGAATGCGGAAGTACTCCACCGTGCGCGCCAGCGCGAACGAGTTCGGCGGGATGATGCACACGTCCGAGGTCACGTCCACGAAGCTGTTCGGGTCGAACGCCTTCGGGTCTACGATGGTGGAGTTGATGTTGGTGAACACCTTGAACTCGCGCGCGCAACGCACGTCGTAGCCGTAGCTGGAAGTGCCCCACGACACCGCGCGGCTGCCTTCCGCGCCCTGCTTCACCTGGCCCGGTTCGAACGGCTCGATCATGCCGTGGCCTTCGGCCATGCGGCGGATCCACTTGTCGGACTTGATGCTCACGTGTGCTCCGCGGTCGGCGTGGCGCCCGGGAGGCCCGGGCGAAAGCGGCAAAAATACATGGTCGGGGCGCTTGCGCGCCAGCGGATCAGGCCAGCTCGGCCGCCAGGTGGCCCAGCGCCGCGCGCAACTCGGCGCAACGCTCCGCGCTGGCCAGCAACCGCTCCGCCGTGCAGCCCGCGCCGGGCAGCGCCACCGGGAAAGGCCGGGTGGACAGCAACTCGGCCGACATGGTGCGCAGGATCTCGGCCAGTGCCTCCTGCGCGTGGTACGAGCCGCGCGCGGAGGTGTTCAGCAGCAGCGCCGGCTTGCCGGGGAATTCCAGGCTGCCCACCAGCCAGTCCAGCAAGTTCTTGAAGGCGCCGGGCACGCCGTGGGCGTATTCGGGACAGGCGACCAGCAAGGCATCGGCCTGCCCCACCGCCGCGCGCAGCGCCTGCACGGGCGCCGGCAGCGGGTCGCGTTCGTCGTCGGGATTGAACGGCGGCAGGCTCGCAAGGCCGTCGTACATCGCCAGCTCCAGCGACGCGGGCGCCAGTTGCCGCGCCGCTTCCAGCGCGGCGCGGCTGGAGGAAACCCGGCGCAGGCTGCCGCAAAGGCACAGCACGCGCCGCGGCGCGCTCATGCCGCGGGCGCGCCCTGCACCACGATCTTGCCCAACCCCAGCGACTTGTTGCGCGGCTGGCGCGACAGCCTCCCCGCCGCGTTGCGGGCGATCTCGCGGTAGCGCGCTGCGAGATCGGAGTCGGGCATCGCCACCACGGTGGGCGTACCGCCGTCGGCCTGCTCGCGGATGCGGATGTCCAGCGGCAGCGAGCCGAGGTAGGCCACACCGTACTGCTCCGCCATGCGCGCGCCGCCGCCCTCGCCGAAGATGTGTTCCTCGTGGCCGCAGCTCGAACAGACGTGGGTGGCCATGTTCTCCACCACGCCGAGCACCGGCACGTCCACCTTCTCGAACATCTTGAGCGCCTTGCGTGCATCCAGCAGGGCGATGTCCTGCGGCGTGGTGACGATCACCGCGCCGGCCACCGGCACTTTCTGCGCCAGGGTGAGCTGGATGTCGCCGGTGCCGGGCGGCAGGTCGACCACCAGGTAATCGAGCATCTCCCAGCGCGAATCGGTGAGCAGCTGCATCATCGCCTGGGTCACCATCGGGCCGCGCCAGATCATCGGCGTCTCCTCGTCGACCAGGAAGCCGATCGACATCGCCTGCAGGCCGTGCGCCTGCATCGGCGTGATGCTCTTGCCGTCGGGCGATTCCGGCTTGCCGCCGATGCCGAGCATGCGCGGCTGGCTGGGGCCATAGATGTCGGCATCGAGCACGCCCACCCTGGCGCCCTCGGCCTTCAGCGCCAGCGCGAGGTTGGCGGCCACCGTGGACTTGCCCACGCCGCCCTTGCCCGAGGCCACCACGATGATGTTCTTCACGTTGGGCAGCGGCGCCAGCGTGCCCTGCACCTTGTGCGACTGGATGCGGCTGGTCACCGACACGGTGCCCGCCGCGATCGCCGGATCGGCCTCCAGCGCCTGCCTGGCCCGCGCGGCCAGCGCCTCGGCGGCACCGGCGGCGGGATAGCCAAGCTGCAGATCCACCGATACGTTCGAGCCATCCACGCCCACCGCGCGCACGGCTTCGGCCAGCGGCGCGCCGGTATGGTTATCGGTCAGCCCGCCGAGAATCTGGCGGACCAGGGCTTCGTTCGCCTGCGTCATGTCGTGTCGGAGTGCTTCGTGGGGACAGTGCATTATGCCAGCCGTGGCCGGGGTGCCGGCTGATCCAGGTCAGCATGGCGCGGCGCAGCTTGACGGCCTGGCCGGGCACCGGCAGGCTCAGACCATACTGTTTCGTACGGGAGTATCGCCATGAAGCACGCTGTTCGTCTCGCCTTCGCCCTCGGCCTGCTGCTGGGCGCCGGCACCGCATTCGCCGCCGACACGACCACCCCGGTCGGCACCTGGAAACAGGTGGACGACGTCACCGGCAAGGTGAAATCCATCATCCAGATCAGCGAGACGAACGGCACCCTGGAAGGCAAGGTGATGCAACTCCTCAATCGCAGTCCGGAAGCCATCGCCCGGGACGGCGAGCATCCGAAATGCGCGAAGTGCGACGGCGCGCGCAAGGACCAGCCCATCGAGGGCATGACCATCATGTGGGGCGTGAGCAAGGACGGCGACGTATGGGACGGCGGCCGGATCCTCGACCCCAAGAACGGCAAGATCTACAAGGTGAAGCTCACGCTGGAGGACAGCGGGCGGAAGCTCGACGTGCACGGCTACATCGGCTTCGCCCTGCTCGGCCGCAGCCAGGTGTGGGAACGCCAGCAATAGACACCCCACGGTCACGCTTGCAGCGACGAAAAACGCGGGCCGGCGGCCCGCGTTTTTCGTTTTCCTAATCGTCCGCCGCGTCGGCCCTGTGCACCGCCACGCCACGCGCCCCATAGGCACTGCGCGTGGCCTTGTCCACGTCGTGTTCCACCACCAGGTGGTGCACTTCCGCCAGCCCGGCCACCCGGTGCGTGGCGACCGCGCCCAGCTTGTCGCTGGTGACCGCCACGACGGTTTCGCTGCTGGCTTCCACCATCGCGCGCTTGAACAGCGATTCCTCGCTGTCGAATCCCCACAAGCCGCCTGCCACGTCCAGCGCGCACGCGCCGGGGAAACACAGGTCGGCGCGGACCCGCTGCAGCTCCTTCACCGCCTGCGCACCCAGCGCACCGCCGATCCGCGGATCGACGCGGCCGCCGATCAGCTGGATCTCGAAACCCTCGCGGTCCAGCAGGGCCAGCGCGACGTCCGGCGCGTTGGTGACCACCGTCAGCCCGCAACGCTCGGGCAACGCGGCGGCGATCGCGGCATTGGTGGAACCGGCATCGATCAGCAGCACCTGGCCCGGGCGCACCAGCGTCGCCGCCTTGCGCGCCAGCGCCTGCTTGCGGCCGGTGTGCTCGACGCGCCGCTGCTTCAGCGGGGGCACCGTCACCGGCACCGGCAACGCGCCGCCATAGACGCGCCTGCAGAGCCCCTGCGCCGCCAGTTCGCGGAGATCGCGGCGGACGGAATCCTCGGAAACCCCGAACTCGGCCGCCAGCTCCACGGCCACCACGCGGCCATGGCTACGCAGGCGCCGCAGGATCCACTGCTGCCGCTCCTGCGGCATCGCATCGCCCCGGGGAACCGGCGCCGTCGCCCGCGGCTTGCTCATGCCGACACCAGGCCGTGCGAAGCAAGCCACTCGCGCAAGCCCTCGGGGCCGCGGAACCACCACGCATGCATCCCCTGCGCCGCCGCCGCGTCGACGTTGCGCCGCGCGTCGTCGATGTAGGCCGTGCGCGCGGGGTCGATCGCATAGCGCTCGAACAGGCGCCGGTAGATGCGCGGATCCGGCTTGATCAGCCGCTCTTCGCCGGAAACGACGATGCCCTCGAACCAGTGCAGGAAGCCGAACATCCGCATTTCCTTCGCGTGCGGGAAGGTCTCGTGCGACCAGTTGGTCAGCGCGTACAGGCGCACGCCGCGCGCCTTCAGCTCGGCGAGCAGATCCACGCTGCCCTGGATCGCGCCGCCCAGCATCTCCCGCCAGCCGTCGCGATAGGCCGCGATCAGGCCGGCGTGCTCCGGGAACCGTGCGCTGAGGCTGGCCACCGCCTCGTGCCAGGGGCGGCCCGCGTCCTGCTGCTCGTTCCACGCACTGGTGCAGACCTCGGCAAGGAAGCGCTCCATCGCCGCCTCGTCGTCGAACAGCCTGCGATAGAGATAGCGCGGGTTCCAGTCGATCAGCACGCCGCCCAGGTCGAATACCACGGTATCGATCATGTCAGGCTCTCCGTTCATCGCCGCACGATCCTTGCGGAAAGGGCCACCAGCAGCAGCAAGCCCGACACCACGGCCAGCGCCAGCGGCAGGCCGGCCAGCCGGGACATGAAGCCGATCAGGGCCGGCCCGCTGAGCAGGCCCGCATAGCCGAGCATGGTGACCGCCGCGATGGCGATCGCCGGCGAGGTACCCGGCAGGCGCCCCGCCGCGCTGAACATCACCGGCACGATGTTGGAGGCGCCCAGGCCGATCAGCACGAACCCGACCAGCGACGTTTCCGGCCACGGCGCGCATGCCGCGAGCGCGAAGCCCGTCGCGGCGAGGCCGGCACCCGCACGCACGGCCCACACCGGCCCGATCCGCTGGATCAGGCGGTCGCCGGCGAGCCGGCCGAGCGCCATGGCAACCGAGAAACAGGCGTAGCCGATGCCGGCCGTGCTCGGCGCGAAACCGCGGAAATCGCGCAGGAACACCGCGCTCCAGTCCAGCATCGAACCCTCGGCCATGAAGCTCACGAAGCACAGCAGGCCGAGCAGCAGCATCAGGCCGTGCGGGATGCGGAACGGCCCGTGCCCGGCGACCGCCCCGGTCCCCCCGGGCAGCAGGCCTCCGCGCAAATACAGCACCAGCGCCGCCAGCAAGGCCGACACCGCCAGCGCAGCCAGCGGCAACGGCAGGCCGAACGCCAGCAAGGCGCTCATGCCTGCGGCGCCCCCCAGGCCGCCCACGCTGAACAAGCCGTGGAAACCCGACATCAGCACGCGGCCTTCGCGCCGCTCCACTTCGACCGCGTGCGCATTCATGGCCACGTCCACTGCCCCCAGCATCACGCCGAAGTAGAGCAGCGTCATGGTCAGCACGGCCACGTTCGGCGCAAGCGCCAGTACGGGCGGCGCTAGGCACAGCAGCCATCCTGACGCCACGATCACCCGCCGGTTGCCGAAGCGGTGGCTCAGCCAGCCCACCAGCGGCATCGAGGCCATCGAGCCACCGCCGAACGCCAGCAGCATCAGCCCCAGTTGCGCGTCGTCCAGCCCGAGCCGCGCCTTGGCATAAGGCACCATCGGCGCCCACGCCGCCATGCCGATTCCCGACACCAGGAAGATCAGCCGCGTGGAGCGCGTGGCGGCGGCAAGCCGGTCGCGGCCGGCCGGCACGGTCTGGGAAAGCATGTCCAAGGGCGATCCCGCACGCCAGAAATAACAGGCATCATCGTATACAAACGTGCATAAACGTGCAAAGGCAGGTCTGCAGGCGGCGACCGGACCGCATCCGGCAACGGCCACCGCGCCATGCTCCCGCGACCGGCCGGTCACCGGAGACAAAAGCCTGCCCGGGGACTCAGGATTCGGCGCGGCGGACCCCGCCTACGCGACAACCAGTCGCGGTGCAGCCTTTCTGCTCGTGACGGTGAGTGAAGCCGGGACCAGCGACGAGGCCGCCGCCCCTTCTTCGACCGCCTCGATGCGGATCGTGCCGGGACTGCCGGTGGACTGGATGATGAGCTGCGCCAGGCCGTTGAACAGCGAACGCCTGGGCTGCTTGTCGCTTTCATGGCAATTGGGGTCGCCGTTGCCCACGCCGATCAGCCGGCCCGCACCGGAGATGCGGAAAGCGAGCTTGTGGTCCGCCGTCGGCACCGGGCGCCCCTGCGCGTCGAGCACGTCGACCGTGAGCATGGCCACGTCCTGCCCGTCGGCGGCGATCTCCGCACGATCGGCCACCAGCCGCAGCTTGCGCGCGGGGCCGGTGGTCTCGCGGCGCTCGACCAGCACGACTTGTCCGTTCCGGCGGCCGCGCGCCTCGATCACGCCGGGGGCGTAGGCGACCTTCCACTGCACGTGGCCGAAGCGCGGCACTTGCTGGGCACCCAGGCTCCTGCCGTTGAGCAGCAGCTCGACCTCGTCGAGGTCGGTGTAGACCCACACCGGAATTTCCTGGCCTTCCTTGCCCGCCCAGTTCCAGTGCGGGAACACGTGGAGGCTGGGCGCGTTCGTCCACCAGGCCTTGTAGTACCAGTAATAGTCCTTGGGGAAGCCGCACAGGTCGACGATGCCGAACTGCGAGCTCACCGAAGGCCAGCCGTACGGCGTCGGTTCGCCGCGGTAGTCGAAGCCCG
>Ga0187815_10000407_pt1 | contig 20885 bp, 22 predicted proteins | sample NC_S_5_FD_132962 | JGI IMG/M metagenome (GOLD analysis project Ga0187815, IMG submission 132962) | Wetland sediment microbial communities from Neuse River Estuary, North Carolina, USA - ASW-S_5 | ecosystem: Environmental > Aquatic > Freshwater > Wetlands > Sediment | place: USA: North Carolina...
AGCTACGGTTCAGAGCCGACGGTGAGCTACGGTTCAGAGCCGACGGCGAACTGGGGCTCGGAGACCACGGCGAACTGGGGCTCGGAGCAGACCACGAGCTGGGGATCCGAGTCGGGCGGCCGGGCCCAGGAGTCGCCGGCCGGCCGGGGCCAGGGTGCCGAGTCCGGCGGCGGCTGGGGACCGGTGACCGGTTCCTGGGGACCGGGCGGGCGGCGCCCGTCGGACATCGTCGCCGACCCGGTTCAGGGCGAGCAGACGTCGGCCGGGCTCCCGATGCGCGTCCCGAAGGCTAACCTGATTCCCGGGTCGGCTCCCGGCGCCCGCGGCGATGGCGGTCCAGGCGACGGCAGCGGCCTGCCGGGCAGCCGCCTGGGCGGCACCAACGAGTCGCAGACGCTGTCGGCGCCCCTGCCGCAGCGGTCACCGGAGCTGGCTCGCAGCCGGCTGAGCGGGTTCCAGCGCGGCGCCCGCCGGGCGGAGGGCCCGCAGCAGCCACCCCGCGGAGGAGAGGGAACTGACCGTTGAGTTACGTATACCGTCAGGACTTGAACTGGCTGGTCAGCGACTTCACGATGCGCGTCGCGGACGTGGCGCACGCGGCAGTGGTGTCCGCCGACGGTGTGCCGCTGGCCCTGTCGGACGCGATCCCACCGTCGTTCGCCGAACAACTCGCTGCGATCACCTCTGGTCTCGCCAGCCTCATGCAGGGCGCGGCGCGGATCTTCGAGGCGGGCCAGCCGACGCAGGCGCTGGTGGAGATGGCGGGCGGGCTGATGCTCATCAAGTCGATCAGCGACGGGTCGAGCCTGTGCGTTCTCGCGTCGCCTGAGTGCGACACGGACCTGGTCTCCTACGAGATGAGCCGGCTGGTCGAGGCGGTGGGGGAGGTGCTGTCCCCGGCGCTGCGCGGCATGCAGCAGCCGCAGCCGTACTGAGCCCGGTCAGCGGACGAGTTCGGCCCGGGGCTCGCGGGCGGACCTGGTGAGCCACCAGTCCCGCCCCTCCTCCGGCAGCAGGTGCACCGGGTCGTAGTAGGGATACTCCCGGTTCAGCGCGAGCGGGTCGCCACCCTCGAGCGCCGTCCGGTAGTTCTTGGTCCAGTAGGAGATGCCGAGCACCGCGTCGTACCGCGCCACCTGGTGCACCCACCGCTTGCCCACGTACGGCACGTCGCAGACCACGCGCGGCGTCGCGAACCCGGGCAGATACCCCATGATCGCGCTCTGCAGCGCCTGTGCCTCGGCGAGCGTCAGCCGCCAGTGCTCGGCACCGGGGATCATGTCGCACATGTAGAAGTAATAAGGCGTGATCCCGGCGCCGTCGAGCAGCGCGAAGCACAGGTCGAGCAGCGCGCCCGCGCCGTCGTTCACGCCGCGCAGCAGCACCCCCTGGTTGCGCACGTCCCGCACCCCGGCATCGAGCAGTGCCCGCGCCGCCCGGGCGACCAGCGGGGTCACCGACTGGGCCGCGTTGACGTGCGTGTGCACCGCGAGCGACACGCTCCGCGCCCGCGCCAGCGAGGCGAGCCGCGCCATGCCGGCCCGCACCTCCTCCGACAGCCAGTGCTGCGGCAGCCCCATCAGCGCCTTGCTGGCCAGCCGGATGTCGCGCACCGACTCGATCTCGAGCAGCGCGGTGACGAACGCCTCGAGCCGCGGCCACGGCAGGTTCGCCACGTCGCCGCCGGAGACCACCACGTCCCGAACGCCAGGGGTGCGCCGCAGGTAGTCGAGCATCGCGGCCAGCCGGCCGTCCCGTTCGCTCGCGAACTTGTGCTTGCCGGTCGTCGCCGTCGGGTTGCCGACCAGGTCCATCCGGGTGCAGTGCCCGCAGTACTGCGGGCAGGTCGGGAGCAGTTCCGCGAGGACCTTGGTCGGGTAGCGGTGGGTGAGGCCCTCCGTCGCCCACATCTCCGCCTCGTGCAGAGAGTCGCGCTGCGCGTACGGGTGCGACGGCCATTCCGGCTCCCGGTCGCTGAACACCGGCAGCATGTACCGGCGCACCGGGTCCGCGTACCAGGCGTCGGTGAACCCGGGCGCGCCGGCCGGCACGCCCGGCGCGATGGTGTTCAGCATCTGCGGCGGGATCAGCATGGACATCGTGGCCCGCTCTCGCTGGTCCCGCTCCAGGTCGGCGAGGAACGCCTCGGAGAGCCCGCCGCCGGTGACGGCCGACAGCTGCCGGGCGTTCTTCACGCAGTGCGCCCGCTGCCATTGCGCGGACTCCCACTCGGCTTCTGTCACAGCGGCCCACCCCGGCAGCCGCCGCCAGTCCGGCTCGGCGAGATCGCGGCGCCGGTACACGTACGGCTGTTCGAGGTTTGCGTCCATATTTAGGTTTTACCCGAGTATGGAAAGAGAATCTACGGTAGGACATGATTAGTAACAGAGATTTTCCCGAACGGACCCGGCTGGCTTCGCTCCCGTAACCCATCCGGGGAAGGATGATCACATGGCTACGGCTACCTCCCTGGCGACCTCGCTGGGCCTGCACCGCGTCGCCGACCCCGACGAGCGGCTGGCCGGCGTGCTGCCCCAGGCCGCCTGGCGCCTCGACCCAACCCCGAAAACGGCCCCGGACGAGGTAAGGATCCGCGTCGACCGCCTCAACCTGGACGCGGCCTCCTACCGCCAGCTCAGCGAGTCCAACAACGGCGACGGCCCCGCGATCCGCTCCGCGGTAGCAGAGATCATCAAGAGCCGCGGCAAGATGCACAACCCGGTCACGGGCTCCGGCGGCATGCTCACGGGCGTAGTAGAAGAGGCAGGCCCAGCCTCCCCCCTGAACCTAAAACCAGGCGACCGCGTAGCCACCCTGGTCTCCCTAACCCTCACCCCTCTAGAGATCTACGACAACCTGGCCAACTGGGATGGCCTCTCGGAACAAGTCCCGTGCGACGGCCACGCGATCCTCTTCGCTCGGTCGATAGCGGCCGTCCTTCCCTCCGACCTCCCAGTCCCATTGGCTCTGTCAGTCATGGACGTCTGCGGAGCACCAGCATTGACTCGTCGTGTCGTGGAGAAGTGGGGCTGGGGGCTTGGGGGAGATTTCGCCGGCCGTCCTTCGGAACACCGGCGAGAATCTCCCCTCGCGCCCCCCGCTCCCCAAAGGGCAGGCGAAGGCCCCGTCGTGGCGATCCTCGGGGCCGCCGGTAAGAGCGGCTCCCTTTCCGCAGCAGCGGCCCGAGAGGCGGGCGCCGCCCACATCATCGGCGTCGTTCCGACGCAGGCGGAAGCCGCCCTCCTGCGGGCCGCCGCCCGGGCGCCGCTCGTCGACGACATTGTCGTCGCCGACGCCCGGCAGCCATTGCTCGTGGCGGAGGCGATCGCGAAGGCAGGCGGCCCCGCCGATGTCACGGTTGTCTGCGTTGACGTGCCGGGCTGTGAGGGCGGCGCCATCCTGGCGACGAAGCAGGGCGGCACGGTCATCTTCTTCTCGATGGCAACTAGCTTCAGCGCCGCGGCACTCGGTGCCGAGGGCGTCGCCGCGGACGTAACAATGCTGGTAGGCAACGGCTACGTCCCGGGCCACGCCGCCTACGCCCTAGAGCTAATCCGCCGGAACGAGCCAGTCCGTTCTCTCTTCGACCGACGCCCGGGGAAGCAAGCCCCGCAGCCCCCCAGCCACGTCCGAGGTAAAGCATGAAGAGCAAACTGAACCTAGATCCGGAAAAGGTCCGCCTAGCGCGGCAACTGGCGCGAAGAGCAGGCGAGCCCGTAACCCAGCTAGCAAGGACGCATACCACCACGTCGATCGAGCGGGCGGTGCTAAGGCTTGGCGGGCTTGATGGCGCCGACGCCGACGGGATGCCGTGGGTGAACCGGGTTGTCGACGCCGTGCGGGAAGCGACCGGGCTTGAGTATGGCGTCGCCCTCCCCGTCTGGGACGCGATGGTGTCTGGCGGCTACCCGGATCTGCGGACGCTCGCGGAGCAAGCCGCCGCGGGGCAGGTGAAATTCCGCCTTCCAGCCGGCAGCGAAGCGATGGCCGCGCGGGAACAAGCGGTCCGTTCGGTCGAACGGGGAGTGGCCATCATCGACGGGCAGCGGGCGCTGCGGACCCGCATGATCGCCGGCCTCGCCGACCCGCCGTACCCGTGGATCTACCTGATCGTCGCCACCGGGGACATCTACGAGGACATCCCGCAGGCCCAGGCGGCGGCGCGGGAGGGCGCGGACGTGATCGCCGTGATCAGGTCCACCGGGCAGTCGCTGCTCGACTACGTGCCAGAGGGGGCGACCAGGGAGGGGTACGCGGGCACGTACGCGACGCGGGAGAACTTCCGGCTGATGCGCGCCGCGCTGGACGACACCTCGCGCGAGCTGGGCCGCTACGTCCGGCTGACGAACTACGCGTCGGGGCTGTGCATGCCGGAGATCGCCTCGCTCGCCGGGCTGGAGCGGCTGGACATGATGCTGAACGACTGCATGTACGGCATCATCTTCCGCGACATCAACCCGGTGCGCACGTTCATCGACCAGCGGTTCTCCCGGCAGGTGCACGCCCGGGCGGGCATCGTGATCAACACCGGCGAGGACAACTACCTGACGACGGCGGACGCGGTCGACGCGGCGCATACCGTGGTCGTCTCGCAGCTGCTGAACGAGTACTTCGCCGTCGAGGCCGGGCTGGAGACCTGGCAGCTCGGGCTCGGGCACGCGTTCGAGATCAATCCCGCGGTGCCGGACTCGTTCCTGCTCGAGCTGGCGCACGCGCAGCTCGTGCGCGAGCTGTTCCCCGGCGCGCCGCTGAAGTACATGCCGCCGACCAAGCACATGACCGGCAACGTGTTCGCCGGGTACCTGCTCGACGCGTTCTTCAACCTGTGCGGGCTGATGACGGACCAGTCGATCCTGCTGGTCGGGATGATGACCGAGGGGATCCACACGCCGTTCCTGTCCGACCGCGACCTCGCGCTCGAGAACGTCCGGTACGTGCGGTCCGCGGCGGGGCGGCTGGGGATGTCGTTCCAGCCGGACGCGTTCGTGGTCGAGCGCGCGCACCGGGTGCTCGACGAGGCGGTCGGACTGCTCCGCAGGATCGGGACCGACGGGCTGCTGGCGGCGATCGGCGACGGGACGTTCGGGGTGACGAAGCGGCCGCCGGACGGCGGGCGGGGCCTGGACGGGGTCATCGCCCGGGCAGACGGCTACTTCAACCCGGTGTCGAAGCTGCTCGGGGACGGCCCGGTCGAGGCCGACCCGATGGCGGAGGTTCTCGGAGGGGAGCCGGAATGAGCGTTGCCGATCTCGTGCGGCCCTACGGAGACACCACCGGCGACGGCCGGGTCCAGGTGTCGTTCACGCTGCCGGTGCCCGGGACGTCGGCCGCCGAGCGGGCGCTGGCGGAAGCCGCGGCGCTCCAGCTCGCCGGCAAGATGGGACTGTCGCCGGCGATGGTCGTGCACGCCAAGCCGATCGGGCCCTCCTTCACGTTCTTCATCGTCTACGGGCAGGTGAATCACCTTGTCGACTTGTCGGCAGTCGAGGTTCCCTCCCGGGAGTTCGACCTGCTGTCGCCCGCCGAGGTCAACCTGCGGATCCGCACCGCGCTCGGCCGCAAGCTGGTCGTCGTCGGCGCGACCGTGGGGACCGACGCGCACACGGTCGGCATCGACGCGATCCTGAACGTGAAGGGGCACGCGGGGGAGAAGGGACTGGAGTACTACCGGGAAATCCGGGTGGTGAACATGGGCGCGCAGGTGCCGGTGTCCGCGCTTGTCGCGCGGGCGGCGGCCGAGCGCGCCGACGCGGTGCTGGTCAGCCAGGTGGTCACCCAGCGGGACGCGCACCTGACCAACGCGCGGGAACTCGGCGTGGCGTTCCGCGACGCGCCGGAGTTCGCCGGATCGCGCCGGCCGCTGCTCGTGGTCGGCGGCCCGCGCTTCGATCCGTCGGCGGCGGCCTCGCTCGGCGTGGACAAGGTGTTCGGCCGCGCCACGACCCCCGGTGAGGTGGCCAGCTACCTGGTGCACGCGCTGGCCCCTGCCGGGGCCGCGTCATGAGCGTGGGGCTGACCGTCACGCACCGGCGCTACGTCAAGCAGGGCGACGCCCACTACGGCGGCGGGCTGGTGGACGGGGCGTATGTGCTGGGGATGTTCGGGGACGTGGCGACGGAAGCGTGCATCCGGATGGACGGCGACGAGGGACTGTTCGCCGCGTACTCCGACGTCCAGTTCCTCGAGCCGGTGCTGGCCGGGGACATGCTGGAGGCGACGTGCGTCGTGACGGCGGTGGGACGGCGCAGCCGCCAGCTGTCGTTCGAGGCCCGCGTGGTCTGCCGCGCCGACCCGTCCCGCGGCCCGTCCGCGGCGGGGATCCTCGATCCCCCGCTCGTCGTGGTCACCGCGGCTGGCACTGTGGTCGTCCCGGCATCCTGACTCGTCCCCGGTGGGGCGCGTGGGGCGCCCCCGCTTTCCCTCAGTCACCGGGCGTCCCGGCGTGTCTCATGATCACGTAAGTTCCGCATCGTATAAGTGCATGAAATCTTCGCGATCATGGAAAACCGCCCCTCAGGCGAGGCGGTAGATGGTGACGTTCTTGACGGCGGTGTCCTCCAGGACGCTGAGGACCGGGACCTGGTAGCTCGTGAGCGGGGTGAGGCCGGCCGCGGGGAGGAACGCCCGACCGGGGTCGGCGACGAGGACGTCGGCGCCGCCGTCGGCGGCGCGGCGGAGGAAGCGCAGCGCCACCCCGGCGAGCCCGCGCTGGTAGAAGACGTCGGCGGCGAGGACGACCTGCGCGCCGGCCGTGCCATCGCCGGACGAGCCGAGGTCGAAAGCGCGGGCCGTGACGGCCGTCGCGCCGTTGGCGCGAGCGTTGATCTCGATCGCGGCGACCGCGTTCAGGTCGACGTCGCCAGCGATTACGCCGGCCGCCCCCGCCTTCGCGGCGGCTATCGCGACCAGCCCGGAACCGGAGGCGACGTCGAGCACGCGCCGGCCGCGCACGCTGCCCGGGTGGTCGAGGACGTAGCGCGCGAGCGCCTGGCCGCCCGCCCACGGAAACGCCCAGAAGGGCGGCGCGTCCAGCTCGGTCAGGTCCCACAGCCCGAACGGCTCCGCCGCGGTGAGCAGCTTGATCTCCGGCACGAACGGAACCGCCGCCCACGAGGTGGCCGACCGCACAAGCGCCTCCGGCGTCATCACCCGAGCATCTCATGTCCGGTCGAACGGCTCGGGATAAGCGAACGTGCCGCGCAGGCCGGGCCGGTACCCGCTCAGCAGGCGCACCTGAAAGTGCGGCTGCCACTCCGGCCGGGGTGGCGCGACGCCCCAGGCGTCGCTGCGCCGGAACCCGAAGCGGCCGTAGTAGGCCGGAGAGCCGAGCAGCGCGACCAGCGGCTCATCGAGCGCGTCGCCCCCGCCGAGCACCGCGTGCATGAGCGCGCTGCCGACCCCGCGGCGCTGGCAGTCCGGGCGGACCGACAGCGGCCCAAGCGCCAGCACCGGCGCGGACCCGACGCGCCCGCGGGTGCAGACCACGTGCCCGATCACCTCGCGCCCGACCCCGCTCGCCACCAGGGACAAATGCGGCAGCCACGCGTCGCTGGCGCGCAGCTCGTCGACCAGCCTCGCCTCCACCGGAAGCCCCGCGGCGCCAGGCCGGCCGAACGCGGCGGCGGTGACCGCGCGAATGGCCGCCGCGTCCCCGGCCGCTTCCCGGCGTATCAGCACGAACCCACGATGTCGGGTTCGCTCAGCCACCACAACTGAATATCCCGCGGAATGTCGCGCGCCCCAATGCCCGCGGCACGCCGCCGCGTCTACCGTTGCTTGCGTTGAAGCCTGAAAGGCCAGAGAGGACGGACAGATGGAGTACGTGCACGGGCGTCAGGACGGTAAGCCGTCCCGCCCTGGCGATCCCGGGACGTTCACCGGACGTGCGATGCTCGACGTGGTGCTCGCCGACGGGGGCGGCGACGCCGCGGTCGTCCGGGTGAACAACGTGGCCTTCGAGCCTGGCGGCCGCACCTTCTGGCACTCGCACGCCAACGGCCAGGTGCTGCTCGTCAGCGGCGGCAACGGCATGGTCGAGACCAGGGACGGCGACCGGCACGCGCTGCATCCAGGCGACGCAGTCTGGGCGCCGCCGGGCGAGGAGCACTGGCACGGCGCGGCGCCTGACTCGCTCATGACGCACACGGCCATCTCGCTCGGCGCCACCGCATGGCTGGAAGAGGTTCCCGGCGACCGCTACGAGGCCGCGTTCAAAGAGGAATAGGCGCGTGCGCGGCGACGGCACGCGCGAGGTGCTCGCGGTCCGGTACGGAAGCCGGACGACCACCCGCGCGGAGAGCTTCCTCAACTACCACCTGTACGGTGAGCCAGACGCCGACATCGAGATCGACTATTACTTCTGGGTCATCCGCGACGGCGCCGGGACCATCCTCGTCGACACCGGCTTCTCCCCGGCCGCCGGGGACCGGCGGCGCCGCGCCTGGTGGACCACGCCGGCCGACGCGCTCCCGGCGGCCGGCGTGGATCCCGGGTCTGTCCACACGATCGTGGTCACCCACGCGCACTGGGATCACACCGGCAACCTGCACCAGTTCCCGAGCGCGCAGCTCGTCATCAGCCGCGCCGAATACGACTTCTGGACCTCGTCGATGGCCAGCCGCGCCCAGTTCGCCCCGCACGCCGAGCCGGACGAGATCGCGCGTCTCCAGCGGGCCCGCAAGGACGGCAGGCTTACCCTCATCGACGGCCAGCACACGCTTGCCAGCGGCGTCGAGCTCATAGAGGTCGGCGGCCATACCCCGGGCCAGCTGGTCGTCTCGGTGATAACAGCAACAGGCACCGTGCTGCTCGCCTCCGACGCGGTGCACTTCTATGAAGAGGTCGAGCGCGACCGCCCCTTCGCCATCGTGGCCGACCTGCCCGCCATGTACCGGGCCTACGACCTGCTGGCCGGGCTGGCGAGCCAGCCGGGCACCCGGCTGGTCGCCGGGCACGACCCGCTGGTCCGCACTCGGTTCAGCCCGCACCCGGCCGGCCCGGACGTGACCGATCTGACCGCTTCCGGCTAAGACCGCGCCCGGCCGAACCGCCCGCCGCGCAACTCCTACGAGGTCACGGTGACGAGGGTGCCGTAGGTGAGGTACGGGTACGCCTGCTCGGCCGCCGTGTACGGCAGTTCCACGCAGCCAAGCGACTGCGGGTAGCCGTAGGCTCCGCGCGCGATGTAGTGCACGGCGGAGCCGCCCTCGAAGTACGACACCCATTGCACGGGGTCCGCGTAGTGCGACCCGTCCGGGTTGGTGCCCTGCATGACCTGGAACGGCAGCTTCTCATAGACCGGGAACGTGCCGACCGGGGTGGGGTCGATCGAGATGCCGGTGTTCGCGAGCGACGAGAAGACCCGCCGCCCGTCGTGCCAGATCGTCAGCGTCTCCGGCTCGGACTGGCTGGCGATCGCGTAGCTGTAGCCGTGCGGGTTGCCCGCTCCCGTCTCGGCCGCGCTCAGCAGCGCCGCCCACACCTTCGGGCTGGCTACCCCGTCGATGATCATCCCGTGGTCGGCTTCGAACGCGGTGATCGCGCCATTGTCGAGCAGGTTGGCGCTGCCCTGCTGCCAGAAGTTATGCAGCGACGCGGGGTAGCCCTGGACCCACTGGAACGTCCCTGGCGGCGGCTCGTAGGCGGCCGCAAGCTGCGCGGTGGCGCTCCCGTTCGGGATCGCCGCCCCCACGTCGGGAGTCCAGCTCAGCGGCAGGTAGCCGAGCTGGGCGAGGAGCTCCTGCAGCCGCAGTGTGCTGTACCCGGCCGTGGTGAAAGAAGATTTTCCTGAACGTACGCCACCGTCTCCGGCGCTCACCATGACCGTCTCGGTGGTGCTGGCCGGGATCCCGGTCTGCGGCGTGAACACCGCCGCGTCTCCCTCGCGCTGCCACGTGCCGGCGACGGCTGGCGACAGCTCGGGCAGCGGAGCGGTCGCCGGCAGCGGCTCGTTGAACGTGACAGTAATCTCACCCGCTCCGTCGACGCCCTGGCTGCCGTTGGCCGGGCTGATGGAGACCAGCCGCAGCGGCGGTGGCGGGGCGTGCATCACGACGGCGTGCAGCTCGGCGGCCGCGGGCGCCGGGCCACTGGCCACGGCGAAGTACACCCCGGCGCCGGTTCCACACGCGGCGATTGTGACACCGCAGGCCCACGCGGCAGCCTTCCGCGAAAGAGTACGCACAGCGCTCCCCCTATAACTCTGTGCACTGCTGTCCGTTGAATAGAACTGCTGAACTTTAACCTATGGTAATTGCATCTCTACCCTGCGTAGTTAAGGGGTATGCTCCGACCGCTGTCGCAGTTGACATGACACGGATCAGCGGTAAGTTTTTGGCACAGTCCAGCACCGGGCTCGCCGGCCGGATCGGCTGGCACGTAGCATTATTGGATTCGCCACGCGGGGGCGGAGACAGCCAGTCTCCGATGCCGGGCGGGGCAGCAGGCGGGCACCGGTGCAGGGTCCGGCTGTCAGGGGGTTGGGCCTGGAAAGGGCCCGGGCGGCTCAGTAGACAACGGGGACCCGTGCTCGTGGCCGACGAGCCGGCTCCGGACCGAAGGCGCCTCCCGGGCCCTCTTCCGCACTGACAGAGCCGGACAGAGAAGGTGAAGAGGCGGAATGGTAGAGCCGACCGGGGCAACCGGGCGCGTGGTCATCGTCATGCCGACGTACAACGAGCGGCAGAACCTGGAGATCATCACCGGCCGGATCAGGGAATCCGTACCCGACACGGACCTGCTGGTCGTAGATGACAACAGCCCCGACGGCACGGGGGACCTCGCGGACAAGCTGGCCGAGACCGACCGGCACATCCAGGTCATGCACCGGACCGAGAAGGCGGGACTCGGCCGCGCGTACGTCGCCGGGTTCACCTGGGCGCTGGAGCGCGGCTACGACGTGATCGTCGAGATGGACGCGGACGGGTCCCACCGGCCCGAGGACCTGCCCAGGCTGCTGGCCGCGCTGGACAGCGCGGACGCGGTCATCGGCTCCAGGTACGTGCCAGGCGGCACGGTCGTCAACTGGCCCAGGTCCCGCGAGATCCTCTCCCGCGGCGCCAACATCTACAACCGGCTGCTGCTCGGTATCAGCATCAAGGACGCGACCGGCGGATTCCGGGTGTACCGGGCGGCCACGCTGCGCAAGCTCGACCTGAACAACATCGAGTCGGCCGGCTACTGCTTCCAGATCGACATGACGCTGCGCGTGCTCCAGGCGGGCATGAAGCTGGTCGAGGTGCCGATCACGTTCGTCGAGCGGGAGCGCGGGGCGTCGAAGATGAGCAGCGCGGTCATCCGCGAGGCCTTCTTCCGGGTCGCCCAGTGGGGCATTACGGCGCGACTGCATGGCCGCAGCGCGGCCGCCCCGCGCCGGTAACGCGGCGCGGCTGCCCCGCGAAGGCAGTTATCACCCGGGGGACGACGCTTCTCCCAGTATGGGGGCTCCCGCCCCCATGGCCCCCGGGCACCCCCCGATGCGCGCCCGATCCTTCGGATGCTATCGGGCGCGCGGGGCTAACCCCCCACAGGTAACCCCCCGGCACCCCCAGGTGCGCGGCTAACTCAGGCGCTGCGGCGCTCGGAACGGCTGGCGGCTTCGGCGATGGCGCGGCCTTCCATGGCACGCCGTTCCCTGATGACCTCGAGGCGCTCGGCGAGGACGGCTTCCAGGTCCTCGACGGTGCGGCGTTCCATCAGCATGTCCCAGTGGCTGCGCGGCGGCTTGGCCTTCTTCGGTGAGGGCGACTCACCGGTGCTGGCGGTCGCCATCGCCCCGCAGACACGGCACTCCCACATGGGGGGTAGTTCCGCCTCCGCGGCGAACGGCACGCTAAAATGGTGTCCGTTCGGGCAGTCGAAAGGAACGTCCTGGCGGGGTGCCAGGTCGGTGTTCCGGTCGTTCTCGTAGCTGGTCGCGCCGAGTCGGGTTCCGCGAAGTGCGCGTTCGGCCATTACTTACTGCCTCCCAGGCGGTTGGCGATCTCTATCGGCAACACTGGACACCCGGACAAGATTCCCATTGCCGGTGGTCGCCAACCCCATTTCCGACATGTTTCGGGCGCGCGGGCACCTATCGCGCTGCCCGTGCGCGCGCTAGACGGCTACCCGTGGGTTCCACTGGCCCCGTTCGGTGAGGATGTCCCGGAGCAGCACGATGTCGTCGGTCATCACGCCGTCCGCACCGAGGTTGAGGGCGCGCTCGATGTCTACGCGGGTGTTCAGCGTCCACACGTGCACGTGCAGCCCGAGTTCATGCGACCGCCTGATGAACTCCCTGGTCGCGATCTGCCGGGGGACCTGAGCGCACAGCGCGCCGGACCGGGCCAGCCGGGCGGCCATCTGCTTGCCGGAGAATCCCGCGTACCTGACGGCCGCGATGGCGGCGGGCGTGACGGCCGTGCAGACCGGGCGGTCCAGGATCTTGCGCGCGGCGAGCAGCCGCTTGCCGGAGAACGAGGTGACACAGACCCGGTCCCAGGCCGCGGTGCGCTTCAGCACCCGCGCGAGCGGCTCGATCGTGCCCGAGTCCTTGAGATCGATGTTGAACCGCAGTTCGCCGAACGTGCCGAGGAGGTCCTCCATCAGCGGAATCGGCTCGGAGCCCCCGATCCGCGCCACCGACACCTGCTTGTAGGTCATCTTGGTGACCTGGCCGGTGCGGTCGGTGACCCGGTCCAGGGTCGCGTCGTGGAAGGAGAGCAGCGCGCCGTCGAAGGTGGAACGGGCGTCGGTCTCCAGATAGGCGTAGCCGAGCTTGACCGCGTACTCGAAGGCGGGCCAGGAGTTCTCCGGGTGATGCGCCGCCCCGCCGCGGTGCGCGAATGCAGCCGGCCGCGGATGATCCAGGTATGGAACTGCCACGCTTCTCATTATCACCGGCTGACCTGGCCTATCTGGTTAACGCCGCATGTCAGGGACCTGAGGAGCCGATGTCCGTTTTCCTGCTCGGGGTGCGCGCGTGGGGCTTGTGGTGTACGGCATCGCTTTACCCTGCCGGGTGCCATTCTCGGCGGCGGGTCTCGGCCATAGCTATAGCGGCGGCCACTGCTACGTTCAGGGAGCCTACACGGCCAGTCTGCGGAATATAGGCGACTGCGTTTACGGCCGCTAGCAAGGCGGGGGAGCAGCCGTGGTCTTCGTTGCCTATCGCCAGGCAGACATCGCCTTCCAGGGGGGCCTCCGCTAGGGGGACTGCGCCGGTGGCTAGTTCTATTGCTACTACGCGGAAGCCGTCTTCTGCGGCTTGTTTTGCCGCTGCGGCTGGGCTTGGTTCGCGGTATGACTCTAGGAAGCGGTCGGTGCCCAGGGCGGTCTTGCCGACCGCGGGGGTGTCCAGGTCCGGGGTGTTGCCGCACAGCCAGATGGCTTCCGCGCCGAACGCGGCGGCCGTGCGGACGATCGAGCCGACGTTGAAGGGCTGGCCTACCGAGTCGAGCAGCAGGGCGAGGCGGCCCTCGGTGCGGCGGCGCCACTCGCGGTTCAAGCGCTTCACGTCGGTGGGGCGCAACTGGCGGGGCGGGCCGCTCTGGGGTATGGCTGTCATCCGGAGTCACCACGCGTACGTTCGGAATTATTGGCGGAGACTTCGAGGAGACGGTAACCGCTGCGCGCGGCGAGTCGCGTCACCGACCATCCTTCCCGCTCCAGCCAGGCGTGCAGGGAGTCGGCGCCGAGGTTGCGGCCCATCACGAGGGACGCGCCGGCGCCGGGGGCGAGCCGGGCGAGCCAGTCGCGGAGCAGGGCGTGCAGCCGGGGCTTGCCGATCCGGACCGGCGGGTTTGACCAGATCCCGGCGAACCGCTCCGGGATGCCGGGGTCGCCGGGCAGGACGCAGCGGACGTTGCCCAGGCCGGCCGTCTCCGCGTTGCGCGCGCACAGGCCGAGTGCCCGCTCGTTCACGTCGACGGCCCACACGACCGAGCCCGGCGAGCGGGCGGCAAGCACGCAGGCGATGGGCCCGTAACCGCAGCCGAGGTCGAGCAGGTCGCCAGCGGGCGGCGGCGCGGGAGCGCGCTCGAGCAGCAGCCGCGTGCCAGGGTCGAGGCGGCCCGGGGAGAACACCCCGGAATCGGTTTCGAGCTCCAGGTAGACGTCTGGCAGCACGACGCGGACCAGCCCCGGGCGGTGCGCGGCCCGCGGCGCCGCGTCGAAGTAGTGCTGCGCGCTCACGAACTCACGGGGGCTGCCTGGGGAGACTGCTCGGCGAGCGCCGGGTTGATGTAGGTGCGGGTCATCCACCGCTCGACGATGAACGTCATCACCGGGACGGTGCCCGCGAGCAGGAGGACGACGGTGGGCTTCGGCTTCATGTGCAGCTTGCTGGCCAGCATGTACGCGAACACGATGTACACCATGTACAGGACGCCGTGCACCGTGCCGACCTGGTTGGTGATGACGGTGTTGTGGCCCCAGATCTGCAGCGGGATTCCGGCGAAGACCACGATGATGATCAGACACCCGGTTATAAATGCCATCACCCGATAGCGCAGCACGGCTGCGTGCATGTCGGGCGCCTCCTTGCTCGTTGTGTCCTGTGTCGGCTACCTGGCCCCGCGGCGCTTGCCGTGGGTGCGATTGACCTCGTCGTTGAGCCGGGCGAGGTACGCGTTGTACTTGGCGAGTTCCGCGTCGTCCGCGTCGTCGCCGGGCTGTTCCACCTGCATGGTGCCAAGTCCGGCCGGCAGGCTCTGCGCCTCGCCCACCTCCCCGGTCCCGGGTATCTCGCCGCCGTTCCGCCTGATCCGGAACTCGTCCCTGATCGTCTTGGCCCAGAACACCACCGCGAAGCCGGCGAACAGCGGCCACTCGAACGTGTAGGCCCAGCTCAGGCTGTTGCCGGCCAGGGCACGGTGCAACTGCCAGTCGCCCAGCCACAGCATGCCCCAGACCGCCACGACCATCAGCACGTGCCAGCCCAGCCAGCGCGGCGTGATCAGGAACCGCCAGACGGGGGCGGAGCCCGCTGAGCCCGCGGGGGCACCCGGATCGGCCGGGGCGGCCGGGCCGGGGCCGGTGGTTTCCATGGTTATGAGCGTATCGCGCTCGCCGGCCGGCTCGTGAAGGTCTCAGCCTGACGATGTGCCAAGGTGATGTCATGCGCAAGTACGTGATCATGGGGATACAGGGCAGCGGGAAGGGCACCCAGAGCGAGATGCTGGCGGCGGACCTTGACCTCGTACACATCAGCGTGGGCGACATCTTCCGGTGGAATGTGTCCCAGCACACCAAGATGGGCGCTCAGGTGCAGCGGGTGATGGCCGCCGGGGAACTGCTGGGGGACGACCTCGCGGAGTCCGTCGTGCAGCACCGGCTGTCCGAACACGACTGGAACTACGGGTTCATCATCGACGGCTTTCCGCGCAACGCGCGCCAGGCCGAGTTCTTCCTGGAAAGCTATGACATCGACGGGGTAATCTACCTTGACCTGCCGGACAGCGAGGTGCGCCGCCGGGTGCTGAACCGCAGGCTGTGCGGCAAGTGCGGCATGGACTACAACCTCATCGCGGACAGCCCGTCCGTCCCCGGCCGCTGCGATTCGTGCGGGGGAGAGCTAATCACCAGGGAAGACGACACGGAGGAGGCGCTCGCGGTGCGGCTGCGTGAGTACCACTCGAAAACCGGGCCGGTACTCGACCTGTTCCGGCGCAAGGAGTACGTGATCATGGTGGACGCCCGGCCCGCGCCGGAGGTCGTGCAGCAGGAGATAAGGTCCAAGCTCGGGCTGCCGGCGCAGTCCGCCGGAGCCACGGCGGAGGTGCCCGGTGGACACTGACATCGTCATCTTCGGCGGGCGGGCGCACCCGGCGCTGGCCGACGAGATCTGCGCGGACCTCGGCGTGTCGCGCAGTCCGGTGAGGACGACCCGGTTCGCCAATGACTGCCTCCAGGTGCAACTCCAGGCCAACTGCCGGGAGCGTGACGTGTACCTGATCCAGCCGCTGGTGCCGCCGGTGCAGGAAAACCTCGTTGAGCTGCTGCTGATGGCCGACGCCGCCAGGGGCGCCTCCGCCGCCCGGGTCACGGCGGTGATGTCGCATTATGCCTACGCTCGTTCGGATAAAAAAGATGCCCCGCGCATCTCGATCGGCGGCCGGCTCGTCGCCGACCTGCTCGTCACCGCGGGCGTCAACCGGGTGCTCACGCTCACGCTGCACTCGCCGGAGGTGCACGGGTTTTTCTCGGTCCCGGTGGACCACCTGCACGCCCTGCGGGAACTGGCCGACCACTTCCGGCAGCGTGACCTGTCCCATGCCGTGGTGCTGTCGCCCGACCTGGGCTACGCCAAGAGCGCGGCCGCGTTCGCGCGGCGGCTCGGGCTGCCGGTCGCGGCGGGGGCCAAGGAACGGCTCAGTGACGAGCGGGTCGCGATCTCCGCGATCATCGGTGACATCGCGGACCGCGACGTGATCATCATGGACGACGAGATCGCCCGCGGCACCACGGTGCTCGAACTGCTCACGGTGGTGCGGCGGCAGGAGGTCCGGTCGATCAGCGTGGCGTGCACGCACGGGCTGTTCCGGGACGGGGCGCTGGAGAAGCTGGCGGCCGACGAGGACGTGGCCGAGATCGTCTGCACGAACTCGGTGCCGGTGCCGCTGTCGCACCCGAAGCTCACCGTGCTTTCCGTGGCGCCGGCGCTGGCCGAGGCCATCCGGCGCACGCACGGCGGCGAGTCCGTCAGCGTGCTGTTCCAGCAGTAGCGTCCGCTATGACCGCGTGGCGATCCTGAGGGCCGGGTGCCGATGCTCTCCGCTCGCGCCGGGCCCCAGGATCGCCGGCCGACCGTCAGCCGAAGCGGTTCTGGCCGCGGGTGCCCTCGAGCAGCGTGAGCACGAGCAGCCAGATGCCGCCGATGAACGGCACGAGCGCGATGAAGATCCAGAATCCGGACTTGTCCTGGTCGTGTAGCCTGCGGACGACCAGGGAAAGGCCGACGAGGAAGAAGGCGATGGCGGCGACCACGTACAGCAGGATGCTGAGCGCTCCGACGTGGGCCGCCGCGAAGATGATGGCGAGGATCCAGACGCCGATCCAGGCGACCAGCTCGAACAGGGCGAACCACCAGTACGCGGAGCGCGACGCGCGGCCGGTGTAGGTGAACGCGTTGCGGAGCCCCAGGGAGACCGCCTCGCGGAAGCTCACCGAGCCGCCGCGCAGATAGCCGTCCGGGCCGGCGGGCGCGTAGCCGCCCGGCGCGCCGGAGCTGGCTTGGGGAGCGTAGCCGGGTTGCGGCGCGTAGCCGGGCTGTGGCGGGTAGCCGCCCTGTTGGGCATAACCGCCCTGCGGCTGGTAGCCGCCCTGGGATGGGTAGCCGCCCTGGGGCGGGTAGCCGGCCTGGCCGTAGCCGCCTTGGGGCTGGCCTTGGGGCTGGCCTTGGGACTGATAGCCGCCCTGCCCGTAGCCGCCGTCCTGGGGATAGCCGCCGTCCTGGGGGTAGCCGCTCTGAGGGTAGCCGCTCTGCGGGCGGCTGGCCCGCCCGTACCCGTCCTGGCTGGCTCCGCCGCCTTGGGCCCACGGGTCCTGCCCGTAGCCGCCCGGTGTGTCGGGTGGGTCCTGTCCCGCCCCATAAGGGCCATTCCGCCGCGAATGTCCGAATAGACCGAACGGAGCTGATTTTCCTGCGGTTACCAGAGGCGCGCAGCTAAATGCCCTGATTGGTACCCGCGCCAGGGGTAACCATGGGGATGAACCCGCCACACCGACCTGGAAAACTTACGTGGAGGCCACACGATGAGCGACGATCTCTGGCACCGCCCGCTGAAACAGATCCGCGGCGGTGCGCTGGCCAGCGACACCGGCCAGACAACCGGGATGACGCGCTGGGAGGCGATCTCCGGGAAGACCGCCGGCGCGGAGAAGCTCTGGATGGGACAGACGCATGTCGCTCCGGGCGCGAAGTCCGGAGACCACCATCACGGCGAGGCGGAGACGGCGATCTTCGTGCTGTCAGGAACGCCGGCGTTCGTCTTCGCCGAAGGCGACACGGAAGTGCGGCTGGAGACCCAGCCGGGCGACTACGTCTTCGTCCCGCCATACGTACCGCACCGCGAGGAGAACCCCGGCGCCGAGGAGGCGGTGGTCATCATCGCCCGCAGCAGCCAGGAAGGGATCGTCGTCAACCTGGAAAGCCTCTGGCCGGACCGGTAGCACCGCGACACGACTGTCAGGGCTCTATTTCCCTGCTGGGTTGCGGAGCCTTGAGGTCCAGCGCCAGCGCCTCGTGCGGCATGCCCCGCTGCTCGTACTCCCGCACCAGCGCCCCGAGCTTCCGCTGATATTCGGCGTGGTAGAGCTCAGGATCCCGCGCTGCCATCTCCCGGTAGACACTGACGGCCTCGGTCCATGCCTCCAGCGCCTTTCGGCGCCGGTCCAGCCAGTCGAGCCGGATGCCGAGGTTCTCCAGCCCCCTGGCGAGCCCGGCTTGGTGGGCGGCCGGGTTGTCGGTGGCTAGGGTGCGGTAGATGGTCACCGCTTCCTCGGTGGCGGTCAGCGCTTCCTGGTACCGCCCGGCCATGGACAGGTCGACGCCGAGGTTGTCCAGCGCACTGGCGAGGTCGGCCTGGTGGGCGGCTGGGTTGTCGGCGAACAAGGATCGGTAGGTGGTGACGGCTTCCCGGGTGGCATTCAACGCTTCCTGGTCCCGGCCTAGCCGGGAGAGGATGACGCCGAGGTTGCTAAAAGCCCTGGCAAGGTTGCCCTGGTGGGCGGCTGGGTTATCGGCGACCAAAGAGCGGTAGGTGGTCACGACTTGCTGGGTGGCGGTCAGCGCCTCCTGGTGCCGGCCGAGATCGCTTAGCCAGGCGCCGAGGTTGCCCAGCGCCCTGGCGAGGCCGGCTTGGTGGACGGCCGGGTTATTGGTGGCTTGGGTGCGGTACGTTGTGATGGCTTCCTGGGTTGCGGTCAGTGCTTCCTGGTACCTGCCGAGTCCGTGGAGCCGGACGCCGAGGTTGCTGAGCGCCGATGCAAGGTCGGCTTGGTGGGCAGCCGGATTCTTGGTGACTAGGGTGCGGTAGGTGGTGATGGCTTGCTGGGTTGCGGTCAGCGCTTCCTGGTACCGGCCGAGTTCGCTGAGCCGCACGCCGAGGTTGTCCAGTGCTCCAGCGAGGTCGGCTTGGTGGGCGGCCGGATTCTCGGCGGCCAGGGTGCGGTAGGTGGTGACGGCTTCCTGGGTCGCGGTCAGCGCTTCCTGGTACCGACCCATTCGATCGAGCCGGACGCCAAGGTGGTCCAACGCCCTGGCGAGGCCGGCTTGGTGGGCGGCTGGGTTGTCGGCGGCTAGCCTGCGGTAGGTGGTGACGGCTTCCTGGGTGGCATTCAGCGCTTCCTGGTACCGGCCGAGTTTGTGCAAACCGATGCCTAGGATACTTAGCGCCCTGGCGAGGTCAGCGCGGGTCGCCGTGGGGTCGACAGCGGCTAGTCTGCGGTACACGGTCACGACTCGAGCGGCGATCGCCGCGTGTGTCCGCAGCAAGACGTACTCGGGAATCAGCTGATCAAGCTGTTTGAGCTCCTCGGGCGTCCACTCGTCGGTCGCCGTAATCTGTTCCGCGATAACAGCGTCGAGCAAGTGGCGACCGGCTTCTCCTGTCAGCGCCGCCTGGGCGGCCGCGAGCACCTGACGGCGAACATCGCCGTCGGCGAATTTGCCGAAGAGCGGCCCCGCTGCCTCGATCCAGTCGGCGGCGCGGCCCAGGAAGCCGAGCGCCCGGCCGGCTTGATCGTCGTCGAGCCCCGCACGCAGTTCGTCCGCGAGCGCCTTGTTGCTGGTGAGCTGAGAGACAACGAACCACTCGCCGATCACGTCGGGCCGGATACGCGGAGTCATGCCCGCGTCAGCGGGATAGAGCGCCGCCGTCCATGCCGCGATCTCGTATCGCCGCTCGGCGCTGGCGTCGCGCAGCTCCGGTACCCGGCGCAGCACCTCCTCAGCCTCGGCGTCGGTGTCGGCGCCGAGCAGCGCCAGCGCGGCGACGGCTCGTTCCCGCAGCGCGCTGGACGGCGGCCCGCCGCTGCCCCACTCCCGCGCCTTCGCAAGCGCGTCCCATCGCCGCTTCTCGTGCCGCATCAGCGCCTCGGCCACCCGGCCGAAGGTCAGCGCGCGGGGATCGGGCTGCCCCTTCGGGCTTGTACTGGCCTGGCCGTCTCGTGGCTCGAGGACGGCGAGCAGCGCCCGCGCCTGGATCATCACGAACGGCTCGCCCACGCCGGCACGGGCGTGCGTGACGACGTCGGGCAACACCGGCAGGGGCCTCCCGAGCGCCAGGGCGAACGCGCGCACCGCTTCGCCGAACCAGCGCGTGCGGTCTTCTTCGCCGCCCTCGGGCTCTAGCTCGATCGCCGTCGCCGCGGAGGCGATCCAGCCGTGCCGTTCCTCGAGACGCGCGACCAGCGACGCCCGGAACCCGTCAGCGGAGCGAGTCACGAGCACTGCCCGGATGGCCGGACCGCCGTGCCGCTCGGCGAGTGAATCAAGCAACGGCACCAGGTCGTCGCGCCCGTCGGCGTCGTCAACCAGGATCACCGCGGGTTCCCCGCAGGCGGCGATGGCCGCGATCGCCGTGCCGCCGGTCCCGGCGTGCAGCCAGCCGGTAGCCCACCCCTCGGGAAGGCGCGACGCGAACTCGAGCGCCAGCCGCGATTTCCCCACACCCGCGGAGCCGCTGAGCAGTAGCACGGGGCTGCCCTGCTCATCGTCGCGCCACGCGTTGAGCTGTCGCAGTTGCTGACCGCGTCCGCGGAACGGCATCGGCGACCGGTCAGCCCGCAGCAAGCTCAGCGGATCGGCAACTGGCGTTTCCGCGGAAACGTCGTCCGGGCGCAACGCGTCGAGCGCCTCGCCCCGGGTCGCGAGCGCCGCCCTCCGCTGGTCTCGTGCGGGAAAGTAA
>Ga0187815_10000408_pt1 | contig 20872 bp, 21 predicted proteins | sample NC_S_5_FD_132962 | JGI IMG/M metagenome (GOLD analysis project Ga0187815, IMG submission 132962) | Wetland sediment microbial communities from Neuse River Estuary, North Carolina, USA - ASW-S_5 | ecosystem: Environmental > Aquatic > Freshwater > Wetlands > Sediment | place: USA: North Carolina...
GTCGGTGAGCGAGTCGCCGCGCAGGCGGCTGGCCGCGCTCTCGCCCATCACCCAGCGGATCGCGTCGATGATGTTGGACTTGCCGCAGCCGTTCGGCCCCACCACGCCGGTCATGTTGGCCGGCAGATGCAACGTGGTCGGGTCGACGAAGGACTTGAAACCGGCGAGTTTGATCGTGGTCAGGCGCATGCGGTCATCGCAGGAAAATCGGAGGGCGCCCGAGGGCTCGGGCGACAACGCACTGTGCCAAACGCGGGACAGTGCCGCAATGCATTTCTGTGTAATGTTTCACCGCAAGAATGCATTGCATCATTTTGTTTATCATTGATTTTTATTTGGCGTCTATCGACAGCGCATGGATCCCGCGGTTCATCAGGTCGTCCAGCGTGGCATAGATCATCCGGTGGCGCTTGATCGGCAGCACGCCAGCGAACGCGGGGCTGACGATGCGCACGTGGAAATGCCCCTTGCCCTCCCCCGCATGGCCGCGGTGCAGGTGGCCCTCGTCCACCACTTCCAGTTCGCTGGGCGAGAACGCGGCTGCGAGGCGCGCGCGGATCTGCTCGACCATCGCCTCGCTCATGGCAGGGTCTTGCGGAACGGCTTGACGCTCACCTCGGCATAGACGCCGGCGGCCACGTAGGGATCGGCCTCGGCCCAGCGCTGCGCATGGGCCAGGGTGTGGAACTCGGCGATGATCAAGCTGCCGGTAAAACCGGCCGGTCCAGGGTTTTCCGACTCGATGGCCGGGAACGGGCCGGCCAGCAGCAGGCGCCCTTCGTCCTGCATCTTGTTCAGTCGCTCCAGATGCTCGGCGCGGGCGGCGAGGCGCTTGTCCAGCGTACCGGGATGATCCTGGGCGATGATCGCAAACCACATGGGCAAGGCTCCGTTGCAAGGTCGAAACGGCGATTTTACCCGACTGTGCCGCCGCTCATGCGCTCCGCCCCTTGAAGCGGCCGCGGCAATGCCCACGTTGCGTGGAGTCATCAACGACGCAGCGGGGAGAGCGCTACATGTGGACGATGTTCGTGGACGGGATTGCCGCGCTGCTGCAGCAGCTGGCAGCGTGGCTCGACGGCAGCTACGGCCTCGCGGTGATCGCACTCGCACTGGCCGTACGCCTGGCGCTGTTGCCGATGACGCTGCAGGCCGCCGAACAGGGCTGGCTGCGCCAGCGCAAGCTGGCGGCGCTGAAGCCGCAACTGGAGCGCCTGCGCGAACGCCACGCGCAGGATCCCGCAGCGCATGCCGCCGCCATGCAGTCCCTGTACCGCGAGCACGGCATCGCCAGCGGGCTCGGCAGCGGCGTGCTCACTGCGCTGGTGCAGGCGCCGATGAGCGCGGGCATCTATGCGGCGATCCGCCAGGGCGTAGCCAGCGTGGGTTCCTTCCTGTGGATACCGAAACTGGCACGGCCCGACCTGTGGCTGGCGCTGCTGGTGGCGGCGCTGGGCATGGCCGCGATGCTGCTGCAACCCATGCTGCCCGAGCAGGTGCGCACCTTGCTGCATTGGCTGCCGGTGGTGATCTCGTTCCTGATGGTGTGGCACGTGGCTGCCGGACTGGGACTGTACTGGCTTGGCTCGGGCAGCGTGACGGTGTTGCAAAACCTGCTGCTGCGGCGGCGCGTCCGGCGCCTGTCTCCCTGAAACGCGCAAGGCCCGCGATTCGACTCGCGGGCCTTGCGCAATACGCCGAAGGAACGGCGGCTCAGGCCTCCGGCCGCATGTACGGGAACAGCAGCACGTCACGGATCGAAGCGGAATCGGTGAGCAGCATCACCAGGCGGTCGATGCCGATGCCGAGGCCGCCGGTGGGCGGCAGGCCCACTTCCAGCGCGCGGATGTAGTCGGCGTCGAAGTGCATGGCCTCGTCATCGCCGGCGTCCTTGGCTTCCACCTGGGCCTTGAAGCGCGCGGCCTGGTCTTCCGGGTCGTTGAGCTCCGAAAAACCGTTCGCGAGTTCCTTGCCGTTGACGAACAGCTCGAAGCGGTCGGTGATGCCCTGGTCGCTGTCGTTCTCGCGCGCCAGCGGCGACACTTCCACCGGATGCTGGGTGATGAAGGTGGGCTGGATCAGGGTGTGCTCCACCGTCTTCTCGAAGATCTCCAGCAGCAGCTTGCCCCAGCCGTAGCCGTCCTTGACGTGGATGCCGAGGCGCTTGGCGTGCGCGGCCATCGCCGCGCGGTCGCGCAGTTCCCCGCGCTTGATCTCGGGGTTGTGCTCCAGCACCGCGTCTTCCATCGTCCAGCGGCGGAAGGCCGGACCCACGTCGATCTCGGCGCCTTCCCAGGTGAGCCGGGTGGTGCCGATCACCGACCTGGCCGTCTCGCGGATCACGTTCTCGGTGAGGTCCATGATCTCGTTGTAGGTGGCGTAGGCCTGGTACAGCTCCAGCATGGTGAACTCGGGGTTGTGCCGGGTCGACACGCCCTCGTTGCGGAAGTTGCGGTTGATCTCGTAGACGCGGTCGAAGCCGCCCACCACGAGGCGCTTCAGGTACAGCTCCGGCGCCACGCGCAGGAACAGGTTCATGTCCAGCGCGTTGTGGTGGGTGATGAAGGGCTTGGCCGTGGCGCCGCCGGGGATGACGTGCATCATCGGCGTCTCCACCTCCATGAAGCGGCGCGGCGCGGCCTCCAGCCACTGGCGGATGAAGCCGATGATGCGCGAGCGCTTCTGGAAGGTGTCGCGCGCTTCCTGGGTCACGATCAGGTCGACGTAACGCTGGCGGTAGCGCTGCTCCACATCGGCCATGCCATGGTGCTTGTCGGGCAGCGGACGCAGGCTCTTGGTGAGCAGGCGCAGCACGTCCACCTTCACCGACAGCTCGCCGGTCCTGGTGCGCATCAGCACGCCCTCGGCGCCCACGATGTCGCCCATGTCCCAGCCCTTGAACGCCTCGTAGGCTGCCTCGCCCACCGTGCCTTGGTGGATGAACAGCTGGATGCGGCCAGTCATGTCCTGGATCTGCGCGAAGCTGACCTTGCCCTGCACGCGCTTCAGCACGATGCGGCCGGCCACCTTCACCCGGCGCTGCGCCGCCTCGACGACTTCGGGGGTGTACTTGTCCTTGTCGGCATACTCGTCCTGCAGGTCGCCGACGAAGCTGTCCACCTTGAAGTCGTTGGGGAAGGCAATGCCCTGCCCGCGCAACGCCGTGAGTTTCTCGCGGCGCTCGGCGATCAGCTTGTTCTCGTCGACGGCGGACTGGGTATCGGTGGCTTCGCTCATGGGGTTTTCCGTGGCCGCGCGACCTGGGTGGCGCGGCAGATCTCTCGTAGGGTGATGGGGTGGAAATGCCGGGCGATCGGGCGATGCCGACGCCGCATCAGTCGTCCTTGCCGAACACGTGCTTCACCGCATGCTTGGTGGCGTCCCAGCCTTCGCGCGCGCCATGGCCGACGGCGATGCCGGCCTTCTTCGCGCCATGGCCGATGCCGGTGCCGGCTTCCTTGGCGCCATGGCCGACCTTCTTGGCGACATGCTTGGTCGCATGGCCCACGTCGCGGGCACCGTCGGCGACGCCGTGGCCGACGGCTTTCGCGTCATGCTTGATGTCTTGGTCCGCGCTCTGCGCGCTCGCGCCGAACGCCGCCAGCGCGGCACAGGCAAACAGGATGCTGCAGATCTTCTTGGCATTCATGCTGGCTACCTCGTCTGTGTTGGGAACCGGGTAAGGGTCTATACAGGCGGTTTTCCGTACCGGGGCTGAAGCCACGATACGGATTCCTCAGGCATCGATGCGCTTGGCGCCCGCGTCCAGGCCGGACTTCAGGCTGGCCTCGATGAACTCGTCGAGGTCGCCGTCCAGCACCTTCTGCGTGTCGGAACGCTCCACGCCGGTGCGCAGGTCCTTGATGCGGCTCTGGTCGAGCACGTAGTTGCGGATCTGGCTGCCCCAGCCGATATCGGACTTGGTCGCTTCCAGCGCGTCCTTCTCGGCGTTGCGCTTCTGCAGTTCCAGCTCATACAGCTTCGCGGCCAGCATCTTCATCGCACGGTCGCGGTTCGCATGCTGGCTGCGCTCGGTCTGGCAGGCCACCACCGTATTGGTCGGAACGTGCGTGATGCGCACCGCGGACTCGGTCTTGTTCACGTGCTGGCCGCCGGCGCCGGACGAACGGTAGACGTCGGTCTTGAGGTCGGCCGGGTTGATCTCGATATCGATGTCGTCATCCACTTCCGGCGAGACGAACACGCTGGTGAAGCTGGTGTGGCGACGGTTGTCGGAGTCGAACGGGCTCTTGCGCACCAGGCGGTGCACGCCGATCTCGGTCTTCAGCCAGCCGTAGGCGTAGTCGCCCTCGACGCGGAACGTAGCCGACTTGATGCCGGCCACTTCGCCGCCGGAGACCTCCAGCAGTTCGGTCTTCCAGCCGCGCGATTCGGCCCAGCGCAGATACATGCGCAGCAGCATCTCGGCCCAGTCCTGCGCCTCAGTGCCGCCGGCGCCGGCCTGGATGTCCACGAAGGCGTTGTTGGCGTCCATCTTGCCGGAGAACATGCGCTGGAATTCCAGCTTGCCCACCCGTGCTTCGAGCTTGGCCACGTCGTCGGCGACCGAGGCGACGGTTTCCTCGTCGCCGTCGGCGGCGGCCATTTCCACGAGTTCCTGCGCGTCGGACAGGCCCGCGGTGAGCTCGTCGATGCCGGTGACCACGGTATCCAGGCGCGCACGCTCGCGGCCCAGTTCCTGCGCGCGCGGCGGATCGTCCCACACGTTGGGGCTTTCCAGCTCGCGGCTTACTTCTTCCAGACGTTCGCGCTTAGTGGCGTAGTCAAAGATACCCCCTAAGCGACTCGACGCGGGCCGTGAGGTCCGCGATCTGCGCGAGGATCGGATTGGTCTCGATCATGTGTTGAACCGGGCATGCGAATTTGGCCGCCCATAGTAACAGAGCCTCTTCGCAGAGACCCGCTCCCCCTGCAAGCAGGGGGAGCGGCCGGCATCACGTCAATGCTTTCTCGTGCACCCCGCGCACCGCCCTGCCCGACGGATCGGCCATCGCCGCGAAGGCCGGATCCCAGGCCAGCGCCGCGGGCGAGGAACAGGCGATGGACTTGCCGCCAGGCACGGTGGCGGCGCAGGCCTCGCCGGGATAGAACTGCTCGAAGATGCGCCGGTAGAAATAAGCCTCCTTGGTGGCCGGCGTGTTGAACGGGAAGCGCGCAGCCGCCGCGGCGAATTCGCGGTCACTCACCATCTGTTCGGCATGCGCCTTCAGGCCGTCGATCCAGCCGTAGCCCACGCCATCGCTGAACTGCTCCTTCTGCCGCCAGAGGATCTCCTTGGGCAATGCGCCGTCGAAGGCCGCGCGCAGCACGTGCTTTTCGATCTTTCCGTTGCCGGCCATCTTGTGCGCGGCGTCCATGCCCATCGCCACGTCAATGAATTCGAGGTCGAGGAACGGCACGCGCGCCTCCACGCCCCAGGCCATCATCGCCTTGTTCGCGCGCAGGCAGTCGTAGCTGTGCAGCGCGTCGAGCTTGCGCACGGTTTCCTCGTGGAAGGCTTCGGCCGAGGGCGCCTTGTGGAAGTACAGGTAGCCGCCGAAGATCTCGTCGGAGCCTTCGCCCGACAGCACCATCTTCACACCCATCGCCTTGATCCGCCGCGCCAGCAGGTACATCGGCGTGGCGGCACGGATGGTGGTGACGTCGTAGGTTTCCAGGTGCCGGATCACCTCGGGCACAGCATCCAGCCCCTCCCAGAAGGTGTAGACGAAGCCGTGATGCACCGTGCCCAGCGCGTCGGCGGCGATCTGCGCGGCGGCGAGGTCGGGCGAGCCTTCCAGGCCGATCGCGAAGGAGTGCAGGCGCGGCCACCATGCTTCGCTCCTGTCGTTGTCCTCGATGCGCTCGCGCGCGAAGCGGGCGGCGCAGGCGGCGACCAGCGAAGAGTCGAGGCCGCCCGAGAGCAGCACGCCATAAGGCACGTCAGTCATCAGCTGGCGATGCACGGCCTGTTCGAAGGCCTCGCGCAGCTCGCCCGGCGCCGGCGCATGGCCTTGCGTCGCCGCGTAATCGCGCCATGGCCTGGCGTAGTAGCTGCGCAGTTCGCCCGTGGCGCTGTCGTAGACCTGGCCGGGTGGAAACGCGGCCACGTCCGCACACACGCCCGTCAGCGCCTTCATCTCCGAAGCCACGCACAGACGCCCCTGCGCGTCATGCCCCCAGTACAGCGGACACACGCCGATGGGGTCGCGCGCAATCAGATAGCGCTGCGCCGCGCCGTCCCACAGCGCGAAGGCGAAGATGCCGTTGAGCTTGTCGAGGAAATCCGTGCCGTGCTCGCAGTACAAGGCATTGATGACCTCGCAATCCGAGCCGGTGGTGAAGTCATAGCCGCTGGCCTGGCGCAGCTCGCGATGGTTGTAGATCTCGCCGTTCACCGCCAGCGCCAGCGCGCCGTCGCGCGAGCGCAGCGGCTGCGCGCCCGAGGCCGGGTCGACGATGGCGAGGCGCTCGTGCACCAGGATCACCCCGGCGTCCACGAACACCCCGCTCCAGTCCGGGCCGCGATGGCGCTGGCGCTGCGACAGCTCCAGCGCCTGCCGGCGCAGCGCGGCCAAGTCATCGCCCGGTTGCAGGTCGAACATTCCGAAAATCGAACACATCGCGAAAGCCCTCAGTGATCCTGTTGCCCTATTGAAAATCGGCCATGGATGGCCGGGTTTGCTTTGCACGGATGGACTCGTGCAAAAAGCCAGGCACAAAAAAACCAAGGCCCGCACTGGGCGGGCCTTGGTCGCGTGTCTGGTAGTGTTGCTTGCAGCTACGCGCGGGCCCGCCAACGGTTGGCGTTATTGTTCGCGCGATTGTTATTGACGGCCGCCACGAAGCTCCGCGCGGCAGGCGCGGTAGCGTTCGGGAACATGGCGGTCGTGAAGGTCATGTGCTGACTAAAGCAGAACGCGAGGACCTGTGCAAGTGATGGTTCGGCATGAGGGCATCCAGCCGTCCATTCGCTCAGCCCGCCGCGGGCTCGGTGATCCAGCGCCTTGCCTCCTCCAGCTCGGCCAGCGCGAACAGACGGAAATCGGCCGGCACCAGGAAACTCGATACCTTGGTGGCGGTACGCAGCCACGGCACGTCGGTCACCAGCGCCACGCGGTCCCAGCCGCTGATGTGGCGTATGCCGAGCATGAAGTCGTCCCACATCGCACCCGCATCGAAACCGGTGAAGTCCGGCTCCACCACGAACAACATGCGCAGCTTGCGGTTGAGTGCGAACACCGCCTCCGCGTCCGGTATCAGCACCTGCTCGTAATCGGCCGCAGTCACCTGGCCATGCGCGCGAAAGCCGAGCGTACCGGGCGGCAATCCATCGATCTGTTCGAGCATGACGGTCTCCATGGCGGACGGATCGCCAGTTTGGCGTGCATGCCGTGAACGCCGTGCGAGCCCGCTAGGGACCTCAGGCCGGTTCGACGTGGCGCAGCAGCAGGCGCGGCGATTCGCGGCCCTGCCAGTCGTTGATGACGAGCTCGTAGGCGGCGCGCAGGCGCGGTGGCGGCGTGGCCGTGCCGATGTTGAACATAACCGCGTCGTGCACGCTGCCGTCGCGCGGATCGCGCAGGCTGAGCCGCCAGTGGCCCTCGCCCATCGGCTTCCAGCCTGCGCATTCGAACACGTTGTCGAACAGCGGCTCGGGGAAGGCCTGCCCCCAGGGGCCGGCGGCGCGCAGTTGCCGTGCCAGCTCCAGCGACAGGCTGCCGGCGGGAAGCTCGCCGTCGGTGTAGAGCGCGGCCTGCAAGCGCTCCGGCGGGATCAGCTCGCGCGCGACGGCGTCGAACGCCGCGGCGAAACGCGGAAAGTCAGCGGTGCGCAGGCTCAACCCCGCCGCCATTGCGTGGCCGCCGAAGCGCTCGATCAGACCCGGCTGGCGCGCGTCGACCGTGGCCAGCGCATCGCGCAGGTGGAAGCCGGGAATCGAGCGGCCCGAGCCGCGCAGGGTATCTGTCTCGTCCTCGCTGGCTGGAGCAAAGGAAATCACCGGGCGGTGCAGGCGCTCCTTCAACTTCGAAGCCACCAGACCCACCACGCCCGCGTGCCAGGATGGTTCGTACAGCGCCACGCCCACCGCGTCGATGTCGCGCAGGCCGGACGTCATCGCCTCCGCCTCGGCCACCATCACGCTTTGCAGGTCACGGCGCTCGCGGTTGATCGCATCGAGTTGCCCGGCGTAACGGCGCGCCTGCGCCGCGTCGTCGGTGAGCAGGCACTCCACGCCAAGTCGCATGTCCTCCAGTCGCCCCGCCGCGTTCAGGCGCGGCCCCACCGCGTAACCGAGATCGCTGGCGCACAGCGTGGCGGCGCTGCGCTTGCCGCATTCGACCAGCGCGGCGATGCCGGCGCAGGCCTTGCCACCGCGAATGCGCCGCAGCCCCGCCTCCACCAGCACGCGGTTGTTGAAATCCAGCGGCACCAGATCGGCCACGGTGCCCAGCGCCACGAGGTCCAACAGCACCGAGAGATCCGGTTCGCCGTTTGCGAAGGCGCCCTGCCCGCGCAACTTCGCACGCAAGGCCAGCAAGAGGTAGAACATCACGCCCACGCCGGCCAGGTTCTTCATGCGTGCGTCCTTCATGCGTGCGTCCTGCACGCATGAGTCAAGAAGCGGGCTTCCCTGCACGCACTTCTCAAGGTTCACATTGGGATTCACGAGTGCATCGCAGGCGGGCAGCTGCTCGCCGGGCAGGTGATGGTCGGTGACGATCACCCGCATGCCGAGCGCCCGCGCCCGCGCCACACCGGCCACGCTGGCCACGCCGTTGTCCACGGTGACGATCAGCTGCGGGCGCGACTGCAACGAATCGACCAGCGCAGGCGTGAGACCGTAGCCGTGCACAAAGCGGTTCGGCACCGCGTAGCTCACCCGTTTCGCGCCCAGCATGCGCAGGCCGCGCACTGCGACCGCGGTGCCGGTGGCGCCATCGCAGTCATAGTCGCCGGCGATCAGGATGGCCCAGTCGTCGCGGATCGCCTCGGCCAACAGGCCGGTCGCTGCGTCCAGTCCGCCCAGGGACTGCGGCGGCAGCATGCGCTGCAGCCGGTGCTCGACATCGATCGGGTGCAGCACACCGCGCGCCGCGTAGATCCGCTGCAGCACCGGATGCACCGTGGCATCCCAGCCGGACGGCTCGCCCTGCACCGCGCGCCGGCGCAGTTCGGGCGTGCTCAACGCGGTGCCCCGCGCCAGAAGCGCCAGCGGTGCCGCGGCCGCCACGACCAGCGTTCGCCGCCGGCGAAGGCAAGCTGCAGCGCCTGCCGCCGCGCCAGGTTCTGCATGGTCGGCCACCAGTCGCGCTGCAGTTCGGCGGCGGGCAGATCCTGCAGATCGACCAGCCAGCCCGGCTGCACCGTCGCCACGGTTTGCGGCGTGGGCGGCAGGCCGGGAATGCCGGCGCGCGCCGCCAGCGCGAGCAACAGCCCATCGCCGCCGAGCACACCCGCGAACCCGCTGTGCAGCTGCGCGGGCAAACGTCCCGCCCCCCACAGCCACACGCTGTTGACCGGTGGCAGGCCGCGCCGCTGGCGCTCGGCGTTCAGCGGATGCTGGTGTAGCAGCACCTGTACTTCGTTGAGCAGCATGCGCCACGGGCGGCCTTCCGCGCCCTGCGGCAGATGCGGGTACAGGTCCTCGCCCAGCGCCTGTTCCGGCGCGGCGAAGTCCGGCACGCGCGTGTCCGACGGCAGGCGCAACTGCCACCGGTTCGGCGCGGAGACCACCAACTGCAGGCCTGCTTCGGCGAACGCTGGTTGCAACGCCTGCACAAAAGCCTGCGCCTCATCCAGCGCCAACGGCATCGAACCGAAGGCGAGCAGGCGCACGCCGGTCATATCCGGCTGCACCCAGGCGGGATCGGCATTGAGCCACGATGCGTCTCCCGCATCGCCGGCCAGATGCTCGCGGACCAGCGCGGCGGCGGACAGCGTCGATCCGGCACTGTCGAAACCGGCGGCGAGACGGGCCAGCCGACCGCGCGGGCCGTCGTCGAGGCGATCGGCCTGCGCCAGCAGGCGGCGCAGCGAATGCGCCCCGCCGAAGCTGTCCAGCGCGGGCAGCCACAACTGTGCCGGATGGGTGCTCATCCGCGCGGGCACTCAGGCTTCCAGCGCTTCATACAGGGTCATCCATTCCGCTTCGAGCGTTTCCTTCTCGCGGCGCAGTTCGGCCTGCTGCTGGCCGAGCTTCATCAACGCGGCCGTGGAACCGTTGTAGGTGTCCGGATCGGCCAGCCTGGCCTCCAGCGCCGTCAGCTCGGCGTCGATGGCGGCCACGCGCACCTCGATCTTCTTCACGCGCTGGCGCGAGGTTTTTTCGTTTTCGCGCTGCTGGGCGGCGACACGGCGACGCTCCTCGGGTGATTCGACCGGCGCCGCAGGTTTCGCTTCGGCTTTGGCGGCTTTCTTGTTAGCCGCGCCACGCGCGCGCAGCCAGCGCGCATAGTCGTCGAGGTCGCCATCGAACGGCTCCACCACGCCGTCGGCCACGCGCCAGAAGCTGTCGCAGACCATGCCGAGCAGGTGGCGGTCGTGCGACACCAGCACCAGCGCGCCGTCGAAGTCGGCCAGCGCATCGGCCAAGGCTTCGCGCATGTCGAGGTCGAGGTGATTGGTGGGCTCGTCGAGCAGCAGCAGGTTCGGCTTGTCCCAGGCGATCAGCGCCAGCGCCAGACGCGCGCGCTCGCCGCCGGAGAAACCGTCCACCGACTCGAAGGCACGGTCGCCGGCGAAGTTCCAGGTGCCGAGGAAATCGCGCAGCGCCTGCGCGGCCGCGCCGGGCGCCTTGTCCTGCAGGTGGTCGTAGGGGCTGGCGCCGGCACGCAGGCTTTCCACCGTGTGCTGGGCGAAGTAGCCGATCCTGAGGTCCTTGTGCGCCTTGCGCTCGCCGCCCATCGGCGGCAGTTCGCCCACCAGGGTCTTGACCAGGGTGGACTTGCCCGCGCCGTTCGGGCCGAGCAGGCCGATGCGCTCGCCGGCTTCGAGGCGGAAACGCACGTCGCGGAGGATGATCGTGGCCTCGCGGCTGGCCACGTCGTGGCCGGGCAGATGGTCCTCGCCTTCCTCGCGCGAGCCGGCCGGGTAGCCGGCGGTCACCCCTTCCAGCTGCAGCATGGAATCGGGCACGCGCTCCGGCGTGGCGAACTGGAAGTGGAATGCGCGCTCGGCGCGCACCGCCTCGGTACCGGCCATCTTCTCCAGCCGCTTCATGCGCGACTGCGCCTGCTTGGCCTTGCTGGCCTTGGCCTTGAAGCGGTCGATGAAGCTCTGCAGGTGCGCGCGCTCGGCCTGCTCGCGCTCGTGGGCGATCTGCTGCTGGCGCAGCTGCTCGGCGCGCAGGCGCTCGAACGCGCTGTAGTTGCCGGTGTAGAGTCGCGCACCGCCATCGACCAGATGCAAGGTGTGGTCGATCACGCCGTCGAGGAACTCGCGGTCGTGCGAGATGACGAGCAAGGTGCCCTGGTAGCGGCGCAGCCATTCCTCCAGCCACAGCACGGCATCGAGGTCGAGATGGTTGGTGGGCTCGTCGAGCAGCAGCAGTTCGGACGGCGCCATCAGCGCGCGCGCCAGATTCAGCCGCACGCGCCAGCCGCCGGAGAACTCCTTGACCGCGCGTTCGTGCGTCTCCGGCGCGAAACCCAGGCCGTGCAGCAGGCGGCCGGCGCGGGCGCGGGCGTCGTAGCCGTGCAGCTCCTCGATGCGGTGGTGGGCGCGTGCCATCGCCTCGCTGTCGTCGCGCGCCTGCGCATCGGTTTCGTCACGCAGCGCGGCGGCCAGCTCGGCGTCGCCGCCCAGCACGTAGTCGATCGCCGGATCGGGCAGCGCGGGCGTCTCCTGCGCCACCGAGGCCAGGCGCAGCTTCGCCGGCAGGTCGATGTCGCCGGCATCGGCCTCGACCTGGCCCTGCAGGGCCGCGAACAGGCTGGACTTGCCGCAGCCGTTACGGCCGATCACGCCCAGCCGCCAACCGCCCTGGATCACCAGATCGATGTCGGACAGCAGCAGGCGGCTGCCGCGGCGCAGGGAAAAATGGCGGAACGCGATCATTCGGGGCACTTCATTCGGGCGACTCGGCCGCACATGATAACGGCTATGCCGGTCACACCCGCCGCGCCTGCCCGTGGATAGTCGCAAACAGTTCTGCTACAACGGCGCGGCAACGCCTTGCGCGGAGAGGGGACCATGTTCAAGCATCGCCACAACCTGCCCTTGCTGGCAGCATTCGCCGTCGGCCTCGCCACCGCCGGCTACGCCCTGCCGCAGACGGCCCATGCCAGCAACCTGCTGATCCACCGCGTGCAGCAGGAAAAGGGCATGCACCTGCCCACGCGCGGCATGACCATGGCCCAGGTCGAGAAGCGCTACGGCGCGCCGCAGCGCAAGCTCTCGCCGCGCGGCGGCGACACGAAGCGGCACCCGGTGATCAATCGCTGGGAGTACGCGGACTTCATCGTCTACTTCGAGCGCAACCACGTGATCCATTCCGTGCTCAACTCACCGGCCGGCAACAACACCAACCCTGCCGCGGCGAATTGAGGTTTTGCAAAACTGCGGCACGGACGGTGGCGCCACCGGCCGTGCCGCAGTGCGCACGTTGCCGTACTCCCGTAAACTTCGCGGCCCGATGCCGTGCCGGCATCGACCCGACACGCACGAGAGTCCCGCCATGACCGAACCCCGCTGGCGCCTGCCGGCCGAATGGGAGCCGCAAGCCGCGGTGCTGATCGCCTGGCCGCACGCCGGCACCGACTGGGCCGAACGGCTGGCCGAAGTGGAAACCACCTACGTGGCTCTGGCTGCGGCGGTGACGCGTTTCCAGCGCCTGATCGTGGTGGCGGCCGATGCCCAGCTGCGCGCCCATGCCGAAGCCTTGCTGCGCAAGGCAGGCGTCGACCTGGAGCGCATCCGCTTCGTCGAACTGCCCTACGACGACACCTGGCTGCGCGACTCCGGCCCGATCACCCTGAAGGCCGATGACGGCCGCTTCCAGCTTGCCGATTTCCGCTTCACCGGCTGGGGCGGCAAGTTCGGCGCCGAACAGGACGATGCGCTGATCGCGGGTCTGGTTGACGCCGGCGTGTTCGGCCAGGCTGCGCACCGGCGCATCGACTGGGCACTGGAAGGCGGCGGCATCGAAAGCGATGGCGCCGGCACCGTGCTCACCACCTGGAAATGCCTGCACCAGCGCCACCCTGAGCAGAGCCGCGAGGCGATGGGCGCGATCCTCAAGGACAGCCTGCATGCCACGCGCATCCTGTGGCTGGATCACGGCTATCTCGAAGGCGACGACACCGACGCGCACATCGATACCCTCGCCCGCTTCGCGCCCGGCGCGCGCATCGTGTACCAGGCCTGCGACGATGCGAGCGACAAGCACCATGACGAACTCGCGCACATGGGCGAGGAGCTGGCTGCACTGCGTACCCTCGACGGCCGCCCATATCAATTGCACCCGCTGCCCTGGGCGCAGCCGATCATCGACCAGGGCCGCCGCCTTGCCGCCTCGTACGCGAACTACCTGGTCGTCGATGGCGCGGTGCTCGTGCCCGCCTACGGCGACGCGGCCGACGACGAGGCCGCGCGCATCATCGGCAGCGCGCATCCGGGCCGCGACGTGGTGCAGGTGCCCTGCCGCCCGCTGATCTGGCAGAACGGCAGCCTGCACTGCATCACCATGCAGTTGCCTGCCGGGCTGGTATGAGGCGCATCGGCTAGAATGCGCGGCTCGGTAGCACGAGGATTCACCCGATGACCCGCAAGACGCTCAAGGTCGCGCTGCTGCAGGAAACCGACCGCGGCAGCCGCGACGCCAACCTCGACGCGATCGAGGCCGGCCTGCGCGAGGCCGCCAAGGCCGGCGCCGAACTGGTGCTGCTGCAGGAATTGCACAACGGCCCGTACTTCTGCCAGCACGAATCGGTCGACCTGTTCGACCTGGCCGAGAGCATTCCCGGCCCCTCCACCGCACGCATCGGCAAGCTGGCCGATGAGCTGAAGCTGGTGGTGGTGGCCTCGCTGTTCGAGAAGCGTGCGGCCGGGCTGTACCACAACACCGCCGTGGTGTTCGACCGTTCAGCGGCGATCGCGGGCAAGTACCGCAAGATGCACATCCCCGACGATCCGGCGTTCTACGAGAAGTTCTACTTCACGCCGGGCGATCTCGGCTTCGAGCCGATCGACACCTCGGTGGGCCGCCTCGGCGTGCTGGTGTGCTGGGACCAGTGGTATCCGGAAGCCGCACGACTGATGGCGCTGGCGGGTGCGGAGCTGCTGCTCTACCCCACCGCGATCGGCTGGGATCCGAACGACGCGCAGGACGAGAAGGACCGCCAGCGCGAAGCCTGGGTCACCGTGCAGCGTGGCCACGCGGTGGCGAACGGCCTGCCGCTGCTGGCCTGCAACCGTACCGGCCACGAGGCCGATCCCTCGGGCACCGGCGCCGGCATCCAGTTCTGGGGCACCAGCTTCGTAGCCGGACCGCAGGGCGAGTTCCTCGCCAGGGCCGGCACCGACCAGCGCGAGCTGCTGGTCGCCGGGATCGACATGCAGCGCAGCGAGCACGTGCGGCGCATCTGGCCGTTCCTGCGCGACCGCCGCATCGATGCCTACGGCGACCTGCTCAAGCGCTTCAGGGACTAGGAGCCTGGGCGGCTATCCCTGACTGCACTTTTGACTTGCTTCGCGCAGAACGCATCCCCATGCTTGGACTTTCCCCGTGACCGGCACGCCCCGCGCATGAGTGTTCCCGAACCCGCCCTGCCCTTGCCCGCCGTGCTGCAGGACCAGCCGATCGAACGCGTGCAGCGCGATGGCGTGGAATACGTGGTGCTGGGCACCGCCCACGTCTCGCGCACCAGCATGGAGGCGGTACAGGCGCTGCTGGAGCACCAGCACTTCGACGCAGTGGCGGTGGAGCTGTGCGAAAGCCGCGCGCAGGGCATGCGCGACCCGGACGCATTCAAGCGCATGGACCTGTTCCAGGTGATCCGCCAGGGCAAAGCCGGCATGGTCGCCGCGAGCCTGGTGCTGTCCACCTTCCAGAAGCGTCTCGCCGAACAGTCCGGCATCCAGCCCGGCGCCGAGATGAAGGCGGCAATGGACGGCGCCGAGGCGCGCGGCCTGCCGCTGTGGCTGGTCGACCGCGAAGTCGGCACCACGCTCAAGCGCGCCTGGCACAGCGTGGGTTTCTGGCAGCGCTTCGGCCTGCTCGGCGGCTTGCTCGCCAGCGTGTTCGAGCGCGAGGAGATCGAGGCCAGCGAGATCGAGAAACTCAAGCAGGGCGACATGCTGGAGAGCGCGTTCAGCGAATTCGCCAGCGAATCGAAGCCGCTCTACCAGAGCCTGATCGCCGAACGCGACGCCTACATGGCCGCGCGCCTGCGCGAAGAATCCGCGCGCACGGCCAGCAGCACCCCGCGCCGCGTGCTGGTGGTGATCGGCGCAGGACATCTGAAGGGCCTGTGCCGCCTGCTGCGCGAACAGCAGGGCGACCCGGCGGCAAGCGCCGCCGAACTGGCGCAGACCCCATCGAAGGCGCGCTGGCCGAAGTGGCTGGCCACTGGCCTGGTGCTTGCGGTGTTCGTGGCGATCGCCTGGGCGTTCCATCACAACACGGCGCTGGGCACACAGGCGCTCACCGCGTGGGTGCTGTTCACCGGCAGCTTCGCCGCGCTGGGCGCGGTTGCCGCCGGCGCGCACCCGCTCAGCATCCTCGCGGCCTTCATCGCCGCGCCGATCAAGCCGTTCCGCCCCGGTATCCCCGCAGGCGGCATCAGCGCCATGGCCGAAGCCTGGGTTCGCCGCCCGCGCGTGGCCGACTTCGACAGTCTGCGCGACGACATCGTGCACTGGAGCGGCTGGTGGAAGAACCGGGTGGCGCGCACGCTGCTGAACTTCTTCCTGGTCAGCCTGGGCACCATCGTGGGCGAGTACAGCGCGGGCATCCACATCTTCCGCAGCCTGGTCTGACCACGGGCCGACGCCGTCGCCTGTCGCGACAGGCGGGTTGTCCGTGTCCGGAAGTGCTGTCTATACTGCGGCGGTTGCTGCACTCATTTGCATCTGTCGCCGCACCTGGGGAACAATCTCGATGATTCGACTGCAATTGCTTGGTCTGGCAGCCGCTGCCGCCCTGCTGGCCACCGCCAGCGCACACGCCGAGGGCGACAAGGCTGCTGGACGCACGCTGGTCTACACCTGCGCCGGCTGCCACGGCATACCGGGCTACGCCAACGCGTATCCGGACTATCCCGTGCCGAAGATCGCCGGGCAGAACGAGCAGTACATCATCAATGCGCTGAACGAGTACAAGAGCGGCGACCGCACGTATCCGACGATGATGGCGCAGGCGCAAAGCCTGTCCGAGCAGAACATCAAGGACGTCGCCGCCTACCTGTCCAGCCTTACGCCGATCAAATAGGATCCCGCATGCAACGCGCACTTGCCCTGCTTTCGCTCGGCGCCGTACTGGCGTTCGCCTCCGCTCCGCTGCTGGCCAATGGCAATGCCGCTAACGGCAAGGCCAAGGCTGCCACCTGCTTCGCCTGCCATGGCGCCGACGGCAACGCGGTCGACCCGCAATACCCGCGCCTCGCCGGCCAGTACAACGAATACCTGCAGCAGGTGCTGCACGAGTACAAGGATGGCCGCCGCAACAACCCTATCATGAAGGGCATGGTCGCCACGCTGTCCGACCAGGACATCGAGGACATCTCCGCCTACTTCTCCAGCCTGCCGACCAAGCTCGACACGCTGAAGGGGCACATCCAGGGCGACTGAGCCGCCCGTCAGCTCCAAACAGGAAGCCCGCCTCACGGCGGGCTTTCTCGTTTGGTGAACCGCTTGCCTCAACCCAGCGCCGACTTGCCCTCGTGCTTGCTGTAGTACGGCTGCTTGCCGCCGCTATGATCGGTGGCGTCGCGCACCGCGGTCACCTCGGGCACGCGTTCGCGCAGGGTTTTCTCCACGCCCTGCTTCAAGGTGACGTCGACCATGCCGCAGCCGTGGCAGCCGCCACCGAACTGCAGCTTCACCACGCCCTCGGCGTCGACCTCCAGCAAGGTGACGCGGCCGCCGTGCGAAGCCAGACGCGGGTTGATCTCGGCGTCGAGCACGTAGCGCACACGTTCGATCAAGCCGGCTTCCAGCCCCGGCACGTCGCCCTTGATCTTCGGCGCGCGGATGTTCAGCAGGCCACCGGTGGCGTTCGGCTCGAAGTCGATGCTGGCGCCGTCCAGCCACGGGGCGCTGCCGCCCTCGACGTGGAAATCGAAGCCGGCGCATTCGATCGTCCATTCGTTGCCGGCCAGCTCGGCCGGCTCGCAGAACTCCAGCTCGCAATTGGCCGCCGGCGTACCCGGCTCGGTTACGTGCAGGCGGATACCCAGCCCCTCGTTGCCCTGCTGCTCCAGCAGGCGGCGGAAATGCTGCTGCGCGCGTTCGGAAATCTCGATCATGCTTCACCTGTGGCGAATGTCGCGGCGGGCGCGTTCACCCGCCCGCCGAATCAGCACCATTTTAGTACTGTTTTGACTTCGCCGCGGGCTTTGACTTTTGCGTGCGCAACTTCGACGCTGCGCAGCCTCGTCTTTGCCTTCCGATGGAGCCGCCATGAACATCCACGATTTCGCCAACCAGCATTGCCAGCCGCGTAAGGGCAAGGAACATGCGCTGAGCGCAGACAAGATCACCCAGTTGCTGCAGCTGCTGCCCGGCTGGACGCTCGCCGCGGACGGCCACGCGATCGTCAAGGACTTCCGCTTCCCCGACTTCCACCACACGCTGGGCTTCATCAACGCGGTGGGCTTCATGGCCAACCACGAGGACCACCACCCCGACATCGAAGCAGGCTACGGGCATTGCCAGCTGCTGTGGTCCACCCATGACGTGGGCGGGCTCTCGCTCAACGACATCATCTGCGCGGCCAAGGTCGAGACACTGCTGGCGCGCTGAGCGTGCGGCGATCCTCCACGCCGACGATGCGCCGCTGGCTGTCCGCTGCCGGCTTCGCCCTGCTGGTGGCGCTGCTGTTGTTCGGCCTGCGCGAATTGGCCGCGCGCATCACCGCGGGCCACCTGCAACACGCGGCGGACCAGCAGCTGACCCTGATCGAGCACGGCCGGCCGCTGTGGCAATGGCGGCTGCGCCAGCCGCACGACCTCGTCGCCGGTCGCGTCTTCGGCACCGCCGACGTGCAAGGCGCCGACGACGGCCTGCGCATCCGCAGCCGCGACGGCACGCCGTTCGAGCTGGGCCTGCCGGTAAACGGCATGCTCGATCCGGGCCATTGGCCGTTGCTGGTGTTGCGCGGCGCCGCCGATGCACCGTTCCGGCTGGGCGTGCTCTGGCGGCCGCGACTAGGGCAAGCGGGCTGTTTCGGCTGGCAGGACTCGCCGGTCGCGGCAGGTCCGCTGCAGATCGTGATCGACCTGCGCCAGTTGCACTGGCAGGCTGCCAACGGCAGCGACTGCGGCGCGCCACAACGAATCGAGATGCTGCGGCTGAAGCTGGCGCTGCCCGCCGGCACGTCGCTGCGTCTGGACGACGTCGCGCTGCGTCGCGATGCGCCCCTGCCGCTGCCCACGCACCCTTCGCTGCAACTGTCGCCCGATCCGGCGACAGCCATGCGGCAACTTGCCGATCCCAGCCTGCCGGCCGCCCCTTGGATCGCCCTGCCGGCCGGCGCCTCGGCCGAAACGCAGCTAGCCTTGCGCCAACTGGTCTGGTGGCAGCGGCCGGGCGCCCTGATCCTGCCGTATGGCGACACGCCGGTCGCGGCAGGCGAGTCCGGCGACCACTGCCGGTTACCCTGGATCGGCACCGTCGGCTATCTGCTGGCCCTGCTTGGATTGGCCATGTGGTCGCCGCCGCTGCCGCAGCGCCGCTGGCTGGAACTCGCCGCTTCCCTGGCCGGCCCCCTGTGGCTGGTCGTCGACCTGCAACTCGGCCTGCGCCTGTCCTTGCCAGGCGTACTGTGCTTCTCGGGTGCCTTGCTGTTCGCGGCACAGGCCGAGTGGCGGCAGCGCCCCGTCAACTGGCACTGGCTGGGCGACTGGCGCGCCTGGCTGCTGCCGTTTGCCCTGCTGCCGCTGGCCCTGCTGCTGATCGCCGGCTATGGCGGACACCTCAAGGCACCCACGCCCGGGCATGTGCTGACCTACCTGGCATGGGCCGTCCTGCAGCAATGGCTGATGCTGGCCGTGGTTTTGCGCCGCCTCGAAGGCGGGCGGCTCCACCCTGCCCTCGCCGCGCTGCTCACCGCCCTGGTGTTCGCCCTGATGCACACGCCGAACAGCACACTGATGCAACTCTGCCTGCTGGCCGAGCTGTGGTGGGCGTGGTGCTTCCGGCGTTCGCGCGCGCTGCTGCCGGTGGCGGCGGCGCATGCGGTCTGCGCCCTGCTGGTGGAAGCCAGCTTGGTGGGCAGCCTGCTGCGTTCGCTGGAGGTCAGCGCCCGTTTCTTTCTTTAGCCGCAGCCTGGATGTACGGCAGATGCTTGCCTTTCACCGCCAGCACATCGAGGAAGGTCTTCAGGTCGTCCGGCAGCGGCGCGGAAAAGCTGTAGAGGCGCCCGTCCAGCTCGAAGCTCAGGTGCGAGGCATGCAGGAACAGCCGCTGCAGCCCCATCTCGCGGAAACGCTTGTTCATCTCGCGGTCGCCGTACTTCGGGTCGCCCGCCAGCGGGTGGCCGATGTGCGCGGCATGCACGCGGATCTGGTGGGTGCGGCCCGTGCCCAGCGTGGCCTGCATCAGGCGGGCGCCGGGGTATTGCTCCATCTCGCGGAAGAAGGTGAGCGCCGGCTTGCCGTCCTCGCTGACCCGCACCATGCGCTCGCCACCCTGCAGGGCGAACTTGCGCAGCGGCGCGTTGACGTCGAACTTCGCCTTGGGCGGGTGCCCGACCATCAGGCACAGGTACTGCTTGGTGACCTCGCCCGCGCGGATCGCCGCCTGCAGGCCGGTCAGCCCGGCCCGTGACTTGGCCAGCACCAGCACGCCGCTGGTGTCGCGATCGAGCCGATGCACCAGTTCCAGCGACTCGTGCGGGCGCGCCGCACGCAGCAGTTCGATCGCGCCATGGCTGACCCCGCTGCCGCCGTGGCTGGCAATGCCCGACGGCTTGTCGATCACCAGGAAGTGCTTGTCCTCGAAGATCACCGTCTCGGCAAGTGACGAGACCAAGGCACCCGGCGCCTCCCGCCCCTCGGGGCGTTCAGCCACCCGGATCGGCGGAATTCGCAGCATATCGCCGTCGCTTAGCCGCGTATCCGGCTTCGCCCGTTTGCCGTTCACCCGTACCTGGCCGGTGCGCAACAGACGGTAAATCATGCTTTTCGGCACCCCCTTGAGCAGGGTCGCCAGCGCGTTGTCGATCCGCTGGCCGTCCCGCTCGGGGCCGATCGCGACTTGACGCACACCGTGAGGTACGTCGCGGGAAGTTGCCGTCTGCATTGAAAAAAACCTGTCGAAATAGGATACTCGGCGAGCGTCAATCCCAGCCCACCGAGAACGATTCGGGCCGGGGCCCCGCCCGTCACGCCGGCGAGGATTGCGTCGGATGCCCAAGGGTTGATTCCCAGGCAGCGGTCGCGACTCCCTTTCATCGTAACGGTTCGGACCGTCGTTTGCCCGAAGCCTTGCGGCCACGGCACGACAGACGCAGCTGACCGAACATCCGGGCGCCGGGAACGGCGCCGTCACATGAGCCGCTCCACCGCAGCGGCGCGATCCTCGGCAGGCCGCCATCCCGGCGCCACCGCGGCACGCGACGCGCGGGCGAGCCGAGGAAAACTACAATGAAGCGCATGTTGATCAACGCAACTCAGCGTGAAGAGTTGCGCGTGGCCATCGTCGATGGCCA
>Ga0187815_10000410_pt1 | contig 20837 bp, 18 predicted proteins | sample NC_S_5_FD_132962 | JGI IMG/M metagenome (GOLD analysis project Ga0187815, IMG submission 132962) | Wetland sediment microbial communities from Neuse River Estuary, North Carolina, USA - ASW-S_5 | ecosystem: Environmental > Aquatic > Freshwater > Wetlands > Sediment | place: USA: North Carolina...
CACCTCGTGCCCTCCAAGAGGGGCGTATCGCCATCGTCACGACACGTTGGGCGCGGGATGCGATGGACGCAGCCGTTTCAACGGCGAATGATTTGGCTGCGGACGGCGAAGTCGTGTGGTCCTGGCGCCGCGACCGTGGCGTCTATCCGGTCCGCCTGTGCGGGCTTGGCAACGGTGACAAAAAACGCCGCTCACCGGGGAGAGCACGAAGGAAACCGTAACACCATTGCGCGGGGAAAGCCGGGATGTCCTGGCTGTACCTGTAGTTTAACCCGTGTGCTTTCCTTTACCGGACTGTCGCACACGGGACTGCGGGCGCAGTCGGCGCCCGGCTTTCCCTGCGCCCTCTTCAAAGAGGGAGCAAACGAACTAGCAAAACTCAGGCGAAACCAAGCCATGAGAATGAGAGCGCATGAAGCGAGCGCGTGGACGAACTGGTAGTGAGTAGCGAATGGCGAATTGCGAATGGATTCGCTCGTATTCGCCACTCCCTATTCGCTATTCGCTCCACCTCACATCGTCGCGCCGAGCACCCATGGCGCGAACTCGGCGCCGCCGAAGTCGAAGCTCTCGCTCTTGGTCGGCTGGCCGGAGGCCGTCTTCAGCATGAGATCGAAGATGCGCTGGCCGCATTCCTGCACGCTCTCCTCGCCGTCGAGGATGGTGCCGCAATTGACGTCCATGTCGTCTTCCATCCGCTTGTACATCGGCGTGTTGGTGGCGAGCTTGATCGACGGCGCCGGCTTGCAGCCGAACACGCTGCCGCGCCCGGTGGTGAAGCAGACGAGATTGGCGCCGCCCGCCACCTGCCCGGTCGCGGCGACGGGGTCGTAGCCGGGCGTATCCATGAAGACAAAACCCTTCTTGGTGACGGGCTCGGCATAATGCAGCACGTCGACCAGATTGGTGCTGCCGGCCTTCGCCATTGCGCCGAGCGATTTCTCCAGGATGGTGGTGAGGCCGCCGGCCTTGTTGCCCGGGCTCGGATTGGCGTTCATCTCCGCGCCTTCGCGCTGGGTGTATTCCTCCCACCAGCGCATCAGGCCCACCAGCTTCTCGCCGACCTCGCGGCTGACCGCGCGGCGGGTGAGCAGGTGTTCGGCGCCATAGGTCTCCGGCGTCTCCGAGAGGATGACGGTGCCGCCATGGCGCACCAAAAGATCGCTCGCCGCGCCCAGCGCCGGATTGGCCGACACGCCGGAATAGCCGTCGGAGCCGCCGCATTGCAGGGCCACCGTCAGTTCGCTCGCGGGCACAGCCTCGCGCTTGACCTTGTTGGCGTCGGTCAGCGCCTCCTTTACGAAGGCAACGCCCTTCTCCACGGTCTTGCGGGTGCCGCCGACTTCCTGGATGTCCATCGCGCGCAGGCGGCCGGCAAGCTTCTGCTCCTCCATCAGCCCGCCGATCTGGTTCACCTCGCATCCCAAACCGAGCACGATTACCGCGGAGAAATTCGCATGCCGCGCATAGCCGCCGAGCGTGCGGCGAAGCAGGGCCAGCGGCTCGTCCTGCGTCATGCCGCAGCCGGTCTTGTGGGTCAGCGCCACCACACCGTCGACATTGGGGAAATCGGCAAGCGGATTATCGCCGGTGAACGGATTCTTCCTGAAGACATCCGCGACGAGACCCGCGACATGCGCGCTGCAATTCACGGAGGTGAGGATGCCGATATAGTTGCGCGTCGCGACGCGTCCGTCGGGACGGCGGATGCCGTCGAAGGTGGCGGGCAGATCGAAGTTCGGCACCGGCTTGACGTCGACGCCATAGGCATAGTCCTTGGCGAAATCGCCCATGCCGCAATTCTGCGTGTGCACGTGCTGGCCCGGGGCGATCGCCGCGGTGGCAAAGCCGATGATCTGTCCGTAGCGGCGCACCGGCTCGCCCACCGCGATCGGCTTGACGGCTACCTTGTGGCCGGCGGGAATCCGCTCGAGGGTGGTGACGCCATCGGCCACCACAAGCCCCGGCGGCAGGCTCGATCGCGCAATCAACACGCCATCGTCGGGGTGCAGTCGGATCACCGGTGCCGGGGCCATGGGAGCTCTCCTTCGGAGGGGCGAATAGCGAATGGCGAGTGGCGAATAGTAGACCGTATTGCTCCGCTCACTATCCCCTATTCGCCATTCGCTACTCGCAATTCGCCTTTCTCAAGCTTTTCCGCCCGAATCCTTGCGGGTCTGGTTCACCTGCATCTTGGCGTAGGTCATCATCAGGCCGCTCTCGTTGGAGAGCGTGACGAGCTTGAAGCCCATGTTGATGGCGCGCACCGCGCCTTCCGCGCCGGAGCAATGGATGCCCGGATTGAGGCCGCGCTTGCCGCATTCCTTGATGATCTTCTCGTAGATCTTGAGGATCTCCGGTTCGGTCCGATCAAGCTTCGGCTCGAGGCCATAGGAGAAGCCGAGATCGGACGGACCGATATAGACGCCGTCGATGCCTTCGACGTCGAGGATCGCTTCCATGTTCTCGACCGCGGTCTTGGTCTCCATCATCGGCAGCAGCACGATCTCGTCGTTCGCCGTCTTCTGGTAAGTGCCGGCCGAGCCGTACATGCCCGAGCGGATCGGACCGTTGGAGCGCACGCCCTTCGGCGGATACTTCGAGTAGGAGACGAGGTTCTTGGCCTCCTGCGGCGTATTGATCATCGGGCAGATCACGCCATAGGCGCCGCCGTCGAGGACCTTGCCGATGATGCCGGGCTCGTTCCAGGGCACGCGGACCATCGGCGTCACCGGATGCTTGTCCATCGCCTGGAAACATTGCACCATGGACAGATAGTCCTGCACGCCGTGCTGCATGTCGACGGTGACGCTGTCGAAGCCGCATTGCGCAATGACCTCGGCGGAGAATCCCGAGGGGATCGCCAGCCAGGCGTTCACCACGGCCTTGCCCGAAGCCCATACTTTCTTGACGTTGTTGTTAGCCACTCTTTATTCCTCCTGTTGAACTTTCCGACGTCATTGCGAGCGCAGCGAAGCAATCCATATTCAGGCAAGCTGGATTGCTTCGTCGCTACACTCCACGCAATGACGAACAAATCATGCCGTTGCCCGCTGAATGCTGAGTTCGCTGACGCCAACTTCGCGCGCGGTGTTGACGATCGCCGCCCAGGTGTCGTCGGGCAGCGGCACGCCGTTCGCGGTGCGCTCGGCGCGCGTCTTCCGCTCGGGGTCGCCGGGGATCAGCACGGTATCGACACCGGCGACCGGCTTGGTCGCACGGATGAAATCGACATAGCGGGTGATCTCCCCGTCGAAGAAGTTGGAGGTGTCGACCACCTTGGGATCGATGTAGAAAGAGAGCATGCCGTTGGCGAAGCGGCGGCCGCCCGAAGTGGCGCCGGTGCCGGTGAGTGCGCCGCCGAGCAGTTCGCAAATGAAGGCAAGGCCCGAGCCCTTGTGCTCGCCGAAGGCGCGGATCGCGCCGGTGCCCTTGGTATGATCGCGCGGCCCATCCGGCGAGTACGGGCCATAGAGCACGCTTGGCTCCTCGCTGAGCGTGCCGTCGGCATCGATCAGCGCGCCCTTCGGAAGCTTCTTGCCGCCACGGCTTGCCACCAGCACCTTGCCCTCCGCGACGATCGAGGTCGCGAAATCCAGCACGATCGGGTCCTGCCCTGCACGCGGAATGCCGACGCAATAAGGCGCGGTCGACAGCCGCTTCTCCACCCCGCCGAATGGCGCAACCAGCAGCGAGCCCGCGGCGTTCACGAAGTGCACCGACACCAGCCCTTCGGCTGCGGCCATTTCCGCCCAGTCGCCGACGCGGCCGATATGGCCGGCATTGCGCAGGGCGACGGCGGCAAGCCCGGCCTTCCTGCATTTTTCGATGCCGGTCTTCACCGCGAACGGTGCGACGGTCTGGCCATAGCCGAACCTGCCGTCAACCACGGCAAGGGACGGCGTGTCGACGACGACCTCCGCGGTCTGGTTGGGAACGACGTTGCCGGTCTTCTTCCAGCGGATGTAGACCGGCACGCGGATCACGCCGTGGCTGTCATGGCCGGTGAGGTTCGCGGTAGTGAGGTAGGTCGCGATGCGCCTTGCTTCGTCGGGTGAGGATTCGGCGTGGGAAAAAACGTCCGCGACGAAATCGATGAGATTGTTGACCTTGATAGTGACCATGTCCGGATTTTCAGTCGTGTTCCTTGTGGCGGCATCGGCCGCATGGCGATGCGGCGAAACCTACTCCCAGCGCCGGTTTTGCTGACCGGCTTGTCAGGCACTTTGAGCGAAAAATCGTGACAATGTCCACTGCCCCGTCATCATTGCCCAATGATTGCAATCATTTGCAGCCAGGCTATGCACCGCGCCGGTAGCATCATGCAAAATTGCATTCACTCAGCGTCGTCGCTGTCGGTGCCCGCCATGTCGGCGAGGCTCTGTTCCAGCACGGCCAGCATCTCCTGCAATTCTGAAAGCCTGCGCGCGCCGAAGCGGCGGGTGATCTCGGCGTAGGTCGCCTCCGATGACGGCGCCACCGCCTCGATCAGCTTCAATCCCTTGGCGGAGATCGAAACGACGGCGCGGCGCTGGTCCACTTCCGCCGTCTTGCGCTCGACCAGTTGCCGCGCCTCGAGATCGCGCAGGATGCGCGACAGGCTGGGGCCGAGCAGGAAAGCCATGCGCGCGAGCTCGGTGACCTCGATGGCATCCACCGCCGTCAGCGCGCGGAGAATGCGCCACTGCTGCTCGGTGAGGCCATGGTTCCGCAGCGAGGGACGGAACTGGCGCATGACCGCTTCACGCGCGCGCAGCAGCGACATCGGCAGCGAGCGGGAGAACTCCCGCATCGGTAGCCGGCGGGCTGCCGGTGCAGCCGATGCACTGGGATCATGGGGTGATTTCTTCCGCGCCATGCGACTCACGTTTGCGCTGCAACAAGAAACAATTGGATTTGCACGAAAACACTTAACATGTTAATCATCTCCCCGCATCCCTTATTAGCAGTACGCCATGGCCCTATCGCAAGACGAAATCCGCAGCGCCGCCAAGCGGCTCGACCGGGCGGAGAAGACCCGCAAGCAGATCCGCCAGCTCTCGCTGGATCACCCCGGCATCACCATCGAAGATGCCTATGCGATTCAGAAGGCCTGGGTCGAGATGAAAGTAGCGGCGGGCCGGGTCGTGAAGGGCCACAAGATCGGCCTCACATCGAAGGCCATGCAGAGCGCGCTCAATATCGACGAACCCGACTCCGGCATCCTGCTCGACGACATGTTCTTTGCCGACGGCGGCCTTGTGCCGACCGACCGCTTCATCGCCACCCGCATCGAGGCCGAGCTTGCCTTTGTCATGAAGCAGCGCCTGTCGGGACCGAACTGCACCTTGTTCGACGTGCTCAATGCGACAGATTTCGTGGTGCCGGCGCTGGAAATCCTCGATACCCGCGTCGAACGCGTCGACCCGCAGACCAAGGCGACGCGCAAGATCTTTGACACCATCGCCGACAATGCGGCCAATGCCGGCATCGTGCTCGGCGGCCGGCCGATCCGCCCGCTCGATGCGGACCTGCGCTGGGTCGGCGCGCTGTGCTATCGTAACGGCCAGCTGGAAGAGACTGGTCTTGCCGCCGGCGTGCTCAACCATCCCGCGACCGCGGTGGCGTGGCTCGCCAACAAGATCGCCGCCAATGGACTTTCGCTCGAAGCCGGACAGGTGGTGCTGGCGGGATCGTTCATCCGGCCGATCGAGGCGCGCAAGGGCGACACGATCCAGGCCGATTATGGGCCTTTTGGCTCGGTGAGCTGCTACTTCGCGTAAGGCCCGCGACTAGAAAGATCGGGAGTGAGCCGCCATGCCGCATTTCACCATCGAATACTCCGCCAATCTCGATGAGCGTGTCGACATGGCCGACGTGGTCGAGCTGGTGCGCAAGGCTGCGGTGGAGACCGGCATCTTCCCGATCGGCGGCATCCGCGTTCGCGCCATCAAATGCGAGCACTACGCGATCGGTGACGGCAATCCGCAGTTCTCCTTCCTCTCGATGGTGCTGCGGCTCGGCGAAGGCCGTGACCTTGCTGCCCGCAAGAAGGCGGGCGAGCATATCTTCAGGACGCTATCGGCCTATCTCGACCCGGTGTTCGCGAACAGCAGGTTCGCGTTGTCGTTCGACATGCAGATCAACGACAAGGAAACCAGCTGGAAACGCAACAACATCCATGACGCGCTGAAAGTGGAGGCTACCAGCTCTTAGAGCCGAGCCGGAAACTCGAAGTTCCGGTTTCGATGCTTCGCATCGCCGGGAACGACACAATAGATCGAGGAAACCATGCCCGTTCCGAAACACGTCTTCGACCCGCCGTTCAACATCATCCGCTGCAGCCATGCCGTGCTCGACGTCACCGACCTCGACGCCAGCCGCGAATTCTACGAGACCACCATCGGCCTGCACGTCGAGGACCGCGATGACAAGGCGGTTTACTTGCGCGGCAGCGAGGAGCATCAGCATCATTCGCTCGTGCTGCGCAAGGCAGCGGTGCCCGCCTGCAACCGGCTCGGCTTCAAGGTCGGCGACGATAGCGATCTCGACAAAGCCGCCGCCTTCCTGTCCGCCAACGGCGTTGCCAGCGCCTTCGTCGATCAACCGTTCCAGGGCCGCACGCTGCACTTCACGGACCCCTTCGGCTTCCAGATCGAGCTCTATGCAAAGATGGACAGGCGTCCGCATCTGTTGCGGCGCTACGATCTCTACAAGGGCTGTCATCCGCAGCGCTTCGACCATTTCAATGTCTTCGCCGCGGAAGTCCAGGGCACGATGGATTTCTACACGCGGCTCGGCTTCCGCCTGACCGAGTATGCCGAGGAAGACGGGCCGAACGGCCGCATCGCGGCGGCCTGGCTGCATCGCAAGGGCAACGTCCACGACTTTGCCATCACTAACGGCAAGGGCCCTCGCCTGCACCATTTCGCCTATTGGGTGCCGACCCCGATGAACGTCTTGCATCTCTGCGACGTCATGGCTACCAGCGGCTACCTGAAGAACATCGAGCGTGGCCCCGGCCGCCACGGCATCTCCAACGCCTTCTTCCTCTACGTGCGCGACCCCGACGGGCATCGCCTCGAACTCTACACCAGCGACTATTTTACCGGAGATCACGACCATGAACCGCTACGCTGGTCGCTGCGCGATCCGCGCCGACAGACCCTGTGGGGCGCACCCGCACCACGCTCCTGGTTCGAGCAGGGCTCGCCCTTTACGGGCCAGACCGTGCGCGAACCGCAATTCGTCGCCGACGTGCTGGTAGCGGACTGAACGCAATGACAGCTCCTCGCCTCGCCACCTACACCGTCAACGGTATCGCAAAATACGGTCTCGTCACCGATCGTGGTGTCGTCGATCTTTCGGCACGCTTCGACTATCCCACCTTGCGCGAAGCAATCGAAGCCGGCGCCTTGATGAAGCTCGCTGAGGAAGGCGCAAAACATGCGCCCGATCACGCACTCACCGGCATCAACTGGCTGACGCCGATCCCCGCACCGGAAAAGATCATCTGCATCGGCGTGAACTACCCGGACCGCAATGCCGAATACAAGGACGGACAGGACGCGCCGAAATATCCCAGCATGTTCATGCGCACGCCGCGCTCCTTTGTCGGCCACAACACGCCCTTGGTACGCCCGCGCGCCTCGCAGCAGCTGGACTATGAGGGCGAGCTCGTCATCGTCATCGGCAAGGCCGGCCGGCATATCCCGGAAGACAAGGCGCTCGACCACATCGCGGCGATCACGCTGTGCAACGAAGGCACGCTGCGCGACTGGGTGCGGCACGCGAAATTCAACGTGACGCAAGGCAAGAACTTCGATTCCACCGGCAGCTTGGGTCCGTGGCTCGTGCCTTATACCGATCACGCCCAGATCGCCGACATCCGTCTGACCACCCGCGTCAATGGCGAGACACGGCAGGACGACCGCACGGGTAGGCTGATCTTCGGCTTCCCCTATCTGCTCAACTATATTTCCACCTTCACGACGCTGGTGCCCGGTGACGTCATCGTCACGGGGACACCAACCGGCGCGGGTGCGCGATTCGATCCGCCGCGCTACCTGAAGCCCGGCGATGTCATCGAAGTCGAGGCCGAAGGCGTCGGCATCCTGCGCAATGGCGTCGTCGACGAAACACCCTGACAGATTGGATAAGTGCATGAGCGTAGCTTCCGGTGGAGAAGCCATCGTCAACGGCCTTGTGGCGCACGGCGTCGATACCGTTTTCGGGCTACCCGGCGCGCAGATCTACGGACTGTTCGATGCCTTCCATCAGGCGCAGCTCAAGGTCATCGGCGCGCGGCACGAGCAGGCCTGCGGCTATATGGCTTTCGGCTACGCGCGCGCCAGCGGCCGGCCGGGTGTGTTCAGCGTGGTGCCCGGTCCCGGCGTGCTCAATGCCAGCGCGGCGCTGCTCACCGCCTTCGGCTGCAGCGCGCCCGTGCTTTGCCTGACCGGCCAGGTCCCGACACAGTTTCTCGGCAAGGGCCGCGGCCACCTGCACGAAATGCCGGACCAGCTCGCAACGCTCCGCACTTTCGTCAAATGGGCGGATCGCGCCGAATATCCCGATGTTGCACCCGCGATGGTTGGCCGGGCCTTCCAGGAAATGCTGTCGGGCCGCCGCGGGCCGGCGTCGCTGGAAATGCCGTGGGACGTGTTCACCCAACGCGCCGAGGTCGGCAAGGCGCAGGTCTATGATCCCTTCCCGGCTCCGTTGCCCGATCCCGAGCGCATCAAGGCCGCTGCGGCGCTGATCAAGGCCAGCAAGAACCCGATGATATTTGTCGGAAGCGGCGCCATCCATGCGCGCGAGGAAATCCTCGAGCTTGCCGAGATGCTGGACGCCCCTGCCGTTGCCTTCCGTAGCGGCCGCGGCATCGTCTCCAACGCGCACGAGCTCGGGCTCACCATGGCGGCGGCCTACAAGCTGTGGCCGACCACCGATCTGATGATCGGAATCGGCACGCGGCTGGAGCTGCCGACCATGTCGCGCTGGCCGTACCGGCCGGATGGCCTGAAATCGATCCGCATCGATATCGATCCCGTCGAGATGCGCCGCTTTGTGTCTGATGTCTCCGTCATCGCGGACTCTCAGACCGGCACGCGAGAGCTCGTCGCCGCCGTGAAGCGCGCCGGCTTCAGCAAGACCGCCGGCCGCCGCGCGGCCATCCGCGAGGCGAGCGCGGCTGCGGAGAAGGAGATCCAGCGCATCCAGCCGCAGATGGCGTACCTGAAAATTCTGCGCGAGGCGCTGCCGGCGAATGCCATCGTTACCGACGAACTGTCGCAGGTCGGCTTCGCCTCCTGGTACGGCTTCCCGATCTATGAGCCGCGCACCTTCATCTCCTCAGGCTACCAGGGCACGCTGGGCTCGGGCTTTCCGACCGCGCTCGGCGCCAAGGTCGCCCATCCCGACCGGCCGGTGGTCGCCATTACCGGCGACGGCGGCTTCATGTTCGGCGTGCAGGAGCTGGCGACGGCCGTGCAGTTCCGCATCGGCGTCGTCACGCTCATCTTCAACAATAACGCCTATGGTAACGTGCGGCGCGACCAGCGCGAGCGGTTTGACGGCCGCGTGGTGGCGTCCGATCTCGTCAATCCCGATTTCGTCAAGCTCGCGGAGTCCTTTGGCGCGGGTGCCGCACGCGTTACCTCGCCCGATCATTTCAAGCCTGCGCTGGAGAAGGCTTTGGCCGACGGCGGGCCTTATGTGATTGCGATCGAGGTGCCGACGGATTCCGAAATCAGCCCCTGGGCGTTCATCCATCCGCAAAAACCTTGATCGTCATCCCTCTCCGCTTGCGAGCATCAGCGCGCCTTCCGGAAGGTCAGGTTGATGCGCCGGCGACCAAGCAAGGTATGCTCGCCGTCGGCGAGCGGCGCGACGCCGTGGAAGAACAGCCGCGATGGCCCGCCCCACACCACGACGTCGCCATGTTCCAGCCGGTAGCGCTGCGGCTTGTCGCTGCGCTTGGCGCCGCCGAACAGGAAGATCGCCGGCAGTCCCAACGAGACGGAGACGATCGGCGCCGCAAAATCCTTCTCGTCCCGGTCCTGGTGCAATGACATTCTGGCGCCGGGCTCGTAGCGATTGATCAGGCAGGCGTCCGGCGCGAAGCCGGCAAAGCCCGCCTCGCGCGCCGCGCTCTCGGCGAGCTCGCGAAACACCGCCGGCATCGCGGGCCACGCCTCTCCGGACTCGGGATCGGTGCCGTCATAGCGATAGCCGCCGCGGTCCGTCACCCAGCCGTAACAGCCGCAACTGGTCATCGCCACCGACATCTGGTGGCCGCCCGGCGTGAACATGCGGCGGAACGGCGCCCGGGCTTCGATCTCGCGCAACGCTGCGAGCAATCCGGCTTCGACCGGCCGGGCGAAGCCGCGCAGCAAGACGGCACCGTCTGCCATCGCCTCGCGCGCTCGCAGGACATCGGCAATTCTCTCGAACAGATCCGCGGTCAATCCGGCTCGCACCTCACTTCGCATCGTGGAAGATGACACCGACGGTGTGGCGGTGGCCGGATCGCAGCCGGCTGACGCCATGACGCATGTTAACGCGATAGGTGCCTCGCGTCCCCTGCACGGGGCGATGATGCACAGCAAAGGCCACCGCATCACCCTGTCCCAGCGGCACCACTTCGGCGCGCGACTGCATGCGCGGCCGTTGCTCGGTCAGCACGAATTCGCCGCCGGCAAAATCGCGGCCGGGCTCCGACAGCAGGATCGCGACTTGCAGCGGAAACACGTGCTCGCCGTAGAGGTCCTGGTGCAGACAGTTGAAATCGCCGGCTTCATATTGCAGCAGCAGCGGCGTCGGCCGCGTCTGGCCGGCCTCGTGGCAGCGCGTGAGGAAGGCCGCGTGCGAAGCGGGATAGCGGATATCGATCCCCATCGCCTCGTTCCATCGATTGGCGATGCCGGCAAGCTGCGCATAGAGCGCCGGGCGCAGTTCGGCGATCAGATCCGGCAGTGGATAGGCGAAGTACTTGTATTCGCCGCGGCCAAAGCCGTGCCGGCCCATGACGATGCGGCTGCGGAAATGGCTGTCGTCGGAATACATCGCGGCGAGCGCGCTGCATTCGTCCGGCGTGAGCAAGCCGCGCAGCACGGCGCAGCCTTGCGCGTCGAGATCGGTGGACGCCTGCGCCCAGTCGATGGCTTCGACGCGGGCAGCAATGTCGGCGGCGGATTGGAGTTTTCTGGCGGTTGCTTTCATGGGGACAGTCTCGCTAACACCGTCGCAGCCGGCCACCCGATTTCCGCCAAACATTGCTTCGTCGCTGTCGCTCCTCGCAATGACGGTAGAACAATCCTACCCCCGCACCGGAAGCACGATCACGTCATAGGCATGGCTGATCTTGCGTTTCAGGACCGGGTCTTCCAGCTCGTATTCGAAGCGGACCGAGGGGCGGATGCCGCCCTTGGCCGCAAAGGTCCCGCCGAACATGGCGCAGCCGTCGGGCAGGCCCGACTTGCCGAACCCACGCTCGATCAATTCCTTTACAGGCAGCATCGCATCCAGCGTTCCCTCCTGATAGAGCGTGCGCTGACCGTCGAACCAGGCCCAAGCGCGCAGGATCAACTGGTCCCAATGGCCGATGATGTCCTCGAGCTCCCATAGTTCCGACGCCATTGGCTTGTCGCACATCTGCTTGGACACGGTGACACTGTAGCTCTCGACCTTGCGGTCGGTGTGATCGGAACCGAGGCCGACGAAAATGCGGCCCTGCCAGCCGATCAGCACAAACTCGACTTCGCCACTGCTGTCGCCACCACAAACCTCGATGACGTCGGACGTAGTGAGACGCCGCGCCGAGCAGCGGTAATAGATCGGCGTGGTCGCCGGCCGCGCGATGCCGAGCGCCTCCAGTTCTGCGATGTGCTTGTCGCGCGCCACGGGATCGCGGCCGGTCCAGCCGGCAATGACCGCCTGGTCGATCGACAGGGTCAGCGGCGTCGCCACGCCGTTGTCCATCACGGTGAAAGTGAGGTCATACACGGATCATACCCTCCATCGCGGCGGCCAGTTCGAAGACGCGGCGGTCGGAGCCGCCGATTGCTGCGACCATAAACCCGACCGGCACTTCTCCTTCGCGATGCGCGGGCAGCGAGATGGCGCAGCCGTCGATCATGTTGATCAAGGTGCAATTGCGCAAGCTACGCAGGTTTGCTGTGGCAAACGCCTTGTCGTCGGCGAGATCGGCGATACGCGGCGGCGTGTTCGCCGTGGTCGGCATCACCAGCGCATCAAAGGGCGCAAGGCGCGTGGCAATACGCGCGATCAGCGAACGGCGCGCGTTGAGCAGGTCGATATAGTCGGCCGCAGTGATGGCCTCGCCGCGCATGATGCGGACGGCGACGCGAGGGTCGTAAATGTCGCCCTTGCTGGTGATAAGGAAGCGGTGCCAGGCGAAGCTCTCCGCCGCGGAAAAGCCGCCCTTCGCGTTCATCACGCCGATGTCGAGGAATTCCGGCACATCGATGTGCTCGATCAAGGCGCCGGCTTTCGAGAGCGTCTGCAGCACGCGCTCGAAATTTTTCGCAACGGCGTCGTCGAGTTCGTCGAGCGCGATTGTGGTCGGTACCGCCAGCCGCATGCCCTTGATCGGGCGCGGCCGGATAGGCGCAAAGGGCTCCCCGGCCAGCACCGCGTCGAGCGTGGCGCAACAGGCGACGGAATTGGCGAGCGGCCCGAAACTATCGAGCGAAGTGGACAGCGGCACGCCGCCGTCGAGCGGCACGCGGCGCTGGGTCGGCTTGTAGCCGACAATGCCGTTATAGGCCGCCGGAATCCGGCACGAGCCGCCGGTGTCGGTGCCAAGCGCGCCATAGGCCATACCGTCCGCGATCGAGACCGCCGCACCCGAGGACGATCCGCCGGGCACATAACCGGCACTGCGCTGCCATGTGCCCTTCGGCGTGCCGTAATGCGGATTGATGCCGATGCCGGAATAGGCGAACTCGGTCATGTTGGTGCGGCCGATCACGACAAAGCCGGCCGCGCGCAGCCGCGCCACCACGGGCGCGTCCGCTTCGGCCGGCGCCGAATCCTCCAGCGCGCGCGAGCCGGCGCGCGTCACCTGTCCCTTGATGTCGAAGAGGTCCTTGATCGAGACGGGAATGCCGGCGAAGGGCGACGGCGCCGCATTGGCCTTGCGCAGCCGATCCATCGCGTCGGCCGCCTCCAGTGCAGCGTCCTTGTCGACGTGAATGAAGACGCGCTGCCCCTCGCCTGCGGGATCGGCGATCCGACCCAAGCATTCCTCGACCATTTTTCGCGCGCTGGTGCGCCCGGTCGCGAGATCGTCGGCCAGCGCGGCAAGCGTCTTGTTCTGCATTTCTCTCGTCCCCTCGCTCTCTGGCGATTTTTCGTGCAGCGAAATGGCGCGCACACTAACGCGACGGCGCAGTGGCATACAAGCGGTTCGGCTTCCGGCATGCGGCCATGCACGCACGCCGGTGGACCGTTGACGCCGAATGGTCAATTGTCGCATCAAGACCGCAACAAACCGGGCGTGTGCCCGTTCCAGGGAGGAATTGCCGACATGGCCGAAGCTGTGCGCGCCAGACCGAAACCGACGCCGGAGACCCAGCACTTCTGGGACGGCACCAAGGCCGGCGAATTGCGCCTGCAGCGTTGCGATGCCTGTTCGAACGTCTACTTTCCGCCGCGGCCGTTCTGCCCATCCTGCGCCTCGCGCAAGGTCAGCGTGTTCAAGGCGAGCGGCAAAGGCAAGCTCTACAGCTACGTCATCAATCATCGCCCGGCCGCGCCCGGCTTCACCCCGCCCTATGCCATCGCCGTCGTCGAGCTCGACGAAGGCCCGCGCCTGATGAGCAACATCATCGATTGCCCGCAGACGCCGGAGGCGCTCGAGCTCGACATGCGGCTGGAAGTCGCGTTCGAAAAGCTCGACGACAAGATCACCCTTCCCATGTTCCGTCCGGCGAAGGGGTAAACGGCGATGCGCAGGAACCAGGTTGCCGTCGTCGGCGCGGCCGAGACCACCGAGCTCGGCATCATCCCCAACATGTCGCAGATTCAGCTGCATGCGGACGCGGCGCTGAACGCGATCGCCGATGCCGGGCTGAAGTTGTCCGATATCGACGGCTTTGCCACCGCGGTCGAAAGCCCGCAGCAGGTCTGCCACTATCTCGGCATCAAGCCGACCTGGGTCGATGGCACCTCGGTTGGCGGCTGCTCCTTCATGCTGCATGTCCGGCACGCCGCAGCCGCGATCGAGGCAGGTCTCTGCAAGACCGTACTGATCACCCATGCCGAGAGCGGCAAGTCGATGATCGGCAAGCTGCCGCGCTCGATCCCCGCCGACAGCCTGCAGGGCCAGTTCGAGGCGCCGTTCGGTGTGTACGGCCCGCCCAGCATGTTCCCGATTCCCGTGCTGCGCTTCATGAAGACGTACGGTATCACGCATGAGCAGCTTGCGATGGTCGCCGTCGTGCAGCGCGAATGGGCGGCGAAAAACCCGCGCGCGATGATGAAGGACCCGATCACGGTTGCTGATGTCCTCAACTCGCGAATGATCGCTTACCCGTTCCGCCTCTTGCAGTGCTGCCTCGTCACCGACGGCGGCGGCGCGCTGATCCTCACTTCCGCCGATCGCGCCAAGGACTTTCCGCGCAAGCCGGTCTACGTTCTCGGCACCGGCGAGAGCGTGGAGACGCCAATGGTCAGCCAGATGGAGACCTTCAACTCCTCGCGCGCCTTCAAGGTCGCAGGGCCGCTGGCCTTCAAGGAAGCCGGCATCGCCCACAAGGACGTCGATCACCTCATGATCTACGACGCCTTTGCGCACCTGCCGCTCTATGGCCTCGGCGATCTCGGCTTTGTGCCCTATGAGGAGACCGGCAAGTTCATCGCCGACGGCAACACGCGGCCCGGCGGCAAGCTGCCGCTCAACACCAATGGCGGCGGTCTGTCTTACATGCACTCCGGCATGTACGGCATGTACGCGCTGCAGGAGAGCGTGCGCCAGATGCGCGGCATCGCGCCGGCGCAGGTCAAGGACGCGAAGATATCGGTCTGCCACGGCGTCGGCGGCATGTTCGCCGCGTCTGGCACGATCATTTTTACGAACGAGAAGTAACCCTCCGTCATTCCGGGGCGCGCGAAGCGCGAACCCGGAATCTCGAGATTCCGGGTCTGGTGCTTCGCACCATCCCGGAATGACGGACCCAACAGGAGAACCCAATGGCAAAATCGCTGCAAGACAAGGTCATCATCATCACCGGCGCGGGCCGCGGCATCGGGCGCGAGATCGCGCTGCTTTGCGCCGCCGAAGGCGCCAAGGTCGTGGTCAACGATCCCGGCGGGGCGGCTGACGGCGCGGGTTCGTCGGCCGCGCCGGCGGAGGAAGTGGTTCAGGAGATCAAGAAGCGCGGCGGCATTGCGGTCCCCAACTTCGAGTCGGTGGCCGAAGCGATCCCCGCAAGCAAGATCGTCAAGACGGCGACCGATCATTTCGGCCGCCTCGACGGCGTGGTCAACAACGCCGGCATCCTGCGCGACATGATCTTCCACAAGATGAGCGTGGAAGCTTTCGAGGCCGTCATCAAGGTGCACCTGATGGGCTCGTTCTATGTCAGCCACGCAGCGGCGCGGATTTTCCGCGAACAGGAGAGCGGTTCCTTCGTTCACTTTACCTCGACCTCGGGCCTGATCGGCAATTTCGGCCAGGCCAACTACGCCGCCGCCAAGCTCGGCATCGTCGGCCTGTCGAAGTCGATCGCACTCGACATGGGCCGCTTCAACGTGCGCTCCAACTGCGTCTCGCCGTTCGCCTGGACCCGCATGATCGGCACCATCCCGACCGAGACGGAAGCCCAGAAGGCGCGGGTCGAGAAGATCAAGCAGATGGGCCCGGAAAAGATCGCGCCGCTCTGCGGCTATCTGCTCAGCGATCTCGCCAAGGACGTCACGGGGCAAATCTTCGGCGTGCGCATGAACGAGATTTTCCTGTTCAGTCAGAACCGCCCGCTGCGCTCGGTGCACAGCGGCGATGGCTGGACGCCGCAAAGCATCGCCGAGCACGGCATGCCGGCACTCAAGGATTCCTTCTACAAGCTCGATCGCTCGGGAGACATCTTCACCTGGGATCCCATCTGACGAGAGTCCGCGGCGGCGCATAACTCCCTTTCGCCGCCGCGATACCATCTGAGGTTGCCCGCCTGCTTTATGCCGGAATGCGGACCGATGTTCTTCTCCCAACAAAAAATCATGGGAGGAAAGCATGGCAGCTTCACTGACCAATTCCCAGCCCTTCGCATCACCCGGCGGCATCGATCGCCGCAGGATTTTGACCGGCACGGCGGCACTCGCCGCCTCGGCCGTCACCCTGCGCGCGGCGAATGCGGAGTCGGTCGCGCCGCTCGGCCAGACCGGCGCACCGACGCGACAGACCGATCGGTTGCCGCTGGGTCCGTTGCCCGGCAGCCGCTATCCGGATTCGCACCTGGAGTCGATGAAGAAGCCGAAGGTGTCGTTCGGACCCTCCGGCTTCCCGGCCTTCGCCGGCACCATGGCGGTCGAGCGGGTCGCAACCGGATTCCGCTGGGCCGAGGGCCCGGTCTATTTCCCGGCTGGACGTTTTCTGCTGTTCAGCGACATCCCCAACAACCGCATCATGCGCTTCTCGGAAGACGACGGTCACACCAGCGTTTACCGCCAGCCGTCGATGAACTCCAACGGCAACACCATCGACCGCGAGGGACGCCTGATCACCTGCGAGCATTCCGGCCGGCGCGTCACCCGGACGGAGCATGACGGCTCCATCACGATCGTCGCCGACAGGTACAACGGCAAGCGGCTGAATTCGCCGAACGATGCGGTCGTCAGCTCCGACGGCGCGATCTGGTTCACTGATCCCATCTATGGCATCGGGGGCTATTACGAAGGCGTCAAGGCCGAGCCGGAGCAGGAGAAGCACAACGTCTACCGGGTCGACCCCAAATCGGGTCAGATCAAGGTTGTCGTCGATGACTTCGTGGAGCCCAACGGCATTACCTTCTCGCCTGATGAGAAAAAACTTTATGTCATCGACACCGGCTTCACCGACGGACCGGACAATCCATCCCATATCCGTGTGTTCGACCTGGATGTGGGGGCTGGCAAAGTTTCGAACAGCAAGGTCTTTGCGGAGATGCCCAAGCCCAGCATCACCGACGGGATGCGCACCGATCGTGACGGGCGTGTCTGGTGCTCCGTCGGTTGGGGCGATCCGAACGAGGACGGCGTGCGCTGCTACACGCCGGAGGGCGATCTTCTCGGCAAGATCCACATTCCGGAGACGGTCGCGAATCTGACCTTCGGCGGCCAGCAGCGGAACAGGCTGTATATCTGTGGTTCGACCTCGCTGTATGCGGTGTACACGAGTGCCCAGGGAGCGATGAAGCCGTAGGCGGCCAGGGCGCGCCCCCTCCGCATCGTCATTCCGGGGCGACACGAAGCGGCGAACCCGGAATCCATAATCATAATCGGGAGTATGGATTCCGGGCTCGCGCCTTCGGCGCGCCCCGGAATGACACCGTTGAGAACTCAACCCGTATTCCTCAGCCCCGCCGAGATGCCGTTGATGGTGAGCTGGATGCCGCGAAGCACCTGTTCGTCGGAGTTTTGCGCGCGGTATTCCTTCAGCAGCTCCACCTGCACATGGTTGAGCGGGTCGAGATAGGGGAAGCGCTGACGGACGGAGCGTTCGAGCAGCGGGTTGCCCTGCAACAGCCGCTCCTGCCCCATGATGTCGAGCAGCGTCTCGATCGACAGGTTCCATTCCCGGCGGATGCGGCCGAAGATATTTTCGCGCAACTCGGCATCCGCCACGAGCTCGGCATAGCGCGAGGCGATCGCGATCGAGCTCTTGGCGAGCACCATGTCCATGTTGGACAGCAGCATGCGGAAGAACGGCCACTCCCGGTAAAGCTCTTGCAGAAAGGCCATGCCCTTTGCGGGATTTTCCGCGATCCAGGTCTCGACCGCCGACCCAAAACCGTACCAGCCCGGCAGCATCAACCGGCATTGCGCCCAGGAGAACACCCAGGGAATGGCCCGCAAATCCTCGATGGCGCGGGTCTGCTTGCGCGAGGCCGGACGGCTGCCGATGTTCAGCGTCGCGATCTCGTTGATGACGGTGGACGACCAGAAGTAGTCGGCAAAACCCTCGGTCTCGTAGACGAGGCCACGATAGGCCTTGAAGGCAAGCGCGGACAGTTCATCCATTGCCTTGAGATATTCCGCGCGCGGCGCGCTCTGGTGCGGCTGCAGCAGGCTTGCCTCCAGCGTGGCAGCCGCGAGGATCTCCAGATTGCTGCGGCCGACTTCGGCATTGGAATATTTGCTGTAGATGATCTCGCCCTGCTCGGTGATCCTGATCTGGCCGTTCACGGCGCCGCCGGGCTGGGCGATGATCGCGTCATAGCTCGGTCCGCCGCCGCGGCCGACCGAGCCGCCGCGGCCGTGGAACAGGCGCAGGCGCACGCGATGGCGTTCAAAGACCTCGACGAGGCCGATCTCGGCCTTGTAGAGCTCCCAGCCCGAGGTGACGAAGCCGCCATCCTTGTTGCTGTCGGAATAGCCGAGCATGACCTCCTGCACCGCGCCGCGGCTGTCGACCAGCTTGCGGTAGTCGGGCAGCGCCAGCATGCGGTCCATGACGCCGCTGGAAGCCTGCAAATCCTCGATGGTCTCGAACAGCGGCACGATGTTGATGGCGCTGCGGCCGGAGGGATTGATGAGGCCGACTTCCTTGAGCAGGAGCGCGACCTCCAGCATGTCGGACATTCCCTTGCACATCGAGATGATGCATTGGGGGATGACATCAGGGCCGAACGCCTCGTGCGCTTCGGCTGCGGCGCGGAACACGGCAAGCTCGCCCAGCGTCTCCTCGCTGTATTTGACGAAGCGCGAGACCAGCGGCCGCGCACTGCGCAGCTCGCTCGACAGCAGCGCAACGCGTGCGTCCTCGCCGAGCGCCATGTAGGACATGCCGGGCGTTGCGGCGTCGAGCAGTTCGGCGACGGTCCGCTCGTGCACGGCGGAATTCTGCCTTATGTCGAGCCGCGCGAGGTGGAAGCCGAAGCAATCGACCGCGCGGCGCAGGTGGCGCAGCCGGCCGCGGGCGATCACGGCGGAGTTGTTCGCCAGCAGCGAGCGATGGAGCACGTCGAGATCGGCCTTGAACTCCTTCACGCCGGCATAAGGCGCGGCCTCGCCGACCGCCTTGCGCGTGGTCTCGACCTGCAGTTTTGCGGCGGTCGCCGTCAGCCGGGCAAAGATGCCGGACACGGCGAGGCGATAGGGTTCGCCGCTGCGATGCGGCGAGGTATCGGGCGAGCGCTCGGCCAGCGCGCGCAGCTCCTCGGAAACGTCGGCAAGATGCGCGGCGATGGAAAGCTCGGCGCCGAGCACATGCAACTCCCCGAGGTAGAAGTTCAGGATGCGGCTCGACTGCAGGCGAAGCGTGCCGCGCATCACCTCTGCCGTGACAAAGGGATTGCCGTCGCGGTCGCCGCCGATCCAGCTTCCCATCTTGAGGAACGAGGCGAGTTCGCCCTCGGCCCCCTCCTCCGTGTTGAGCCGGTCCTCCAGCGCGCAATGCAGGTGCGGCACCTCGCGCAGGAAGGTGTAGTCGTAGAAAGAAAGCCCGTTGGCGACCTCGTCCAGCACCGTCAGCTTGGTCCGCCGCAACAGATTGGTCTGCCACAGCGTCAGCACCTCGCGGCGGAGCTGCTCGTCGGCCGCCTCCGCCTCCTCCGGCGTCATCTGGACACGCTCGCGGCGGTCTAGGAGCGCTGCGACCTCCATCTCGCGGTCCATGGTGCTCTTGCGGCGGACCTCGGTCGGATGCGCGGTCAGGACCGGGCTGACCAGCGCTTCCCCAAAGAAAGCCCGCAAGTCCGCCGGCGTGATGCCGGCGGCGGCTGCATGCGACAGGGTCTCTGCCAGCACGCTTCTGCGCGGCGCGCCGGCAGGGCCGGTGCGGGCGCGCATCTGGCGAATGTTGTTGTGGTCCTCGGCGATGTTGGCGAGGTGCGAGAAATAGCTGAAGGCGCGGACGATCCGCACGGTCTCGCTGATCGACATCGCGTCGAGGATGGATTCCAGTTCCCGCCGCGCCAGCCGGTCCTCGTCGCGGTGGAACCGGATCGAGGTCTGCCGGATGCGCTCGACGAGATCGAAGACGTCGGCGCCCTCCTGGTCGCGCACGGTATCGCCGAGGATACGGCCCAGGAGGCGGATATCGTCGCGCAGGCGCGCGTCTTCCTCGAGGGCGTGAGCTTCTTCAGCGCGCCTGGCGCGGGCTTCGGTGTCGGAAGGCATGGTCTGGGAAGACATTGGGCTTCACTCCAGAGGCTGCCCGGCGATGTCGAGGAGTGTGCAAGTTTTTTGCCGCAGTGCAAGATGAAGAAACGGGCCGGCTGTTTGATCGCCCCGGCCAGGGCCCATAACCACACGCCGTTGTTGTTGAGGGAAAAGCCGACCACCACCGCGCCAACACAATTGCGGTCGCGGCGTATCGGTCCCGGCCTTCGCCGGGACGACAGCAAATTTGTGGATTCAGTTTTCAAACAGCAAAAAGCGTTCCCGCGGCGGGTTTTCGCCCGGGTGATGCCGATTCATTGCCCCTCTCTGACAGAAGGGCGCAGGGAAAGCCGGGCGCCGACTGCGCCCGCAGCACCGTGTGCAATGGTAGTGGAAGAACGCACACGGGTTTGACAGGTACAGCCGAGACATCCCGGCTTTCCCCGCGCAATGGTTTACGGCTTATACGTACTCTCCCCGGTGAGCGGCGGTTTTTGTCACCGTTGCCACGCCACCACAGGGCGGCGTGGATAGAC
>Ga0187815_10000412_pt1 | contig 20806 bp, 13 predicted proteins | sample NC_S_5_FD_132962 | JGI IMG/M metagenome (GOLD analysis project Ga0187815, IMG submission 132962) | Wetland sediment microbial communities from Neuse River Estuary, North Carolina, USA - ASW-S_5 | ecosystem: Environmental > Aquatic > Freshwater > Wetlands > Sediment | place: USA: North Carolina...
TCTTGCGGTGGGCTTCGAAACCCGCATCGGACTGCGTGGCCAAGGTCAGCTGCTGAGGCATCGGTTACGCTCGGTGAGTGGCGGCTCCGCTTCGACAGCGGGGCAAAATCGGAGTTTCCCTAGCGGTATGCCGAAGCCGAAGCATCGGTTTGCCTACTCGTCGAACTGGCGATAGCGCCTCGCCTGGCGCGCGGACAGGCGCAGCGCCAGCCGGTCCGGCATCAGCTTGAACACGGTCTTGATCGTGCGGTTGACCCGGCCGGTGACGCGCACGATTTCGCCGCGCTCCACGGCATCGATGCCTTCGGCCACCACCGCATCGGCGCTCTGCCACATGAAGCCGGGCAGCTTGTTCATCAGCGCGCGGGTGCCGGTGACGTCGTGGAATTCGGAGTAGGTGAAGCCGGGGCACAAGGCGCACACGTGCACCCCATGCCCGCGGCTCTCCAGCGCGACTCCCTGCGAGAACTTGATGAGGAATGCCTTGGCGGGTGCGTACAGCGTGTGTCCCGCGGTGCCGGGCACGTGGCCGGCCAGCGAGGCCACGTTGACGATGCGGCCGTAGCCGCGGGCTTGCATGCCCGGCAACATGCGCCAGGCCAGTTCGACCGGCGCGTTCAGCAGCACCTGCAGGAAATCCGCGTGCGTGCGCCAGTCGTTCGCTGCGAAGCTGCCGGGTACGCCGTAGCCGGCGTTGTTGATCAACCAGTCCACTGCGAGCCCGCGTCGCGCCAGTTCCTCGCACAGGGCATTCGGCGCAGCGGGATCTGTAAGGTCGGCAGCCAGTACGGTCACCGTGCTGCCATGCTGCCGGTGCAGTTCCGTTGCCAGTGTCTCCAGCCGCTCCCGTCGACGTGCAGTCAGCACCAGATCGTGGCCGCGCGCGGCCAGCGCCCGGGCAAAGGCGGTACCGATGCCGGCGGAGGCGCCGGTGACGAGGCTGCGGGGGCGGGCGGGCATCATGCGTTTCTCCTGGAACTGTCCTTGCATCTTGGACGTTGCGCTGCAGCAATACCAGTCCTGCTATCGTCCTGTAAAATCTCGAATTTGTCCGAATGGAATGATGCCGAACATGCGCAAGAAGCTCGTCGCCGCGAACTGGAAGATGCACGGCAGCCACTCGATGGCCACCGCCCTGTGCGGCGAGATCGCTGCCGCCGCTCCGGGCGGCATCGACGTGGTGGTCTGCCCGCCGTTCCCCTACCTGAGCGCAGCGGCCGCGGCTTGCGCCGACGCCGGCATCGGTGTGGGCGCGCAGGATCTCAGTGCGCACGAAGGGCAGGGCGCGTATACCGGCGAAGTGTCCGCCGCGATGCTGGCCGATTGCGGTGCACAGTGGGTGCTCGTGGGTCATTCCGAGCGGCGCCAGTACCACGGCGAAAGCGATGAGCTGGTGGCGCGCAAGTTCAACGCGGCGCGCGCCGGCGGCCTCACGCCCATCCTCTGCGTGGGCGAGACCCTGGCGCAGCGCGAGGCCGGCGAAACGGAAACGGTGATCGCGCGCCAGCTCCACGCGGTGCTCGCTGCTGGCGGCATTGCCGCGTTCGATACAGCTGTGATCGCCTACGAGCCGGTATGGGCGATCGGAACCGGACACACTGCCACGCCCGGGCAGGCACAGCAGGTTCATGCGTTCATCCGTAGCCAACTCCAAAAGGAAGATGCTATGATTGCCCGTCTGACTCGGCTGCTTTACGGCGGCAGCGTCAAGGCGGCCAACGCCGCCGAATTGTTCGCGCAGTCGGATGTGGATGGGGGGCTGATTGGTGGAGCCTCGCTGACCGCTTCCGACTTCCTTGGAATCTGCGCAGCGGCGCTTTAAGTCGCCACGGGCTCGATTGATGTTCGTCATTTTCAGCGTGTTTTACATCCTGATCGCCGCGTCCATGACCGTGCTGATCCTGCTGCAGAACGGTGAAGGCGCCAGCGCCGGCTCCGGCTTCGGCGGCGGTGCCTCGGCCACGGTGTTCGGCGCGCGCGGTTCGGCCAACTTCCTGACCCGTGCCACCGGCGTGCTCGCCGCACTGTTCTTCGCGCTGAGCCTCGGCATGGGCGTGTACCTGCACAGCCACGGTTCGCAGCAGACCAGCGGCGCCGACCTCGGCGTGATGGCCGGCATGAGCAAGCAGCCGGCACCCGCCAAGCAGGCTCCGGCAGCGGTCACGCCGGCGAATCCGGAAGTGCCCGCTGCCGCGCCGGCCGCCGGCAACTCGGCGGTGCCTGCGGCCCCCGCCACAAGCAAGCAACAAGGCGAAGTGCCGGCCGCACCGGCGCCGCAGAAACAACACTAAGCAACACACCTGCCCAGGTGGCGGAACTGGTAGACGCACTACCTTGAGGTGGTAGCGCCGCAAGGCGTAGGGGTTCGAGTCCCCTCTTGGGCACCAATACATAGTCCGGCAACGTCCGATGCGGACTAAAAAGACAAGAAAAACCCGCCACTTAGGCGGGTTTTTCTTGTCTGGTTGTCCAGTGGCGTCCGGGGGCATCCATTGCAATCCGACGTCTGACAGGGGCATTCTTGGGGGCATGGGACATTCTCTGGCCCTGTGACGCTTAAGGATGCCCCCATGCTCACCGATACTGCGATCCGCAAGCTCAAGCCTGCCGACAAGCCGCAACGTGTGTTCGACGGGGGCGGCCTGTACTTGGAAATCTCGCCAGCTGGCGGCAAGTTGTGGCGGCTGAAGTACCGATTCAATGGGAAGGAAAAGCGGCTGGCACTGGGCGCGTATCCCGATACCAGTCTCGCCGGTGCCCGCGACCGACGGAACGATGCCAGGAAGCTGTTGGCGAACGGTGTCGACCCCGGCGAAGTGAAGAAAGCCGCGAAAGCGGAGATGGCTAGAGCGGCGACTATGGTGGCGGACACCTTCGAGGCTGTGGCGGGGGATTGGTTGGCGCGGCAGGAAGGCGCAGAAGTGACCTTGCGCAAGTCGCGATGGATATTGGAAACCTGCCTGTTCCCCGAGATTGGCAGTACTCCCGTTAACGAGGTCACGCCGCGCGCGCTGCTGGAAGCTCTACGCAAGGTGGAAGCCACCGGCAAGCTGGAAACTGCCAAGCGCGCCCGGATCAAGGCGGGGCAGGTGTTCCGCTGGGCGATCCTGGAAGGTAAGGCCGAGGCCGATCCCACGGTCAGCCTTCGGGGTGCCTTGAAGGCCCCAAAGCACAAACACCATGCCGCTATCACCGACCCTGCCCGCATCGGAGAACTGCTGCGCGCGATCGATGGTTTCACCGGGCAGCCCGTCACGCTCGCCGCGTTGAAGCTGGCGCCACTGGTATTCGTGCGGCCGGGGGAGCTGCGCCATGCGGAGTGGACAGAATTCGATCTGGACGGTGCTATCTGGCGCATCCCTGGCGAGCGCATGAAGATGAAGGCCGCGCACATCGTGCCCCTGTCCAGGCAGGCGGTCGCGATCCTGCGCGAGCTGCGGCCGTTCACGGGTGAAGGGCGCTATGTGTTCCCCGGCCTGCGCACGATCAATCGTCCCATGTCGGAAAACACCGTGAACGCGGCCCTGCGCCGGCTGGGTTATGGCACCGACGAAATGACCGGCCACGGCTTCCGCAGCATGGCCGCCTCGCGCTTGAACGAGATGGGCTGGAATGCCGATGCCATCGAGCGCCAGCTAGCTCATGCGGAATCGAACAAGGTGCGCGAGGCGTACACACACGCGGCGCAGTACTTGGATGAGCGTAAACGGATGATGACGGCATGGGCAGACTACTTGGATCAGCTCAGGACAGGCAACACCAAGTCCGAAGCTACGCGCGAAAAGGAGCAGAAATCGATTGCTGTACCAGCCAACGCTCAATCCGTTGTGCTGCATCCATCAGCTGACGGTGCTGGAGAGCAAACGAACATCCTACGCGGGGAAAAACTGTCTCAACGCCATAAGCCATGGCTGGTAGACAAGCAGGCACAAAAGGTGGTTGTTGCCCCGGTGGAAGCCCGATCGGTGGAGCCTAGTTCGCTAGCTGATGGCGCTGGAGAGCAACCGGAGCTTTTGAAAGGGAGAAGTTTGTCGGCACGTCCTAAGCCATGGTTGCGTAAAGATTCCTGATTTGGTCGGGCGTGCGTTGACGTGCCTCTGGGGCATCAGTGCGGGCATGACCATAGCTTATACGCTATGATCGAAAAGTGGACAGGAGGAATGCCTTGGGGGAGTCACGACTCAACACGGATGCGGGTTTGCGCGTTGTGGAGCTGCTGCTGCTCTGGGAAGGGCGGGTGCGTAATGCTCGGCTGCGGGCAATGCTGGGTGTGCACTTCACCACCGCCAGCCGACTGGTCGCCGCATACCGCGAGCTCAATCCCGGAGCGTCTGAATACGAGGCGGCTACCAAGAGCTATCTGGCCACGCCCTCGATCAAAGCCTTTCTCACCGATGGCACGGTGGAAGAGTATCTGGCCCTCGTTGACCGCACCCGTACAGGGACCGATCCCGTCGTGCGGGTACACATGGATCTTGGCTGCATCGATTCGACACTGTTTTCGCTACTTCATCGCGCGTGTGAAGACGGCGGCGGCGTGCACCTTACCCACGGTTCCATGCGCAACCCAGGCCGCGCCAGCCGCGAGATCTGGCCGCATTCGCTTGTGCAGGCCGGGCGACGCTGGCACGTGCGTGCCTGGTGCGCGCAATCAGCTGCTTTCCGTGATTTCAGCCTCGGCCGCATTCGCAATGCTCGCTCCCTGGATGCCGTAAGGCCCACCGAAGCCAATCCAGCGCTGGATACCGCGTGGCAAACCTTCGTGGATTTCCGCTTGGTCGCACATCCCGAATTGTCCAAAGAGCAGCAACGTCTCGTGCAGGACGAATACTTCAAGGGCGCTTCCACGCGTGGCGTGACCGAACGAGGGGCGTTGCTCCCCTATCTGGTCCACGATTTACGAGCTGCTCTGGATGTCGCTAGGGAGATGCCTCCTTCGTATCAGCTGGCAGTGGCCGAGCCTCAGACGCTCACGGCATGGCTGCTGCCAGCAGAGCAAGGCGGCTGACTTCATGCGGATCGACTCCCATCACTGCCAGGTCTCGCTTACCCCCTCTTTCTGGAAACACGCTTTGAAGCAGTACCAAGCCGATCTTTCTGCCGGTTCCCTGATGCTCCCCGAGAGCAGGGTCATTGCCGGACTGTTGCTCCAGCATCCTGATGACCTGGCTTGGAGCCACGCCGTGCGCGTGGATAACGTGCTTCAGAAGTCGTCTCCCGCCACGGCGGTACGTCAGGCCCGGCTGATCCGCTTTCGGCTGGAGGCCATCGATCCGTCGGTGTGGGTAGTGATCAGGGATGGTGACAAGGAGGCCGCGAGCCAACTGCTGTTTGCCGCTGCACTCAAACATAGCAAACTGCTCAAGGACTTCCTGCGAGAGGTCGTGGCGGATCACGTCCGTCGGCTTGAACATGTTCTTTCCGTCAACGCGTGGGAACCCTTCCTGCACGATTGCGCGGCTCGCGACCCGGCCGTTGGCACCTGGAGTGATTCCACTCGAAGGAAGCTGCTGCAGGTGATCATCCGTATGCTGGCCGAGGCCAGGTATCTGGAAAGCACCCGTTCAATGCGTCTGCTACATCCACATTTGCATCCCACGGCACGGCAGGCCTTGCAGGATGCGGGCGATGGTGAGCTGGTGAAGCTCATGGAGCTGAACGCATGAGCGACAACTTTCGCGAGCGCCTTAACCGCATCCTGCCGCGTCTCACTTCCGCGGACTTTCTCGCCAACAAGGGACTCGGCAACGAGATCGGCTTCTGGATCTTCGACTATCCCGCCGAGCGGGAAATGGAGATGCGCAGCTTTGTCATGGAAACCGTCATTCCCGCCTTGGGCAAGCACCAGCTGCGCCCGGCCGTCGTCAACCTGTTTGATCTCATCGTCGGCTTGCTGGAAGACAGAAATCTCTACGACCGCGTCCTGGATATCCAGACCAGCAAGGGCAACGAGGCGGCTTTGGCTGCGCTTCGTCCGGTGCTGAAGGAAGACAAGCTCGCCCAACGCATCGCCAGCCAAGTCGAGGTCGACCAGGTCGACATGCTGCTGCTGACCGGGGTAGGCGCGGCCTATCCCATGTTGCGCTCACATACGTTGCTGGCGGCACTGCAGCCGGTGATGAAGGACACGCCGCTGGTGATGTTCTATCCCGGGCGCTACGACGGCTACTCGCTACGCCTGTTCAACACCTTGGCAGACGACCACTACTACCGCGCCTTCCAGCTGGCGGAATGATTCACAGGGGATGACAACGAACATGAAAATCAGGGAGCTTTTCCGCAAGCCTATCGACCGCCCGATCAACGGCGTCATCAAGGCTGACCAGCGTGATGCCGAGAGCATCTGGCAGGAGCTGGACGAATACGTCGTCACCAAACAGTTGGCTGACTATTTCCGCCGCTTCTTCGATGCCTACCTCGCCGCGCTCGACAATCCCAAGGACCCGGCACTGACCGCGCGCATGGGCGTGTGGGTCTCCGGCTTCTTTGGCTCAGGTAAATCGCACTTCATCAAGATCCTGTCCTATCTCCTGGAGAACTACGAGGCGATCAACCCGGCCAACGGCGAAACTCGTCGCGCGGCGAGCTTCTTCGATGAAAACAAGATCAAGGACGCCATGCTACTGGCGGACATCCAGCGCGCCACGCGCAGCCGTGCGGATGTCATCCTGTTCAACATCGACGCCAAGGCGGATAGTAAATCCGATCGCGACGTGATCCTGCAGGTCTTCCTGCGCGTGTTCAACGAAAAGCTCGGCTTCTCGGGCGACGCGCCGCACATCGCCGAAATGGAACGCTACCTGGTCAGCAAGGGTGCGTACGACGCTTTTCAGCAAGCGTTCCAGCAGATCCACGGCGGTTCATGGGTCAAGGAACGCGATGCCTTCGATTTTCTTCGTGATGAGGTGATCCAGTCGCTCTCGGTCGCACTCAAGATGTCACCTGAATCGGCACAGCGATGGTTCGACGACTCCCGTGACAGCTACAAGATCAACATCGAAAGCTTCGCCAAGCTGCTGCGTGAGTATCTGGACAGCAAGGGCGCGGACCACCGGATCATTTTCCTGATCGACGAAGTGGGCCAGTTCATCGGCAACAACACCCAGGTCATGCTCAGCCTGCAGACCATCACCGAACAGCTCGGTACGCTCTGCAATGGTCGGGCGTGGGTAGTGGTGACCAGTCAGGAAGACATGGATGCAGCGATTGGCGAGGCCAACAAGGCCCGCTCGCAGGATTTTTCCAAGATCCAGGGTCGCTTCCATACCCGCTTGTCGCTGGCCAGCTCCAACACCGATGAAGTGATCGGCGAACGTCTGCTCGCCAAGACCGAGGCTGCCCACGATGCCCTGCGTGACGTGTTCGAGCAGAAGGGCGACATCATCAACAACCAGATTTCCTTCCAGGGCAACACGGTGACCCTGCGGGGTTACCGCGATTCGGTGGACTACGTGGCGAACTATCCGTTCGCGCCGTACCAGTTCTCCTTGTTGCAGAAGATCTTCGAGGCCATCCGCAAGGTCGGTGCCACGGGCCAACATCTTTCACGCGGCGAGCGCTCCCTGCTGGACGCCTTCCAGTCGGCCGCAAAACTCAACAGTGGTCGCGACATCCAGTCGCTGGTGCCGCTCTACGACTTCTACCCGTCGATCGAGAGCTTCCTCGATACCACGGTTAAACGCGCGATCGACCAGGCCACGGAAAATCCCGCGCTGGAACCCCAAGACATCCAGCTGTTGAAGGCACTGTTCCTGATCCGTCACATCGGTGACGTGATCAAGCCGACCATCGGCAACCTGGCCGCGCTCTGCCTCGATCAGATCGATGCCGACAAACTGCAGCTCAAGCGCCAGATCCAGCAAAGCCTGGAGCGCCTGGAGCAGCAGCGGCTGGTCAATCGCAACGGCGACCAATGGTTCTTCCTGACCAATGAGGAGCGCGACCTGGCCCGCGAGATCGGCCACGTGGTGGTCTCTGCTGCCGAGAAATCGAAACTGCTGGCCGAAATCCTGTTCGAGGAGATCCTCAACGGCCAGACCAAGGTCCGCCACCCTGAAACCAAGGCCGACTACGATTTTAATCGGTTGCTGGATGGCGCGCCGTACCGCACCGCCAGTCACCCGCTCACTCTCGACGTGCGTACGCCGCTCGGTGACGAGTACGAGATGCTCAAGCCGGACCGCTGCATCATGCTCAGTGCAGAAGGTCATGGCAAGGCGCTGATCCGGCTCGCCGAAGGTGAGCGCCTGGATATCGAGCTGACCCAGTACCAGCAAATCGAAAAGTACATCGGCAGCCCGAAGGCCAGCACAGCGACGCCATCACTGAAGAAGATCCTGTCGGAACGCAAGGACGAAAATCGCGAGCGCCGGCAGCGCCTCGTCGCGCAGCTCGCCGACCTGATGCTGATCGGCGACTTCTACGTCAAGGGCCAAGTCTTCCATTCGAAAGCTGCCACCGCACCAACCCTGCTCGACGAGCTGATCAACTACCTGGTCACCAACACCTACAACAAGCTGCCGTACCTGAAGGTGCGCCAGAACGACCCCATCAACGAGATCAAGGCTCTGCTCAACGCCGACAACGTCGGGCAGCGAGAGCTGGCGCTCGGTGGCGAAGAGGGTAACCCGCAGGCGCTGGAAGAAGTGCGCCAATACCTGCAATTGGCTGCCAGCCAGAATCGTGTGCTGCTGTCGGATGTGGTGGATCGCTTTACCGGCATCCCGTTCGGCTGGAAGCCGGACTGGGAAGTGGTGCTGTTGATCACGCGCCTGTTCATGGCCGGCGAGATCAAGCTCACCATGGACGGATCTGACCTGGATCCGCGCAGTGCGTTCGAGCCGCTGACCAAGTCCGTTCAGCACAAACAAATCTCGATCTTGAAGCGAAAAACGGCGGATGCCGGCAGTATCAGCCGCGCATCGGATTTGTACCGCGAGTTGTTCTCTTCCATGGCACGCAAGGAAGAGGATGGCGTGGTCGCCGATTTCCGCGACAAGCTCGGCGAGTGGAAAACGGAGCTTACGCGTTGGCAGGCGTTGGCTTCGCAGCCCAACTATCCTGGCAAGAGCCTCATCGATGGGCTGCTAACCCGCTGCGAACGACAGCTCGCCATCCGCGATCCTTTTGAGTTCATCGAGGCATTGAACCAGTCCAGGGATGCCTGGCTGGATGCCGGTGAGGATGTCGTCGAGGTCAGTGGTTTTTACAAGAATCAGCAGCCCGCATGGCAGCGGTTACTAGGCGCGCTCAACCGCTTTGGTCCGAACCGCGATGTGCTGTATGCCGACGCCAAGGCTGGCGCAGCGCTCAAAGAACTGGAGAAGATTCGGGAAGAGCCTGCACCGTATGCCAAGGTCAGCGGCATCGAGTCGCTGGTTACCGCCGTTGAAGCTGGCAACGAGGCGCTGGTGCAGACGCAGCGTGAGACCACGTTGCGCACCGTTGAGCAAGCGATCGACGAGGCAACCAAGGCGCTGACGCAAGTGGCCGCCTCTGCCGATTTGAGCAATGCGGCCCTGCATCCCTTGCAACAGTTGAAGATCAAGATCGCCGCGGCGGCCAGCATCCCGGAGATCCAGTATCTGGGCAATACCGCGGGCGATCGGCTTGAGGAAGCGATGGAGTTGATCCGCGAGACGTTGGCCAAGGCCCACGCAGCGGCCCAGCAAACCAAGAGTGTCCCAGGTAGCCCTTCGAGCACGCCAACGAAGCCTTCAGCTGCCACAAGTGCCGCACCCAAGGCCGCGCAGATCATTCGCCCAGGCGAATTGGCGACCCGTGCCTATCTGGAAACCGACGCCGAGGTTGACGCCTACCTCGTCGAACTCAAAACCCAACTCACAGCCGTGCTCAAGGCCGGCAAGCGCATCCGGATCCAGTAAGTCATGAACACAGGGAATCTCAAGAGCTACGCGCCGCAGGCACGCAAGGATTTCATCGCCGCGGTCACCGCGCGGGCCAACCTGCTCGGCTTGAGCGAGAGCAAAGGCGCCTTGAAGGTCGCCGAGGCCGAGGTCAAAAGCGACATCGTGATGATCGCCGGTCGTCCGTGGCCGGTGAAGGTGCACGAGCAGCGGCGCAAGCTGATCGCGCGCATCCAGCTCACCAGCTTCGCCCAGACCATGGAGGCCGCTGCCTACGCCTGGTTCAATCGTCTGGCCGCGCTGCGCTTCATGGAGCTGCACGACTATCTCGGTCACGGCCGACGGGTGGTGTCCAATCCCGCCGGTGGTTTGCCGGAAGTGCTGACCCATGCGCTGGATCTGGCCGAGGCCGACGCGCTGCCGGGTCTGCTGCCAGACAAAGTGCGAGAGCTGAAGCTGGCCAACCAGGATGCGGAGCTGTACCGGCAAGTCCTGATCGCCCAGTGCAATGCGCTGCATACCGCCATGCCCTTCCTGTTCGAGCCGCTCGGTGATGAAACCGAGCTGCTGCTGCCGGAAAACCTGCTACTCACCGACTCGGTGGTGGCCAAGCTGGTGCAGTCGATTCCGGAAGAGGACTGGCAGCAGATCGAGATCATCGGCTGGCTGTACCAGTTCTACATCTCGGAGAAGAAAGACCAGGTCATCGGCAAGGTGGTGAAGTCCGAGGACATTCCGGCAGCGACCCAGCTGTTCACGCCGAACTGGATCGTGAAGTACATGGTGCAGAACTCGCTGGGTGCGCAGTGGCTGGCGACCTATTCGGAATCGCCTATCAAGGCGCATATGGAGTATTACATCGAGCCGGCCGAGCAGACCGACGAAGTTAACGCGCAACTTGCCGCGATTACGCCCAGCAGCCTCGATCCCGAGGCGCTGAGGCTGATCGATCCCGCGTGTGGCTCGGGGCACATCCTGGTCGAGGCCTATGAGCTGTTCAAGGCGATTTACTTGGAGCGCGGCTACCGGCAACGAGACGTCGCGCAGCTGATCCTGGAGAAGAACCTCTTCGGGTTGGACATCGACGAGCGCGCGGCGCAGCTGACGGGCTTTGCGTTGATGATGAAAGCGCGGGCGGATGATCGGCGACTGTTTGAGCGCGGGTTAAAGCTCAATGTGATGGCGTTGGTGGACAGCACGGGATTCGATGCCGAGCGGCTGGCGCAGGATGTGAAGCTGGCCGACTACGGGCTGAAGCTGGGAGACCTCACGGGGCTGAGAGATCTGTTTGAGCATGCGACGACATTTGGGTCGTTGATTCAGGTGCCGAATGCGTTGGCGAAGAAACTGCCGGCGCTGAAGCAGCTGAGCGAGGCGACGAGCCAGGATCTCTTTGTGTCGAAGGCGCTCAGCTGGTTAGGGCCATTGGTGCAGCAGGCTGAGCTGCTGGCGGCACAGTACGACGCGGTTGTGGTGAATCCACCGTACATGGGGCGGAAGTATCTCAATCCGGCCCTGAAAAAATTTGCATCTTCCCATTACGAAAGCGGCCAGGCTGATCTCTACGCGATGTTCATTGAACGTGACATTGCCTTTTGCGCCAGAGGTCATCACATTGCGATGATCTGCATGGATAGCTGGTTGTCGGGCGAAGACTTCCAAGAGATGAGGCGGACCTTCGTCAATCAGGGCACGTTTGTGTCGATGTGCCACCTTGGCCCACATGCTTTTCCGGAGATCACTGGGGAGGTGGTTCAGGTTGCATCATTCGTCGCTTCTGTTGGCATCGCGAGTAGCTATGCGTGCACCTTCGTAGATTTGGTTGATGAAAAGAGCTCTGGCGCGAAAGAACAGAAGCTGCTGAGCGGCGGTGGAAGATCTGTCGTAGCAATCTCGGCCTTCGCTGACGTGCCGCGGGGAGTCTTCACGGCGTACAGAGCAAGCCCCCCCGTACTCGCCGTTTTTGCAGACTCGGTTCCGCTGAAGGACATCGCGGAGGCCTTTACGGGCCTCCAGACAGGGGATAACCCTAGGTTTATTCGGTACTGGTTCGAGTTGCCGCCTCACTTGATCGCGTTCGGCCATGGCCGTCACTGCGAGGCCGAATCCTCTGGCAAAAGGTGGTTTCCTTATGTGAAGGGGAGCGACTACCGCAAGTGGTATGGCAACCAGTCGTGCGTGGTTGACTGGAAGGACGGCGGCAACGCGATTCGGAATCACCCGAGTGCGACCGTGCGCAATGCTGACAAGTACTTTAGGCCCGGTATCGCCTACAACAACATCGCCAAGCGCTTCTCAGCTCGGCACGTCGATAGCGGTTTCATCTTCGATCAAAAGAACTCAATGTTCTTTGCGGAGTCCCCGGAAAATCTGCTGCTGACCTTAGGACTTCTGCAGTCGGACGCCATTGGTCCGTTTCTCCGGATTCTCTCGCCCAAAGATTTTGGGCCGGGGGCTCTGAAGATCATGCCCGTTCCCAAAGATCTGTTGCGGAAGCGCGAGGTCGACGATTCAGTCACTCGGCTGGTAGAGAGTCACCGGAAGGACTGGGATTCGTCGGAGGAGTCCTGGGATTTCAAATCCCTCCCTCTCCTGTCGGCCTCATCCGACCCCACCCCCGCCCTCGAAGTCAGCTACACGGCCTGGATCACCCAAAACCACGCCACCATCGCCGAGATGAAGCGCCTCGAAGAAGAGAACAACCGCCTCTTCATCGACGCCTACGGCTTGGCTGACGAGCTCACCCCCGACGTTCCCATCGAGCAGATCACGCTCACGGTGAACCCTGCCTACCGCTACGGCGGTAAGCTCACCGAAGAAGAGCAGTGGGCCCGTTTCCGTCAGGACACCATGCAGGAACTGGTCTCCTACGCAATCGGCTGCATGATGGGTCGCTACAGCCTGGACGAACCCGGCCTGATCTACGCCAATGCCGGCAACGTCGGTTTCGATGCATCGCGCTACACCTCGTTCCCGGCTGACGCCGACGGCATCGTGCCGCTGACCGAGGATCTCTGGTTCGAGGACGATGCCGCGCTTCGCGTGCGCGAATTTATGCAGGTCGCGTGGGGATCCGAAAGGCTTGACGAGAACATGGCTTGGCTGGCGGAAGCTCTGGGACAAAAGGCCAGCGAGTCGCCGGATGAGGCTGTCCGCCGCTATCTGGCGGACAAGTTCTTCAAGGATCACCTGCAGACCTACAAGAAGCGCCCGATCTACTGGCTGTTCTCCAGCGGCAAGCAGGGTGCGTTTCAAGCATTGGTCTACCTTCATCGCTACAACGCCGGTACGCTGTCGCGCCTGCGCGCCGAATACGTGGTGCCGTTGACCGGCAAGATGCAAAGCCGGATCGAGCTGCTAGAGAAGGATGTGGCCGCCTCCAGCTCCACGGCCGCACGCAATCGAGCGTCCAAACAGCTGGAAAGTCTGCGCAAGAAGCACATTGAGCTGCTGGCCTACGACGAGAAGCTGCGCCACTACGCCGACCAGCGCATCGAGCTGGATCTCGATGATGGAGTGAAGGTGAACTACGGCAAGTTCGGTGACCTGCTGGCCGAGGTCAAGGCCGTGACGGGCGGAAAAGGCGATGACGAGTGAGCGCGCGTCCTCAACACTGCGAAGCGTCCGCTCGGCTTGCTGCCGTGAGCCGCGAGGTGCTCCATGGAAGTAGGTGAGCGCTGGGTGGTCGAGGCGCTGCGCAGCCAGTTCGCTACCGAGCCAGTGATTTTCTGGTGCGATACCGATGCGCAGTTCGCGATGACGCTGGAAAGCCTGGAGCTGGGCGAAGGCGTGGAAGTCATCCGGCTGGAATCGACGCCGGTGCTGGCGATCAAGCGACGGCTGGAGCAGCCGTCTTCTACGCGCTTCCTCATCTATAGTAACCAGCCCAAGCCAGATGCCGCCAACGATTGGCTACTGGATGTACGGCTGCGCTCCAAACCGTTCCGGGCCGATCAGACCACCTTGCTGATCGAGGACCTCGGCCTGACTTCGCTAACCTTGTCTGACTACATCCGCTCACGCAGCAAGTTTCTGGGCGCCGAGGCGCGGCGCAGCAAGCTCAAGCGGTTGGTGGTACCCGCCGACGGCGAGGTGGAACTCGATCGCAAGATGATGGCCGTGCTGCTGCGCAGTGACGAATCCGACCCGCTGTCGATCGTCCACAAGCTGCTGCAAGGTCTATCGGTGGAAGGTCGCGTCGAGATCGGCGCGCCGCCGAAGGCTTGGAACGAGCTGCAGGTTTACGCGCTGGAAGAGTCGTTTTGGCAATTGATGCAGCTCACCTTGGGTTACCAGAGCAACGAGCCCAGCCTGTCGGATTTGTTGCTGCGTGTTCTGGTGACGGACTTTGCGCGCTCGATCGAGTGCGATGTACCCGACGCGCTGCGGCACCTCGTACTGGACAACGCGAAGCTGGCCGGCAATGCCGCGATTCTGGCGGCACGCTGGCGTGGCGATCTGCGCAGTCATGCGGCCTATGCCGATCTTTCCGCAGTCGTGGCCGAGATGCTCAAGCTCAGTGTGCTGATCGCTGGCTGGCATGCAGAAGACTTGCTGGAGTGCATGACGTTCGCGGTGGTGGAGCGACGGATCATCGGCGACCTGAAGGAGCGGGTCGTTCGTCTCGGCGGCGCGGTGCTGGACGATGTGCAGACGATCGCTGCGCGCCGACGCGATGGGCACTGGAGCAACGTGCGGATTGGCGACGCGAGCGAGGAAGTCCGAGCCATGTCGGCCTGCTACGACGCAATCGAGGCGGCGGCGGACTTCGCCGCGCTGAAGGAGTGTCATGTTGCCGGACTGAGCTTTCTCGACGCCGCGACGGCGGTCCAGGCGTACCGATCTGAGTTGTATCGCTTTGACCAGCTGTATCGCTGCTTCCATTTTGCGGCTGGCCTGGTCGAACCGATGGGCTGGAGCGTGTTGCATACACTGCGTGATGCCATGGAGTCGGCCTATTCCGGGTGGTTCATCCCCACGCTTTCGTCGGCGTGGGCCAGCGTGCTGGACGGTGAACATGGCTTGCTGTCGACCTGGCGCGTGTCGGGTACGACGCCACAACAGCAGTTCTTCGACGATCATGTGGCCTCGGCCCTCAGCGCCGGCACCCGGCGCGTTTTCGTGGTGATCTCCGATGCCTTCCGTTACGAGGCGGGTGAGGAACTGGTTCGCGACATCAACTCCAAGAACCGGTTGACCGCCAAACTCGATGCCCTGTTGAGCGTGTTGCCCAGCTACACCGCGCTGGGTATGGCAGCGCTGTTGCCGCACCAAAGCATCGCGTACAAGCCGGGTGCGAATCTCGACGTGATGGTGGATGGTCAGCCCACCGGCACGCTGGAGGCCCGCAACACCCAGTTGGGTCGCTACGACGGCATCGCGGTGCGCGCGACAGATCTGCTGGAACTGGGCAAGAACAAGGGTCGCGAGCTGGTTGGCGAACATCGGGTGATCTATGTCTACCACGACCTGATCGACATGCTGGGCGACAAGCAGGGCACCGAGGGCAAGACGTTCGAAGCCGTGGCTGACACCGTGCAGGAGCTCAACCGCATCGTCTCCTTCATCATCAACAACCTCAACGGCTCGATGGTGCTGGTAACCGCCGACCACGGCTTTCTTTATCAGGAGTCGCCACTGAACGATGCCAGCCGCGCCGCGTTGCCGGACAAGCCTACGGGCACCCTCAAGGTCAAGAAGCGCTATCTGATCGGTCGTGACCTGCCGGATAGCGACAAGGTTTGGCAGGGCAATACGGCGCTGACCGCAGGCACCGAGGCAGGCGAGGGCAGTGTGGATTTCTGGTTGCCCAAGGGAGCGATGCGGTTCCATTTCGCGGGTGGTGCGCGCTTCGTGCATGGTTCGGCGATGCCGCAGGAAGTGATTGTGCCGCTGATCACCGTGCGTGAGTCCGAGTCGGACAAGGCGCGTACCCGGCCGGTGGAGATCAGCCTGATGGGCGTTTCCAACAAGGTGGTGACCAACACCCAGCGCTTCGAGCTGATCCAGACCGAACCGACATCCCATCGGGTTTTGCCACGCACCGTGCGCATCTCGATCCGTGATGGCGAGACACCGGTCAGCGATGAGCAGATGGTGACCTTCGACAGTACCTCCAGCGTGCTGGGCGATCGGGTGAAGTCCGTTATTTTGACGATAGGTTCTGGCAGCTACGATCGCCAGAAGGACTACCACCTGGTGGCGCGCGATGCGCAGACCAAGGTGGAGGTGCTGCGTGCCCCCCTGAAGATCGACCTGGCGTTCTCCAATGACTTCTGATGCCACTCCCATGAACCCATTAGTCGACAGCGCCGCTGCTGCGCCGGATCTTGATCAACTGATGAACCGGCACTTCGCCGGCAAGGTGGTGCGCAAGGACCTGACTAAGCTGATCAAGGAGGGCGCCAATGTGCCGGTCTACGTGCTTGAGTATCTGCTCGGCATGTATTGCGCCTCCGATGACGAGGCGACGATCCAGAAGGGCCTGGCGACGGTCAAACGCATCCTGGCCGAGAACTATGTCCGTCCGGACGAGGCCGAGAAGGTCAAGTCGAAGATCCGCGAGAGCGGCACCTACAAGGTGATCGACAAGCTGACGGTCAAGCTCAACGAGAAGCGCGACCAGTACGAGGCGCTGCTTTCCAACTTGGGCGTGAAGAACGCGGAGATCTCCGATCGCTTCGTGCGTGACTACGAGAAGCTGCTCGCCGGTGGCATCTGGTGCATCGTCACCTTGCGCTACGACTACGAGGAGAACCAGAAGGGATCGCCCTTCATCGTCGAGGATCTGAAGCCGATCCAGATGCCCAATATGGACATGCAGGCCTTGTTCGACGGCCGCCGCGCTTTCACCGACGAGCAATGGCTCGATGTGTTGCTGCGCTCGGCCGGCATGGAGCCGACCGTATTCGAGAGACGCGCCAAGTGGCACCTGCTGGCGCGCATGATTCCGTTGGTCGAAAACAACTACAACTATTGCGAGTTGGGGCCGCGCAACACCGGCAAGAGCCATATATACAAGGAAATCAGCCCCAACAGCATTCTGGTGTCCGGTGGCCAGACCACCGTGGCCAACCTGTTCTACAACATGAGCGCGCGCAAGGTCGGCCTGGTTGGCCTGTGGGATGTAGTGGCATTCGACGAAGTGGCCGGCATCACCTTCAAGGATCAGGACGGCGTCCAGATCATGAAAGACTACATGGCCTCCGGTTCCTTCAGCCGCGGCCGTGAGGCCATCAACGCCAATGCTTCGATGGTGTTCATCGGCAACATCAACCAGAGCGTCGAGTCGCTGGTGAAGACCTCGCATCTGCTCTCACCATTTCCCGAGGTGATGATCGACTCCGCCTTCTTCGACCGCTTCCACGCCTACGTCCCAGGCTGGGAGATCCCCAAGATGCGACCGGAGTTCTTCACCAATCAGTTCGGCCTTATCGTCGACTATCTGGCCGAGTACCTGCGCGAAATGCGCAAGTACAGCTTCTCCGACGCGATCGACAAGCACTTCAAGTTGGGTAACAACCTCAACCAGCGCGACGTCATCGCTGTCCGTCGCACCACCTCCGGCCTGCTGAAGCTGCTGTGCCCGCACGGTGAATACAACAAGGAACAGGTGCGGCAGTGTCTGGAGTACGCGCTGGAAGTCCGTCGTCGGGTCAAGGAACAGCTCAAGAAGATTGGCGGCATGGAGTTCTACGACGTCCACTTCTCCTACATTGACCTGGAGAACAGCGAAGAACGCTTCATCACCGTGCCGGAGCAGGGCGGTGGCGGGCTGATTCCGGAAGGCCGGATGGCAGCCGGCACGCTGTACACCATCGCCATGGGCCCGGGAACGATCCCTGGCGTCTACCGCCTGGAGATTCAAACCATGGCCGGCAACGGTAAGCTCTCCGTGTCGGGCTCAGGACAACGCGAGTCGGTGCGCGTGGCGTTCGATTATTTCAAAGCCAACGCTAGCCGCGTTAGCGCGTCGATCAAGACAGCGGTGCAGGACTTTCACCTTCATCTCGTCGAGCTCCAGCACACCGGTAGCCCTGAAGCCCTCACCCTGTCCAGTTTCGTCGCATTGTGCTCCGCTGCGCTCAATCGCCCCATGCAAAGTCAAATGGTCGTCATGGGCGACATGTCTCTCGGCGGCACCACCACACCCGCCCGTAACTTGGCCGAATCCCTGCAGGTTGCCTTCGACGCCGGCGCAAAACGCATCCTGCTTCCAATGTGCAGCGTGACGGATATTCCCACCGTCCCAGGCGAACTTTTCGCCAAATTCCAGACGAGCTTCTATTCGGATCCGGTGGACGCAGTGTTCAAGGCCTTGGGGGTGGATTGATCCGACAGCGGCTGGATCTGTGCGTTTCGTGCAAGAGTCGCTCAAGTTCTCAGGACGAAGGGCGTGACCGGCTGAACGGCGTGATTTACCCCAGTTCCGTGCATGAAGGGGGGGCAGCAACTTGGTGGTGTTTCCCACACGACGCCGGTTGAAGCGGCTGCAGCAAAAGCGTAATCCGTCGAGAACTGGTTCAAGGCGCAGGAAACTGCAGATAACGCTCGGACGATGCAATCGTGAGCGTTTGGGTGGCTCGCGAAATGGCCACGTAAAACAACTTGGCTTGTGCCTGTCGTTCCCGAAGAAAGTGTGTGGCATCGGGGATGACCACATGGTCGAACTCAAGGCCCTTCAACAACAGCGGTGTCGAGACTGTGCGCTTGGGTAATCGACGACCGGTGATGCTGGCGCGCTGGCGCACCCGTGCAGCGGCGTCCACCATGGTTTCGGCGCGACCGGCGGCCAACTCGGCCACGGTGCGCTCCGCATCCCGCCACAACTCGTTCCGATAAAGCTTCCATTTTGAGTGCTTCCTCGCAAGCGCCAGGAGCTGAGCGGCAGCGTCCGTTCCACTGCCAACGTCGAGAGTGTCGGCCACCTCACGCATCTTTCCAGAGACTTCCTCATCTTCGGGGGAGGGAACTTCACCTTCTGCCAACTTACGGATCAAAAAGCAGTCATTTAAGAGTCTGACGATGGCGTTCTGGCGGCTGGCAGCGGTGGCGTCGCGATCCCACGCCACTGCGAATTCGGAGAGCCTATTTGCCGCAATTTCTTCGATCGCCTGATAACCACCCGCAGCTGCGCTTGCCAGTCGGTAGCAAAGACCCTTGTTGCAATGGATGGCCGCAATGGATCCTTCCTTCCCTTCGAGATGATCGAAGAACGCACCCATGTCGAAGGCGTCGTTCGCAACGCGGTAGCTGATTGGCCCCTGTGCCTGTGCCAGATCGATCCGCTCTCCTCGCAAGAGTTTTATACGCGTTTCGGCAATCCACTTGCCGAGGTCCGGATTGGTGTTTTGCCAGCGATGGGGGATCTCCAAAGTTCCTTCCAATGGAAATTGGGGGTGAATGTCAACGGGCCAGCTGAGGGTGGCTCCGGCAAACTCGAAGATGCCCTGCATCGGATCGCCAAAAACCAACGTGGGAACGATGGTCGAGAGTTCGGTAGCCAACGCATGTTGTAACGCGTTGCAGTCCTGATATTCGTCCACCAGGATCCGGTCATAGGACGCTGCCACCACTTCACGGATGGCTCCCACGCGCAGCGCCTCTATCGTGCCTCGATACAGCTTATCCCACTCGGCGCCGTCGCGAGGCATGTCCGCTGGCGGCATGGCCACACCCGGGAATGCATGTGCGTAGCGCATGCACCAACCCGCGATCGTGTCGACGGCGACGGACGCGTGGCTCACCCGCAACCGTTTCAGTCGTGAACGGATGGCATGAACGCCGGCATGGGTGTGAGTGAGGATCAGTGCCCGCCGCCCCAAGGCAGCAACACGGGCGATGAGTTCGGTTTTTCCGTGGCCCGCCGGAGCAACGATCGCACCGTTCCCGAGGCCGGTAAGCTCGATGGCCTCAGGCATAGAGCCACGCCTCAGCGGAGGCGAGAGTCAACGCTAAGGGACAGGTGGGTGATGCTTGTGCGATCTTCCAGACGATAGGAGCAAGACCACGACCAATGCGCTGATCCTTGAACCATTTTTTATCGGCCGCGACCGCCGCGATGGCGGTTCTCAGCTGCGACCCAAATCCGTCATGCACTAGTGGCCAGGCTCCGAATTCCATGACGACGTCAGCGAGGGTCACACCCGTCAACTTGTTCATCAAACAGGCATTGACCGAATCGTCTCCGCGTTCACCCCTTGCGTACACAAGAAGTTCCTGCACATGCGTATCGGTGGCCGCGCCAAAGATTGCTTGTTCGGTGAGGAGACCATGGCCGTATTCGAACACCGGGATGTGGTGTTCTGCCAGCTCAGCGATTTGAGGAGGCGTGAGCGGCACGTCAGAGTCTCGATAGAGGGCGATGGTGTAGCCCAGCTTCGACAGTTCCACTGCCATTGAAACGGCTTGGCCGCCATTGCCGTCGGCGATCGCGGCACCCAACTGCTCGATGGGTCGCCCCTCGTGCGACGCCGGCCAGTTCTCGCGAATGCCTAACAACAGGCCAACTTCAGTCATGCCCTCGCAGACGAGGATGCGGCGCGCAAACAAAGCCCGCGGTGTATATCGCAGGAGCATGTGAATAGGATCCGGCACACTCGGCGTATGCAGCGACGTATGACGGGCGGGCCGACTGGTCTGGGCCACGAACAGACCCTCGGTTCCAGCTTCACCCAACGCGACGTCCGAATGTGTGGTCATCAGCACCTGACCGATAGGCTTGTGCTCGAATATCGCCTTGACCTGATCTGCCTTCAGTTGAGCAATGGCCCCGATGATGCGGTGGGGTTCGAGGCCATGCTCAATCTCATCGACCAGGGGCGTGTCCTAGATTTTGTGTAAACGGGTCCCAGGCAGGAGACTGCCGCCAGACCCGGAGACACCATGAGCCCACACAAGCACGATGTACCCGACGAGCTGCTTAGCCGCTTGTTGGCCAA